>Ga0114964_10002771_pt1 | contig 12114 bp, 12 predicted proteins | sample C_131016_MF_Meta_FD_92638 | JGI IMG/M metagenome (GOLD analysis project Ga0114964, IMG submission 92638) | Freshwater microbial communities from Lake Croche, Canada to study carbon cycling - C_131016_MF_MetaG | ecosystem: Environmental > Aquatic > Freshwater > Lake | place: Lake Croche, Canada... | reverse complement strand
TTTTCACTTATTTCTATGTTCAAAAAATTAGCCATGTATTTTTTCTGCTAATACAATGGCCGTTTTTAAAGCGTTCAATTTATTATTCACTTCCTGCAATTCATTTTCTGGCACACTGGCCGCAACCACCCCAGCACCTGCTTGATAAGTGAGTGTGTTTTGCTTACTCAAAAAAGTACGAATCATGATGGCCTGATTACAGGATCCATCAAACCCTACAAAACCAATACAACCACCATAATAAGAACGCTTGGTGGGCTCAATGGCATCAATTAATTGCATCGCCTTAAACTTAGGAGCACCACTTAAAGTGCCAGCAGGAAAGGTTTTAGAAACCAATTGAAAAGGATTCGACCCTTGTGCTACTTTACCCTCTACTTCACTTACTAAGTGAATCACATGACTATAATAATGCACCTGACGATATTGTTTCACTTTTACTTCAGTGCAAACACGACTTAAATCATTTCTTGCCAAGTCTACTAGCATCACGTGCTCTGCATTTTCTTTAGGATCATCTAATAATTTCTGAGTCATTAATGTATCAGTTGCTTCATCCCCACTGCGCTTAAAAGTGCCTGCAATGGGATGCACTACTGCCTTTCCATTTTTTATAATAATTTGAGCCTCGGGCGAAGAACCCATTAATTTATAATCACCATAATCAAAGAAAAATAAATAAGGTGACGGATTAATATTTCTTAAAGTTCGATATACATTAAATTCATCGCCTTGAAAACTTTGTTGAAAACGTCTGCTTAACACAATTTGAAATACATCCCCTCGCATACAATGTTGAATTCCTTTTTTAACGGCTTCTCTATAGGCCTCGTCCGTTAAATTTGAGGTTTCTGTTCCTTGTATCGTAAATGGATACTGAGGCACATCCTTACTCTTAATGTAAGATACCAAAGCCTCATACTCTGAAACAATGCCCGCTAATTTATTTTCGCAAATATAAATTTCATCCTTAAAATGATTAAAAGCAATAACATATTGATACAATCTATAGCGCATCAATGGAATTAAAGGTGCTCCTTCCTTAAACTGAATGGTATCAAAAAATGGAATGGCGTCATAAGTCGTATAACCATATAATCCTTGTGCAAATGCAGCTTCTTTTATTGCTTCACTTTGCATTTCATATTGTTGCATGTAAGACCAAATGCGATCTGGTGCTGCATGAACATCCTTAATCAACTCTTTCTCAGGTTCTTGATTTGGATATTTATATTCAATTTCATTAAAAGAAGATATTTCAATACCTCCAATCGCATTCACCCCAATAAAAGAATAACTATTTTCAGCAGCATGAGAATCGGTGCTTTCTAATAAAATAGTATCACGAAATCGATCTCTCAAACGGAGATAAATACCCACTGGTGTAAAAGTATCTGCCAGCATTTTTGTGACAGTGGTTGTAATTTTAATTTTTTGCATCTTTTTTATTCTTCAGTCGTTCGTTAAAAAAATAAACCCCAACATTGCTGTTAGGGTTGATGTATAATTTGACAATATAGTTATGTCACTACAATACCCTAACGGATTTTGTATGCCACCACCATATGTTGTTTGTTTTTTTCATTGTTTAGCAAATTTAAGGCATTGTCTTTTTTCTACCAAATAAACCTAATTAAGCCAGTACTATCAACTGTTAGGGCTTATAAAACCCCTTTGGTACTAGGCAATTGATCGCTTTCTGGATTTCGGCGAACCGCCATTTTAATGGCTTTAGCAAAAGCCTTAAAAATAGCCTCAATCTTATGGTGTTCATTATCTCCTTGGCAGCTAATATTTAAATTACATTTAGCGGCGTCACTGAATGATTTGAAAAAGTGGAAGAACATTTCAGTAGGCATTTCTCCTACCTTTTCTCTAGTAAAACTAGCATCCCAAACGATCCAGTTTCTACCTCCAAAATCAATTAACACTTTTGCTTCCGCTTCATCCATGGGCAAAGCATACCCATAGCGCTCCATCCCTCTTTTATCTATTAGCCCTTTTGCAAAAGCCTCCCCTAATGCTAAACCCACATCCTCTATGGTATGGTGCTCATCAATATGTAAATCACCCTCACATTGTATCGCTAAATCAATGGAACCATGTCTAGCTATTTGCTCTAACATATGATCAAAAAAACCAAGCCCGGTATGAATGTTTGCTTGACCCTTACCGTCCATATTTAATTCAATGCTAATTTTTGTTTCTTTGGTATTACGCTCGTGCTTCACTTCACGCAAGCCTAATTTTAAAAAAGAATAAATCGCTTGCCAACTACTTGTTTCAAAAGCAATGGTACTTCTTAATGCTGTTTCTTGTTCTGCGGTAAGGCTATGGTTTTCGGTATTAAAATAAATTGCTTTACAACCTAAATTTTTTGCTAGTTGTATATCACTCCAGCGATCACCAATAACAAATGAATTAGCAAGATCAAAATCTTTATTGTTCATTAAATGTTGAACGAGTCCAGTGCCAGGTTTACGGGTTGGTGCATTGTCTTTTTCAAAACTGTTATCAATATGAATTTCATCAAAAACAAAACCCTCTCCAGCCAAGGTTCTCAGCATCAATTGTTGATAGGGTTCAAAATGTTCAGTAGGATAAGATGCAGTACCTAACCCATCTTGATTGGTGACCATTACTTTGTAATAGCCCATATCGGCAGCGATTTTATGTAAATGAGTCAATGCGCCAGCAACAAAAGTGGTCTTCTCTATTGCATCTACTTGAAAATTATCTTTTGGCTCTTCTAAAACCACTCCATCTCTATCAATGAATAAAATTGGTCGCATTTTGTATAATTATACTTTTAAAAACTTATTTATTTTTTCTTGGACTTATTTTTCAATAGGGCCGCATTTACTTGAGCTACTGTTACCAATCCAGCTTTATTGGACCAGCTGTTTCTTATATAACTTAATACATCCGCTATGGCGTCCGCTTTTAAATCAGGATTAGCCGTCATCGCATTATTGTAATACATGCCATCTAATGCCACTCTTTCATCCAATCCATTGGTTACAATCTTTACCATTCTAGCAATGTCTTTTCCATTGACACCTGTTGATCCATCCAATGGAGGATTCATATTTGGGACCCCTCCACCATCCGCTTGATGACAGACCAAACACCTGGTTTCAAATATTTTTTTACCATTTATTAAATTTTGAGCGTTCAATTTAGACACGCCCATTGTCATCGCTATTGAAAAACAAATAACTATTTTGTACATACTGTTTGTTAATAATTTATTCACTATTGCTCAGGATCTGTTTTTATCTAATTAATTTAAAACTATTTGCTGTAACTAATTTTAAAAATGGCTCCTTTGGTATCGTCACTTACATAAATAGATCCATCTGGACCTTGAGCCAATCCGCAAGGTCTTGCTTTTGCTTTACTGGTGTTGGTTACTTTTACACCATCAATCACCCCAGCAAATCCATTGGCAAAAATTTCCCACTCACCCGTAGCTTTTCCGTTTTTAAAAGGCACAAACGCCACAAAAAATCCTTCTTGTGGCAGTGGCGCTCTATTCCATGAGCCATGAAAAGTAATGAATGCTCCATTTTTATATTTTTCAGGAAACTGATTGCCCGTATAAAACAATACAGCCATGGGTGCCATGTGTGCAGGGAAGGCTACCACAGGATTTATAAATTCACTTGATCCTTCTTTTTTACCATCTCCTCCATATTCTGGTGAAACAATTTTTTTATGTACACTTGGATCATAATATATATAAGGCCAGCCAGCATTATCTCCTTCATTAATTGCATAAAAAGTTTCAGCAGGCAACTCTGCATTTTGAGCATCGTTGTATAAATTTGGATAAAAACTATTCAATTGATCACGTCCGTGTTGTGCCACAAATAATTGATTGGCTTGTGTATTCCAATCCAACCCTACGACATTTCTTAAACCAGTTGCATAACGCTTGCCATCTTTATAGGTTTGATTTTGTTTGCTAGCGTCAAATTTCCAAATTCCACCTGCAGAATCTAAAATGTCACAAGGCACTTTACCTTGAGAACCTGCCTTGCGGTCTTCTACTTGACATGCATTTGAATAAGCTCCGATATTCACATAAATATTATTGGCTTTATCAAAAGTGATTGATTTTGAATTATGTTGTCTTCTGTCTAATAATCCACTAACAATAGTAACCGGTGCAAGCGGGTTGATTACTTCATCTTTACTATTCAAATCATATTTAAAAATGGCTTCATTTGAACTTGCATACAAACTGTTGCCTTTTAAATAAATACCTGTACCACCAAATTTTCCCCATCCTGATATTTTTTCTGCAACGCCATCCTTATTAACATCTTCTAATCTAACGATGGTATTACCGTCCTTGTTTGGATAGTTCAATTTTGCAAAAACAACACCGGATGCTGAAATGGTAATATGTCTTGTGCTACCAATATTTTCAGCAAATAAATTTGCTTTAAAACCAGCTGGCAATTCTAAACCAGCATTTTGTTGTGCAATTACATTAATAGATAATACACCCACCATCAAGAATAAAAATAAAATGCCTTTTTTCATATAAGTCTGTTGTTTAATTTGAAAAATATTGAATACGTAATTTAATAAATTCTTTTTAGAATTAGTCATTTGGAAAAGTTAAATCAATCCATTTTGCCATCGCATCTACCAACTGTGTATTTTCCTGCTCTGTTCCAATGGTAATTCTTAAACTATCACTACAGTTTTCAAGACTAGATCGATCTCTTACCACTATTCCCTGTGTTAATAAATACTTATAAAGTTGAGTTGCATTCGGTATTTTAACCAACAAGAAATTGGTATCTGATGGATAAACTTCTTGTACAAGTGGCATACTCTTTATCACTTCCGCTAAAGCAATACGCATATCCACCAAATGCTCAATCATATCATTTACTTGCCCCACTTCCTCTAGTGCTGTCAATGCCAATTCTTGTGTGACAATATTAATATTGTAGGGCGCTTTTACTTTATTCATGAACTTAATAATTGCCTCGTCAGCAAAACACATACCCAATCTAAGTCCCGCCAATCCCCATGCTTTGCTTAAAGTTTGCAACACCACTAAATTTGGATAATCTACTAATGATTGCGCAAATGATTTTTGTTTTGAAAAATTGATATAGGCTTCATCTATCACTACCAATCCATTAAAGTGATTTAAAATGGTTTCAATATCAATTCTGTCTATTGAATTTCCAGTGGGGTTATTGGGAGAACAGATCCATATAATTTTAGTATGCATATTCACCAACTGCTCAATATGCGCCACATTAAGTTGAAAGTTGGGTAATAATGGGGCCGATTTAATTTCTATATTATTAATATTAGCGCCTACTTCGTACATAGGATAAGTAGGTGGGCAAACTATGATATTATCTTTGCCAGGCTCACAAAAAGTGCGGAATAAAATATCAATGCATTCATCACTCCCATTTCCTAATAAAATTTGCTCTGCCTTTATTTGTTTTATAAAAGCTAGTTTTTCTTTCACCTTCTTTTGATACGGATCGGGATATCTATTGTACCACTTTGTCAAAGGCGACCCTAAGCTATTTTCATTGGCATCCAATAATACATTGGCTTCTCCAGTATATTCATCCTTAGCAGAGGAATACGCTTTCAATGATTCTATATTAGGTCTTACTATTTTTTTGATGTCAAAATTCATTACTTAAATTTTAGAGGTCAACCATTGTAATCTTATGCCTACTGCATTACTATGTCCTTGCAAACCTTCTGCTTCGGCCATTTCAATTACAGTAGGTGCTATGTTTGTCAATCCCCTTTCTGTTATTTGCTGATAGGTTATTTTTTTTACAAAGCTATCTATACTTACTCCACTATACGCTTTTGCATATCCATTTGTAGGTAAAGTATGATTGGTACCACTTGCATAATCGCCTGCAGATTCAGGAGAATAATTTCCAATAAAAATAGAGCCTGCATTGATAATTTTATCTGCCACTTGGGCTGCATTGTCTATGGATAAAATTAAATGTTCTGGTGCATATTCATTGATACAAGCAATAGCCGCCTCCGTATTATTGAGCACAATCGCTTTTGAATTTTCTAATGCTTTTTCTGCCATATTTTTTCTTGGCAATGCCGCTAACTGTTGTTCCATTTCTTTTTGAACTGCTTCCACTATAGTTACTGAATTGGCAATTAACAATACTTGACTATCTGCACCATGTTCTGCTTGTGATAATAAATCAGCTGCAACAAACGATGGAATGGCTGTTTCATCTGCCCACACACAAACTTCGCTTGGGCCTGCGGGCATATCAATAGCAATGCCTGCTTGTTGAACCAATTGTTTTGCAGCCGTTACGTATTGATTTCCGGGACCAAATATTTTATTTACTTTAGGAATAGAACTAGTCCCATAAGCCATTGCAGCAATAGCTTGTGCGCCTCCCACCGTATAAATTGAAGTAACCCCTACCAATGATGCTGCATAAATTACTGCAGGATGAATGTTACCGGATTCATTAGGTGGTGAACATAAAATAATTTCTTTGCAACCAGCCATTTTAGCGGGTATGCCCAACATTAATACCGTAGAGAATAAAGGAGCGGTACCTCCTGGTATATAAATACCTACTTTTTCTATTCCTACCGATTTTCTCCAACACCATACCCCTGGCATGGTTTCAATTCTTTCTACTTGTTGAATTTGACTTTTATGAAATACCTCAATATTAACTTTTGCCAATTGTATGGCAGTTTTTAAACTGGGTGTTAATTCATTTTCAGCTGCAGCAATTTGTTCCGCATTCAATTGCAACTGCTTGATATCCACTTTATCAAGTGCTAAAGTAAAAAGCTTCAAGGCTTTATCTCCATGGATTTTTACTTCGTCAAGAATTACTTGAACCTGTGCAAGTAATTGCGTTGCATCAATAGTTGGTCTTGCTAATAAAATGGGCCATTCACTTACTGCTGGCTCGTTAAAAACTTTAATCATTATAAAATCATTTTTTCAATAGGTACCACTAAAATTCCCTCAGCACCTGCTAATTTTAATTGTTCAATAATTTCCCAAAAATCACTTTCATCAATAACACTATGCACACTGCTCCAACCTGGTGTAGCCAAAGCCACCACTGTTGGACTTTTCATTCCTGGTAATAAAGAAATAATTTTATCCAAATTTGCATTAGGTGCATTTAACAATACATATTTATTGCGCTTTGCTTTTTTTACTGACTCTATTCTAAAAAGTAATCTTTCTAATATTTGCGCTGCCTCTTTATCTAAACCTGCTTTTTTAATTAAAACAGCTTGAGAGTGTAAGATGGTTTCTGCTTCTTTTAATCCATTCATAAATAAAGTAGATCCACTGCTTACTAAATCGCAAACTACATCTGCTAAGCCAATACCAGGTGCAATTTCTACACTGCCACTAATTTCATGAATTTCGGCTTTGATATTGTTTTTATTCAAATAGCCCTGAACCAATACCGGATAACTAGTAGCTATTTTTTTACCTGCTAAAAAGGAAGGACCCGTAAAAGATTCATTTTTGTTTACCGCGAAACTAAGTCTACATTTTCCAAAACCTAGCTCATAGGCTACTTCCACTTTTTTTGCTTTTTCATACACCACATTTTCTCCTACAAACCCAATATCTGCCACACCGTCTTCTACATATTGCGGTATATCATCGTCTCTTAAAAAAAATAAATCCAAGGGAAAATTAGTAGCATCTGCTTTTAATTTATTTACCCCATTCCCAATATCAATACCTGACTCTTTTAATAGTTTCATTGAGTCATCATGCAAACGACCCGATTTTTGAATGGCTAATTTTAAACGCATCTTATTTTATTTTATCTTTTTATTATTATCTTAATTTACTAAAAACTAAAAGGGCTTACTTGTTAGTAAGCCCCTTGGTTAAATATAGTTACATACCTACACCCATAGCTTACCCTTTAGAGAGCAAATGACAATGATGTGTATGGTTGATTAATATCATGATGCAAATTTACAACGATTTTGTAAATTACCCAAGTAAAAAGAAAAAATTTGATTAAAATGGCCTTATAAGGCCTATTTTATTATATAAAGCACTGGATATAAGTGCATTTTAACCCAACAATTACTTCATTTCAAACCATACTGGTTTTTCTTCAGCCCCTTCGGCATTGTAATTGATAAACAATTCTTGGCCAATGTCAATATGCTTAATGGTTTTAATTGTGATGGTTTCTTGTTCATAATCCATATCATAACTACAATTGGGTTCAATGGCATGATTGTAAATAGATACATAACCTAGGCCAATAGCAGCACTTTTATGATCATCTCCCCATTCGAAAATATAGTCGTACAATAGGGTCTCTTCCAGCTTTGTTCTTTGAATATTATCCACTACAATAACAGGTGCTATTTCAATAATAGTGCCACTTGCAATCGCTTCGGTAGTATAAACTCCGCGACCTCTATTGGGAGATGGGGCAATGGTTAGAATAGGAAGAATCATACTATAAATATAAGGCATACTTTACTATTTTTCTTACCTTGCACCCATGTCAGTTGAATTAGAAATACCAGAAATTAATTTATCAGAAGTTTTCTTGGATATCTTATCCAAGAATGACATGCATCTATTAAGAGAATTTTTAGATGAACAAAACATTAGTGATGTTGTTGAATTAGTGAATGAATTTCCAGAAAACGAAGCTACTATTATCGATAATATGACGGTGCACAGAGCTGTAAGTGTTTTTAAGATTTTGGACATCAATCAACAAAAAGACATCATTAAAGAATTGCCTGCTCGTAAAACAGCTAAAATTTTAAATGAACTTCCTCCAGATGACCGTACCGACTTTTTAGAAGAATTACCCAAGGCGGCTATTCGTGACTTAATAAAATTATTAGATCCAGAAGAAAGAAAAATTACTTTATCATTATTAGGTTATCCAGAAGACAGTGTGGGACGTTTGATGACGCCCGACTATGTATATGTGTATGCAGATTATACAGTGGCTCAAGTACTAAACAATATTCGTAAGTACGGGAAGAAATATGAGACCATTGATGTGATTTATATTATTGACGAGAATGGATGTTTGGTAGATGACATACGTATTCGTGATGTGCTAATTGAACAACCTGAAGCCATTATCAAAGATATTATTGATGGTAGATATGTTGCCTTGAACGTGTATGAAGATCAGGAACATGCCAGTCAGGTATTTAAGATGAATAACAGAACCGCCTTGCCAGTTGTGGATGACAACGATGTATTATTAGGCATTGTAACCATTGATGATATCTTATGGGTAACCAACGAAGAGTTTAGCGAGGATATGCAAAAAATGGGAGGTACTGAGGCTTTGAATGAACCCTATTTAGATATTTCATTGACTAAACTTTTTAAGAAAAGAATTACTTGGTTGGTGATCTTATTTTTAGGAGAAATGTTTACTGCCACCGCCATGGGTTATTTTGAAGGGGAGATACAAAAAGCAGTGGTATTGGCCTTGTTCATTCCATTGATTTTATCGAGTGGAGGAAATTCTGGTTCACAAGCTTCTACCCTTATTATACAAGCCATGTCTATTGGTGAAATTACCATTGAAGATTGGTGGAGAATTTTAAAACGTGAACTATCAAGTGGATTGATGCTTGGTACCGTTTTAGGTTTGATTGGCTTTTTTAGAATTATGATTTGGCATTTTATGAAGCCTGGCTATTATGGCTTGCATCCAATATTAGTTGCTATTACGATTGGTTTTACTTTATTAGGCGTAGTTATTTGGGGGACCATTGCTGGATCCATGTTGCCTATCGTATTGAAAAAATTAGGTGCTGACCCAGCGGCATCCTCTGCTCCGTTTGTAGCTACTTTAGTGGATGTAACTGCATTGGTAATCTATTTTTCAGTAGCACTTTTGATATTAAAAGGAACTTTACTTTAATTGAGCTTGTAAATTTTCTTTCAGCTTAGCAGTCCATTCTTCTTTTAAGATACTTAAAACAATTGAATCACGTCTTGTTCCATTGGGTAAGGGTAAATGATTACGCAATACGCCTTCAATGGTACATCCAATTTTTTGCATCGCTGCGATGCTTCTTTTATTATTGTTGTCTGCTCTAAATTCAATTCTTTCAAAACCCATTTTATCCAATGCAAATTCTAGAAGTAAAAATTTGCAATGTTGATTTAAGCCTGTGCCCCATACTTTTTTACTATACCAAGTGTACCCTAATTGGGTGGTATTATTTGCTAATTGGATATCATAAAATCGAGTTACCCCCACATAAGTTTGAATTAATTTATCGAATACAATAAATGGATAAGCCGTTTTTTGATTTCTTGCTTCTACTGCATCTTGAATATACTTTTCTAAATCTTTATCATCCTTAATGGACACCAAAGAGTATTCCCATAAATCAGGCTCTGCTGTTACATATTTTTCTAGCAACAAAAAATCTTTTATTGCAAGTGGTCTTAAAATTACCCGCTCGTTTTCTAAGCTATATTCCTGAATAAAATCAAAATGATTAACCACTTGTATTAAATTATGAATACTAAATTCGGTAAAATTATTGATATGGAAATAGATGAAATTAGAGAATTTGCACTCTCTCTTCCAGCTACTGAAGAATGTTTCCCATTTTGAGAAGATAATTTAGTGCTCAAAACGAAAGGAAAGATTTTCATTATTTTAAATTTGATGGCACTTCCATCCACCCTAAATTACAAGGCCGATCCTGAAGATATTATTTTGCAGAGAGAGGCTTACCCAGATGCAATTTTTCCAGGCTATCATATGAATAAGAAACATTGGAATACTCTACATTTAAACAGACAGGTGCCATCGGCAATGATTAAAGAAATAGTGCACACTTCCTATAAATTGGTTAAGAAATAATCAAACCTATTTTACCCGTTAAAAAATGTAGATAATTTGATTTCAAGAAGGTTTAAAATTAAATCCACGCCAAAATGTTGTTATTTGAAATGAAAAATACAAAGCTGAAAATCTGATTATAGGCTTTATAGTGAAAAAAGATATTGAAATTTTAATCACATAAATATTTAGACTTTAATCAAATAAAAAAAGAAATCATTCTAAATAGATTTTAAATAAGTAATTGATATCACATGAGAAAAAATAAAATCGATTATTGTGAATCTTTTTTCAGTTAGAAAAAATACTATGTTGTACTTGAAATAAATTTTTATACACATTTGGAGTTTTGTTTAATCCAATTTAAACGCCTAATATTAATTATGCATTTTAAATTAAACACTTGGCATTCAATAGCAGATCAAGCAAAAAATAATATATCTGCTTTAGGCAGTCCATCGTAATGCCCTAATAAAACAATACAAGATTAATATTTATGAAGTATTTTATTACTATTTTACTAATTATAGGATTCACAATGATTTCCTTATTCTCATTTACTCAGAATCAAAATAAAAATCAAAGAGAAATCAAAGAAATAAAAATTATGTTCAAGGATATTTCACTGAGTAAATTAAAACTACCCATTTATTTTCCTTTAGATAATGACGCAAAATTAACTTTGCCAGCCTATTTTAATAGCTACAAAGACTTTCTTCAAATTTTAAAGTATCGAAATTTAGATTCAATTTTGCTTGAATTTAAATTACTAAATATCAATGATCGTATTCAACTAAATAACCAAATTTTAAAGGATACAAATAGATTTTATATTCAAAAAAAATGGTTTGTAAATGATAGGATTTTGATTTTATCAGACTCGATGACAAATAACAAGAAAGACGATTACCGAAAATTCATAAAGCTAGCATTTTTTAACAATTATACAAGGTGTTTTTTTGCTTGTTATTACGGCAATGTGATAAACTCTTTTTTCTTGAAGAAAATAAAAAAACATTGGGTTATTGAATATATATATTTAAATGTTGAAAGTTAATTTTTTAACCTCATTTTTACATATTATACATTGGCGATGGGATTATATCCCGATTCTGAATATGCAACACAAATGCCTTGTTCAGCAAATAAAAATAAAAATTAAAAAATGAAATATTTATTAAAATTATTTACAATACTTATATTTACAAGTTTTACAAAAAATTCTTTTGCT
>Ga0114964_10002769_pt1 | contig 12119 bp, 20 predicted proteins | sample C_131016_MF_Meta_FD_92638 | JGI IMG/M metagenome (GOLD analysis project Ga0114964, IMG submission 92638) | Freshwater microbial communities from Lake Croche, Canada to study carbon cycling - C_131016_MF_MetaG | ecosystem: Environmental > Aquatic > Freshwater > Lake | place: Lake Croche, Canada... | reverse complement strand
GTCTACTCTTTATAGAAATATAAAGCAGTCTTAGTGAAAAGACGGTATAAGATTAACGACCTTATATGAATATTAAGCTTATGGGACAAATGGTGATGCAGTGTTTGGGTTTACACCTGAGAACATATACATTGAAAGTAATATGAAATATATTACATCAACAGTACCTTTACACTTTAACCAACCAGTATCTAAATTGGCGGTAATTAGTACAGATGAAGCACAAAAAATGTTAACTATTTCTAAAAAGGCAATGGGTGTTAATTAATAAAAATGAAGGGGTTTAAAAATATATTAGATATGGATGGAATACACGAAGAGACATTTTATCGTCCGTTTGATTCAGACGATTTTCCGGTGGGACCTTTTTTTATGAATAAAACAGGTAAACCAATTGATCGTTTTTTTAAAAATAACGAGAATGTGAAATATAATGGTAATGATATTTTAAATTTAATTACCAATAAGGGGTTTACTCATCTTCATACAAAAGAGTATCAATCAATTGATAAACATTATTTATATTCACATTATTATAAAGAATATGATGGGAATATTATTCTAATATCTTTTGGTGGAAGAAATATAAACGATAAGAGAAAAGGTAAAAATAAAGAGACATCTGGTGCTCCTAATGTCTATTCGAATGTTTCCGAAGAAATATATCGTCAATTTATTAATGAACTTATTGTATTAGGAAAAGAGGAAAAGGAAAAAACAAATAATATTCGTTTAATCACAACCAATAAAGGTGGTTATGGTACGGTTTTATTTGAATTACCAAAACAAAAGATGGACATTGAATTGAATTATGGTACACATTTTACAAAAGTACATAATAAGATTATCACACATCTTAATAGACCAAATGGTAAAGGTTTGGTATTGTTACATGGTACTCCTGGTACAGGTAAAACACATTATTTAAAACACTTAGCAAGTAAGATTAAGAATAAACGTGTTATATTTGTCCCACCACATTTGGCTGATTTCATTACATCACCTGAAATGACACCATTTCTTATTGATAATTCTGATAGTATTCTTTTCATTGAGGATGCCGAAAGGGTGATCACCGATAGAAATACTGGAGGAACTAATGGTGTTTCAAATATCCTTAACATTACTGATGGTATATTAAGTGATATGTTGAATATTCAAATTGTTGCAACATTCAATATGGATAAAAAGAAAATTGATGAAGCATTATTACGAAAAGGTAGATTAATTGCTGAACATAAATTTGATAAATTATCTGTTGATGAATCAAATAAATTAATTAAACATTTAAAGATTAAAGATTTCGTTGCAACAGTACCAATGACATTAACTGAAATATATAATGTCAATGAGGAAGAATTCAGATCAGAAGAAAAAACAAAAATTGGTTTTAAATAAAAAATAAATTAAATAAAAACCCCAATAATTTTTTTTTATTGGGGTTTTTTTATTATCTTTGTTCTATTATATTAACAAATAAAAATTTTAAAAATGGTTTTCATTTATTTAATCTTAGGTATCATTATTCTAATTGGAATAATCCTATTTGTCAAAAGTTCAAATTCACTATCAGTAGAATCTGATGGTACAATTAGTAAAAAAATCACATTTAATCAGAATAGTTGGCATTTTTGGTACTATTCAAATGTTATCTCAAAAAATCCACCAAAAGTACTATGTCCTTATTATTGGTGTATGGTACTTTTAATTTTAACATCTCCGGTATTATTACCTATTATGGGAATTATTGGTGTAATTAAATTTTTATACTATAAATTTAAATCTAATAAACCAAGGGTCATAAAAGAATATGATTTCGAAAAAGAACGAAGAAAAGAGAAGATTGGTGAAATTGCCGGTAAAATATTTATGGGACTTTACATCATATTCATAGTCGGGGTTTTAATAATTTGTGCGTATAGTAGTGTTACCAAATTCGGATGGTTACACCTATTTAAGACTATTTCAATTACTTTAGGTGTTTTAGTTGTAATCATTTTAATTAGTGTTTTATCATATTACATTTTTAAAGGTTTTAGATTTGTTTGTTTAAAAATTTATAAATCTAACTTCATACAAGTACCAAAAGAAATGATCGTTGCAATATATAAAAAGTCTTGTCCAATAATTGATTGGAAAGAATAAAATTAAATAAAATTAAATAAAAAATGTCAAATTACAAACAACTAAAGTCTAATCCAGAATATAATATCAGTTTAGTTGATATTATGGGTTTTTTTACAAAAACAAATAAAGCAAAGTATCTTGAATTATTTTGTAAACTTTATAAGAACAAAAAAATAGGTAATAAAAAAAATACTAATTATGGTATATTGATTTCAAAAGGTTTTGATATACCACAATCAGAGGTTGATATGTTAACTTCATTTTCAACATATATTCATTATTTAATTACTGAACATATGTCTGAAGATATTAAGACGTTCCAAAAGTTTGTTAATTTAAATGAACGTGGTTTAATTGAAAAAAATGATGTATTAACATATTCATCAATTGATGAACTAAAGACTGAGGTTTCCAAATCTGAATCTAAACATATTGAGAAAGAAATGGAAAAACAAGTACAAAAAATTTCTGATGATGAAGAATGGTTAATATTAAGACCATTAACATATGAATCCTCAAAAAAGTATGGTTCAAACACTAAATGGTGTACAACACATAATGAAAGAACATATTTTGATAAGTACACCAAAAATGGTATTTTAATTTATTTTATCAATAAAAAAACAGGGGTTAAAGTTGCTGTTTATAAGTCACTAAAACATGGTGATGGTAATGGTCTTAGTAGTGTCGCAAGAGAATTTTCTTTTTGGGATCAAAAAGATATTAGAATTGATTCAATGGAATCTGGTTTACCTGACTATATTAAATCAATTTTAATGGATGAAATTAATAATAATCCATACACTAATTTAGAGGTTTACGCTAAAAGAAATAAAGTTCAAGTACCAAACGATTCTGAATTGTTTAAGAAAAGAAGAACAATAGGTATAACTGAAACAATCATTAATGAAGATGTACAAGAACCTGGTGGAGATGTTCTTCCTGGTATGTTACCTGAATTAGATTTGGATGTACTTGTTAATGGAAATTTAGAATATCAGAATGAACAAAGAATTGAAAGATTAGATCATCTTAGACAACGTATTGATAATTTAACAGATGATGAAAGACTAGGAAGAGTGACTCAATCTAATTTACCACCAGAAGTTATAACAGAATTTGAAGAATCTCTTAATAGAAGACGTTTTAATAATTTAGCGACAACTACACATGTATCTCGTATTAGAAATTTAATGGGTTTAGTTAATGAACAGGAAAATGTTGATCTTGCAGAACCAACACCAGAAAATAGACAAAGATTGGCAAATTTAATCAGGGGGGTAATTGATAGTCGTGAGGGTTACCTTAATCATCTTGAAGAACAACGTGTTCAAGAAGCAAATCAAGAAATTGAAGATGATTTTATTAATCGAGTGAGACAAATTGAGGAAGATCAACAAGTCCTTATTGACCAAGATTTTGTTTCTGAAATGGAATCAAGAGAAGATGAAGATGGTGCAGAATTTCCAGAAATTGATGGTGAAGAAAGTGAAGATATCGTTGAAGAAAGTGAAGATATTGGTGAAGAAAGTGAAGATATTGTTGTTGATGATTTTGCAACAGAAATGGAAGAAAGACTTGGAAATAGAATTCAACGTAGTTTTACTGTAACCGTAGGACCTTCACAATTGAGAGATGTTTTACCTATGGGTAGAATCGTAGATAATCAGTTCATACCAGATGAATCGCCAGATGAACAAGCAGGATAAAATAAATTTGTTTAATTAAAATGGTGTTATTTTAAAATAACACCATTTTTTTTAATGTCTCTGTTAATTTTTGAACATAAAGGTTGAAGATTTGTATAATGATTAAGTTTTAATAATTCTTCTTCTGTCATTGCGGATGATTGTGGTATTATATGGTCAATATCCCATCCATAGTTAAATGTGTCTATTTTATATTTTCCATAGTTATCCCAAATCATCCAAGGTTCAAATTTAGATTCTAAATGTTGTTTAAATTCTTCATAAGAACAACCAAGGATTTCATTTGTTTTAGATTTTTTAGTGTAACCATTATTTTTTAAGGATTTTGAAATTTTACTTTTTATTTTTTTAGAAATATTGTATAAAAGATCATTTTTCTTTCTATTTTTTTCATATGTTCTTTCATAAATTCTTTTTTTTTCTTTATATATTTCAGTTCGTCTTTTAATTTTTTTTTCACTTAATAACCTTTCTTTGTTTTCATCGTAAAATTTTTTATATTTTTTATTTTGATTTTTTCTTATTTTTTCTTTATTTTCTTGATAATATTTTTTCATCTGTTCTTTTCTTTCTTCTGTTATCATAAATCTAAATTATAGTGGCATTTCATTTATTTGGTTTTTTTTTCTTAAATCTTGATATATTAACCATTCAACATATTTTGAAACATTACTATGTAATTCATTTGTTTTAATTGCAATAATTGGGTTAATACTTAATGTTAATTTAATTTTCTTTTCATTTTCTTTTAATTTTTTTCTCATAACTAATCATTTAATAATAAATATATTAAATACGATAAAAAGATATATAAATGTCGTATTTTTTTAAAAAAAATTTTGTAGTTATAAAAAATTATACTATATTTGCTTTATAAATAAAAAAAATGAATAATAAAAATTTTTCTACACTTATTGTACATCCTAATGATAGTAGTACAAAATTCCTTGAAATAATTTATCAAGGAATTGAAAACAAAACGGTTATAACAGGTGGTATAACTAAAGAGGAACTTACCCTATTAATTAAGGAACATGACCGATGCATGTTCATGGGTCATGGTTATCCCGGTGGTTTATTTTCAGTTGGACAATTTTCAGGTTGTTACAGTACAATTATTGATTTTTCAATGGTACCGTTGTTGAATGAAAAAGAAAACAATGTATTCATTTGGTGTAATGCCGATCAATTCGTTAATAGACACAACCTTAAAGGTTTCTATTCAGGTATGTTTATATCTGAAGTTGGTGAAGCGGGATATTGTGGTGTTTATGGTACAGACCAAGACATCATTGATGAATCTAATTATGGATTTTGTCATATTATTTCCAAATACATCAATGAGGATAGAGAACTTATCCATGAGAATGTAACCAAAGAATATGGGTTAATTGCGGAAACAAACCCAGTTGCGTTATATAATAACAATCGTCTATATAAAAGATAATTTATGTCAATAAAGGAAAAAATTGAATGGTGTATAATTCAACATAGGAATACAAATCATTATTATGATAAGTATCTTCCGTATGAGTTCCATTTAAGAATGGTTGCACGAGTTGCAGAAGATTTCAGACATTTAATGCCAAAAATTGATATTCAATGGTTAGTTGTTCCAAGATATGACTTGTTTATTATTTCATGTTATGCACATGATTTAATTGAAGATACAAGAACATCTTACAATGATGTTGTAAAATATCTTGGTCAACTTATCGCTGATATTACCTTTGCGGTTACAAATGAAAAAGGAAAAACTAGAGGTGATAGAGCAAACGATAAATACTATGAAGGTATTAGAAATACTGAGGGTGCAATATTCGTTAAACTTTGTGATAGAATTGCCAATGTTCAATATTCCAAAATGACAAAGAGTAGTATGTTTGAAAAATATAAAAAAGAAAATAAACATTTTATGGAAATGTTGAATTGGGATAGTTCACCAACAAATCCATATTTTGAAATGTTTCAATATTTAATTAATTTATTTGATGAATAGTATTTGGAGAATATGGGCAAAGTCTCTTGGAGAAAAATCTGGTAACTCAAACGATGAAGCAGATAAAATTGCAATAATAAGGACAATTATTGTTGCAATTTATATCATAACAAATCTTTTTATTGTTGCGGGAATAATAAGACATTGGTAAAATAAATAAAATGGATAAGAGAAAAAAAATAGTGTTTTTTACTGGTGCAGGAGTTAGTGCTGAGTCAGGTGTGAAAACATTTAGGGATCATGATGGACTTTGGGAAGGACATAGTGTAATGGAAGTTGCTTCAACTAGAGGTTGGAGTTCTGATAAAGGTAAAGTACTTAAATTTTACAATGAAAGAAGGAGACAACTTAATGAAGTAGTTCCCAATGAAGGTCATAAAATCATCGCAGAATTGGAGAAAGATTATGATGTTGTAATTGTCACACAAAATGTTGACGATCTTCATGAACGTGCTGGTTCAACTAATGTAATTCATTTACATGGTGAATTAACAAAGATGTGTTCTAGTAAATTTAAGGCAAGAACTTTACCATATGATAAGGATATTGAAATTGGTGATAAACATGAAGATGGGTCACAATTAAGACCATATATTGTTTGGTTTGGTGAAGAAGTACCTAAGATGATTGATGCTTCAAATGAAGTTGGAGAAGCTGATATATTTGTTGTAATTGGTACATCATTAAATGTTTATCCTGCCGCAGATTTGGTTAGATATACAAAAGATGAATGTAAAAAATTCTTTATTGATCCAAATCCATCAGATAGTGGTGAAATAAAAGATTTCACAATAATACAAACCGGAGGTTCTGAGGGTATGAATAAACTAATAAAACTATTAGAAAATGAAAAAGGTTAACATAATTGATATTGACACATACGTTAAACAAGTCCATAATAATGGTGGATTTAGTCTTTACGGTGATTTTGATTTTAGTAGTGTTTTTGGTGATTTTGATGAACCACCCCTTTCAAGTGGTTTAAATCTGGGTGAATATCCTGGTACTATCATCGGAGGATCGGCAACAGGGGGTAAAACATCATTTAATTTGGATTTTCTTAGGGATATTCTTATAGAAAATGACGTTAACGTTACTATTGGAAATACCGACCCAATAAATAAAGATGAAAGAAAACCTTTCAAATTAAAAAGAAAATAATATGGAATTCAGAAGTAGAAGATTAGTAAAATACGAAGATTTAAATCCAAGAGGCACACTATATGGGGGAAAAATTTTAATGTGGGTTGACGAGGAATCAGCAATCTTTTCTTATTGTCAATTGGATACCGAAATGACAGTTACCAAATTCATGTCTGAGGTTAATTTCTTATCACCAGCAAAACTTGGTGATGTGGTTGAAATTGGAATGGAAATGGTTGCAATTGGTACAACATCAATTACTTTCAAATGTGAAGTTAGAAATAAAAGAACAAAAGAAAGTATTTTAAAAATGGATAAAATTGTTTTTGTTAGAGTGGATGAAAATGGTCATCCAACAAGACATAAATTAGCAGGAAAAACAATTGAAGAACTATGATCTCATTAAATGAAATATTTTATATATTGGTAATTCACTGGGTTTGTGACTTCCAATTTCAGACAGATAAACAAGCAAAAGGTAAAAGTAATAATTGGGGTGATTTATTATCACATACATTTGTATATAGTTATTCAATGACATCATTAATGATGATATATAATATAATTGGTAATCATTTGGATAACTATACATTTGGTCTTTATCATTTATTATTTTTCTTCATCACCTTTATATCTCACACAATTACTGATTATATTACCAGTAGGGTTAATAGTCAATTATGGAAGAAAGGTGATGTCCATACATTCTTTGTATCCATTGGATTTGACCAAATTCTGCATTATTTTCAATTATTTTTAACTTATAAATTATTATTTTTATAGTATGTTTTTAATTTATTTTCTTGGAGGATTATTTCTCCTATACATTTTTATGTATTTAATCGGTAATGATAGTTTAGAATATCAAACTAATGGAAGTACATATATTTTCAAATCGTCTTCAAGATCTAGTGGTTCATTGGTCTTTCCGGCAACAATAACCATAACACCAACAAATGTTTCCTATTCAAAGAAAATGGGTTATTTTGACAAAACAAATGTTGTTACTATCCAAAGAAGAACAATTAATAGTGTTCAGGTTGTAGAAAACTTCTGGAGTGCTGATGGTTGTCAAATCATTATTGGTACAAATGGTAATTCATCAATATATGCACAGGGTTTCACCAAAGGAAATTCAAGAAAAATAAAAGAAATTTTGGTAGGTTAATTATTTTCCTTATATTTGCAACATGTCACGAAATATTAACATAGTAAATAAGAAAGCTAAGTTCGATTATGAATTTATTCGTAATGAAGTTGCAGGGATAGTATTAACTGGTACTGAAGTAAAATCAATCTTCGCTGGTAAACTATCATTGTCAGAATCATTTTGTTTATTCAATAATGATGAACTGTTTATAAGGAATTCTAATATTCCTGAGACAGATTCACCATATAGTCACAAATCAACAAGAGATAGAAAACTACTTTTAAAGAAGGTTGAATTAAATAGACTGAAAAAAGAATTGGTTAAGGGTTTAACCATAGTCCCTTATCGTGTGTTTTGTAACGATAAGGGACTATTAAAGGTCGAAATATTCCTTTGTAAAGGTAAGAACCACGCCAACAAAAAAGAATCCCTTAAAGAGAAGGATATTAAGAGAGATATGGAAAAAGAATTAAAAATAAAATAATGATAAAATACATTTCAAAACTACATTATCTTGAATTAGTTTCATGGGCAATAATTTTTCTTGTACTAGGTTCACTTTTTGCTTTAATAACAAATTTCAATTATGTTACAGAATCAATTTTTACAAACCCATACTTACTTATATTCGCAACAGTATTCTTAGTTGTGTTTGGTGGTATATTTTTAGGTGAGTTAATTTTCAGATTTTTTAGATTTCTAAAAAATAAATTTATACAATAAAAAAAATAATATAATGAACTTAATTAGATTACAAAGAGATTTGGATACAGATGGTGGTGGAACATATGTTGAGGACGTAAAAATCAACCCAGTTCAAATCGTTACAATTAAAAATAAAATACCTTTATTTAAAGGTGAAGAACAAGCAAATGCAATTGAAAAAATTGAAATTGAAGAAAATGGTTTCAGTTTGGTTGCACAGAAAGACCTATATGAAATAGGTGATAAGGCGGTGTATATTCAACCTGATTATTCATTGAGTGATATTCCATTGTTTGAATCATTTATCAGACCATTTGGTGATCCAAAGAAATCAAAACTTGGTTCAAACTATCGTATTAGAGCGGTGAAATTCAATCTCCATACTGGTGATTTAGAACCAACATATTCTGTTGGTATTTTATTACCAATTCTTGAAGTTGAAACATATCTTAAAACATTAGGAAAGACTTTAATTAGTAATGGTTATGAATTTGTTAAAACTGAAGAATTGGTGTATATATTAGGTATCACCAAATGGGAAGAACCTGATAATACTGATAATCATGGAATGAAAGTTAGAAGTGGTAAACCATTACCATCTGGTGTTTATAAGACAGATGAAACAAATTGTAATAATCTTTGGGGACATATTGAAAAGAAAATTGGATACCCAATTACATTAATTGGGTCGATAAAATGTGATGGTTCATCTATATCATTAATTGTTGATAACGGTAAGGTTACCGTTGCTTCTAGAACGTATGTTAAAGAACAAATGATTTCCAAAGTTATTGGAAATAGAGAACCAACATTATGGGAAAAAATTAAAAAAATCTTTGGTTATAAACCAGATTTGTTAATCAGAGAAATGGTTGAGAATGACGATCAATTCATTGTATTGGCAAAACCATACATTGAAAAAATTAAAGAAAAACTTAATAATAATTATGATTTTAATCATAAATTCATTTTAAGAGGTGAAGCAAATGGTCAATCTTGGAAAGGTTCTGGTAATAAAAATAACCCAGATTCAAAGAATGAACCAAACATTAAGTTCTATGGTATGGATGATTATTCTAATGGTGTTGCGGTTAAGGTAGATGACCATACGTTTAAATTCTATATGAGTGTATTTGGATTTGAAACATGTAAAGAAATATTCAAAAAAGAATTTAATTCGAGAGAAGAAATTCAAAAGGAATGTAAAGACTACTTTAAGAATAACATGGTCGAAGGTATCGTTTTAAGAACATTGGATAGTAAATTCAGTGCTAAACTGATGAACGATGAATATGATAGTTTAAAAAAATAATTTTTATGATTGATTGGAGTAAAGAAAGAACCACTAAAAACTATTGTGGATATTGTACTGATTCACCAACTGGAAGTATTTGTGACGGTTCGTGTTTTATTAAAAATGAGAATAAGGTTAAGCATGTCTTAGATATGCTTAACACTATTCCTATTCAAATAGAGGAATTAAAAAAGAAACAACAAGATTATATTAATTGTTTATCTGTTAGTTAAAGAAAATAGTTATGGTATTAATAGGTAGTAAAGCAATCAAACATCATTATCCTGATTTCAATAGAGATCCAAAAGATAGTGATTATGCGGTAACTGACAATTCTTTAAAGAGTTCAAGAGAAGTTGAATATCTTTATAACCCTATCATTGGACATTTAGAAGGTATTGCCGAACCTAACCTACTGTATACATTGAAAGCAAGTCATGTAGTAGGTTGGGATATAAATTGGGAAAAACATATGTTTGATACACAATTCTTAAAACAAAAGGGTTGTACTTTAGATAGGGAATTATTCTTCAAGTTATATGAATTTTGGAACACAATTCACGAACCAAATAAACGTAGTGACTTGGATATGACAGGTACTGATTTCTTTAATAATGCAGTTAAATGTGAATATGATCATGATTTTCTTCATACTTTACTTAAATCAACACCAACATATACTAAAGTATTGAAAGATGGTGAGGAAGTGGATGTAAGTGAAGAAAAGTTTAATGATTTATCTTTTGAAGAAAAATGTGACTTGGTAAGAGAAGAAGTGATGATTATGAGTTGGGAAAGATGGTCAAAAAAAGATTATCGTGTTGCATATAATATGATGTTAAAAAAATTCATACTTAATCATGCACCTATTTGGGAAGCAATTTTTATCATAGAAAATTATGTTTTATTACAAAAACCTATGAGAAATCATTTTAAAATTATTGAATTACAATTAAATAACAAATAAAAAAAAACAACATGGATTTAAAGAAAATTAATTTAGTATTAGCGAATGTAAGTAAAATTCGTAGAGGACAATCAAGGTACAATCAAGTTCCAGAAGAATTAGTAGGTATAACAAAAGTTGAAACCAAAGTACAAAAAGAAGTTAATGGTGAAGGAGAACAAGGTGTAGAAGGTGTAAAGTTTGAAATCTATGAACTACCATTTGATAATTTATTTTTGAAACTTGAAATAAGAACTGATTCATATGGTGATAATGAAAGAATTGAAGCAATTCAATTTGCAAGAGCAACTGAGAAAGTGGTAACAGTTTACGAAGAGATTTAATAATTAACAATAAAAAAAACAACATGGAAAAGAAAACATTTGATGAGATCATGGAGATCTTACAAAAAAAAATTGGTAGTGTAAGTGAATTTGCTTATGAAGATTATGACAAAGAAGATTTAGGTCTTGGTGAAATTGAGGAAGTACACCAAGAAGGTGGTGAAGAACAAGGTTCACATTGGGAAAGTGTTAAACACTTCAAAGATCATGATGTTTACATCAAGGTTAATGGTTATTATTCTTCTTACCATGGCACTGATTTCGATGGTTGGGGTGAATGTACACATGTTACTCCAACTGAAAAAACAATTACGGTGTATATTTAAAATTTATTCGTAAACACTAATGATTTTTCCCATTTTACAACTATTTATAGTAAAAGTAAAATGGGAAATTTTGTTTGTGGGATTTATAAAATAACTAACCCAAAAAGTAAAATATATATTGGTCAATCTACTAATGTTCATGAACGTTGGTTATCTTATATGAGGTTAAATTGTAAACCACAACCTAAACTTTACAAATCTTTTAAAAAATATGGTTGTTCTTCACATATTTTTGAAATTATTGAAGAATGTGAATTTGATTTACTTAATGAAAGAGAAAGATATTGGCAAGATCATTATGATGTATTAAATAGGAAAGAAGGTTTAAATTGTATTTTAACAAAAACTGAAGTTAAAAAACCTATTGTTAGTGATC
>Ga0114964_10002768_pt1 | contig 12120 bp, 10 predicted proteins | sample C_131016_MF_Meta_FD_92638 | JGI IMG/M metagenome (GOLD analysis project Ga0114964, IMG submission 92638) | Freshwater microbial communities from Lake Croche, Canada to study carbon cycling - C_131016_MF_MetaG | ecosystem: Environmental > Aquatic > Freshwater > Lake | place: Lake Croche, Canada... | reverse complement strand
CGAGGAGAGCACGCAGAAATTACGGCTTATGTTGATAAGAGTGTCAACTCTGAGCTCTCAGGTAATATTATTGATTTGTGTCCCGTAGGTGCCCTAACTAGTAAGCCTTACCGCTACTCTGCGCGTAGTTGGGAGCTCACACGTAGGCCGAGCATTGCTCCGCATGATGGTCTAGGTTCACATATAGAAGTGCATGTGAAAGACAATAAAGTCATGCGCGTATTGCCACGTGATAAAGAAAGTATCAACGAATGTTGGCTGTCTGACCGTGATCGCTATTCCTACGAAGGTTTAAATAGTCCAGATCGTTTACAAGTGCCGATGATTAAGCATAACGGCAATTGGGTAGAAACAGACTGGAAAACGGCCCTAGAATTTGCCGCCGGTCAAATTAAAGATATTACGAATGAGTATGGCAGTGAAGCGTTAGGTGTTTTGGTTTCACCTAATAGTACGATGGAGGAAGGTTACCTCGCTAAGCAGTTAGCCAATGGTTTAAATTGCGGTAATGTTGATTATCGTTTACGCCAGACGGATTTCAGATTAGATGGCAAGCGTGTCGGTACACCATGGATGGGTTGCAACATACATGAAATTGAAGAGTTAGATCGAATTCTAGTCATTGGCTCTAATTTACGTAATGAACATCCATTACTGGCGCAACGTTTCCGCAAAGCGGTGACCAATGGTGCGCAGTTATCTATTATTAGTCCGTTGGATAATGATCCTTTAATGGACATTGCGCATAAAGTGATTGTGCGTCCAAATGACATGGTGAATGTATTGGGCCAAGTCCTAAAAGCAATGTCTGGCTTACAGCGGTTATCGTTATGTTTGCCACCATCGCTCAATGAGTTGTTGGCAGAAATCAAAGTACGTCCTAATACGCAAGCCATGGCTGAAAGTTTAGCTGGCCATGGTGCAGAGGTAGATTTGATTGCCCCTAAAGTCGGTATTTTTCTAGGTAATATGGCCTTGAGTGATCCGCGTTTTACTGAGATGTATAGTATGGCTGAGGCTATTGGTGGCATTTCTGGCGCTAAAGGTGGCATATTACCCGCAGCGGCTAATAGCACGGGGATGCACTTTATGGGTGTGATGCCTAGTAGCACGGGGATGCATGCACGTGCAATGCTAGAAGTGCCACGTAAAGCCTATTTAATCGTCAATATAGAGCCTGAGTTAGATTGCCAGCATGCTGCATTAGCTAAGGCTGCAATGCAGAAAGCTGAATGTGTCGTGGCGCTTACGGCTTATAAATCATCGGCTCTTGAGCACGCGGATGTATTGTTACCAATCGCACCATTTACTGAGACTTCAGGCACCTTTATGAGTATGGAGGGCAGGGTGCAAAGCTTTACTGCTGCTGCTAAGCCATTAGGCGAGTGCCGTCCTGGTTGGAAAGTGCTAAGGGTATTAGCTAACACGCTAGGTATCTCGGGCTTTGACTATGAAACTAGTGAGCAAGTGAAGACGGCTATTTTTGGCGGTGAAAAACCATCGGCCGTGGTGTGGCGTAGTCTGAATAACAACCTTAAACAGTTGGTAGAGATTCAGGTGAATATCAAGCATGATGGCTTGCAGCGTATTGGTGAGGTGCCACAATACAATGCTGACCCATTGGTGCGTCGTTCACCCTCATTACAAAAAACCAAATACAACACTAAACCGCTAGCACGTATGTGTGCAAAACAAATGGATCAGTTAGACCTAGTAGAAGGTGAGCAAGTATTGGTTCGCCAAGATCAAGGTAGCGCGGTCTTATTGGTCAAACTTGATAACCATGTCGCCATGGGCTGTGTGCGCGTTGCAGCGGCACATGAAGCGAGTGTGGGTTTAGGGGATTTGATGGGAGATATCAGTATCGAAAAATTACCATCAACTAAAGGGGTCTCAGCGTAATGGAATGGTTAGCTGACTTGTTTGGTATTTATTGGGCACCGGTGCAACTGACGGTGTGGACGCTACTAAAAATCGTTGCCATTGTATTGCCGTTGATGGGTGCTGTCGCTTATTTGACGTTAGCTGAACGTAAAGTGATTGGCTATATGCAAGTGCGTATCGGCCCTAACCGCGTCGGCTACTTCGGCTTGTTGCAACCAATCGCAGATGGTCTTAAGTTGTTATTTAAAGAGATTGTGGTGCCCACTGCCTCAAATAAGGCGTTGTTCTTGTTGGGCCCAGTGTTGGTAATTGCACCTGCCTTTGCGGCTTGGGCAGTTGTGCCGTTTGATCTTGATATGGTCTTGGCGGATATTGATGCGGGCTTACTCTATATTTTAGCCATGACTTCAGTGGGTGTGTATGGCGTCATTATCGCCGGTTGGGCATCAAACTCTAAGTATGCGTTTTTAGGCGCATTACGCTCAGCAGCGCAGATTGTATCTTACGAAATTGCCATGGGTTTTGCTTTAGTCGGCGTGCTCATGTGCGCTAATTCCCTTAATTTAGGCAAAATCGTATTGGGACAATCTGGTGGATTTTGGCATTGGTATTTCATTCCTTTGTTCCCATTATTTATCGTCTACTTTATTAGTGCTGTGGCTGAAACCAATCGCGCGCCGTTTGATGTGGCAGAAGGGGAGTCTGAAATTGTGGCTGGTTTTCACGTGGAATACTCAGGCATGTCATTTGCGGTATTCTTCTTAGCTGAATACGCCAACATGTGGTTAGTCGCCACCTTGGCCGCCTTAATGTTCTTGGGTGGTTGGTTATCACCAGTGCCATTTATTCCAGATAGTTTCTTGTGGTTATTAGCTAAAGTATGCTTTTTGCTCTTTATGTTTCTATGGTTCAGGGCAACTTTTCCACGCTATCGTTATGACCAGATTATGCGTCTAGGCTGGAAGGTATTTATACCCATTACCATCGTATGGATCGTGTTTGTTGGCGCCATGATGCAAACACCATGGGCATATTTGTTCCATTAAACTTATTTACTGATTGCTAAAGACTCGTTCAATTTATGATCGCAAAAATTAAATCTACGCTAACTAGCTTAATGCTAATCGAACTGCTAAAAGGCATGGCGGTTACAGGGCGCTACTTTTTTGCGCCAAAAATTACTATTCAGTATCCAGAAGAAAGTACCCCGCAATCGCCAAGATTCAGAGGTTTACATGCACTGCGCCGCTACCCTAATGGTGAGGAGCGTTGTATTGCTTGCAAGCTATGCGAAGCCGTATGTCCAGCGATGGCCATCACGATTGAGTCAGAGCAGCGCGAAGACAATACACGTCGCACTACCCGCTATGATATTGATCTAACTAAATGCATCTTCTGCGGTATGTGCGAAGAGTCTTGCCCAGTAGATTCTATTGTTGAAACCAGAATTTTTGATTATCACGGCGAGCAGCGTGGCGATTTACTCTATACCAAAGACATGTTGCTGGCGGTAGGTGATAAACATGAAAAACAAATTGCAGCGGATCGCGCAATTGATAAAGCATTTAGATAGGCGCACACATCCATGACATATTTTGGCTTACATTTTTTAGATTTAGTTTTTTACGGATTAGCAGCCGTTTTGCTGTTTGCCGCCTTACGCGTAATTACCGCTCGCAATCCAGTGCATGCGGCGCTTAATCTAGTGTTGGCGTTCTTTACTGCCGCTGGTATTTGGTTGCTTTTAGAAGCCGAATTCTTGGCAATAGCCCTCGTGTTAGTGTATGTAGGCGCGGTGATGGTGCTGTTCTTATTTGTCGTCATGATGCTTGATATCAACCTAGATAAGCTACGAGAGGGTTTTTGGAATGCGCTGCCGATTGCTTTGCCGGTAGGTGGGTTGATGGCATTAGAGATGGTGATGATCTTAGGCGTGCGTAATTTTGGCGTGGATAAAGTGCAGGCCCCAGCAGCGCATCTGGCCAATTACAGCAATACAGCAGAATTAGGGCGTGTGCTATATAGCGATTACTTATTACCATTTGAATTGGCTTCAGTTGTCCTTTTAGTGGCCATCGTGGCAGCGATTGCGCTGACACTGCGTGATCGTAAAGAAAGTAAATCAATGGATCCCGCTAAACAAGTATTGGTCAAAAAGCAGGATCGCCTACGTATCATTAAAATGGATGCTGTAGTGGAAGCCCCCGAACCAACTGTTACTTCTAAGGAGTCTAAATAATGGTTGGACTTTCGCACTATCTTATTCTTGGGGCGCTGTTATTTGCTATCAGCGTTGTTGGTATCTTCTTAAATCGTAAAAATGTGATTATTTTATTGATGGCGATTGAGTTGATGTTGTTAGCGGTGAATCTTAATTTCATTGCTTTTTCACATTACTTAAATGATATTGCTGGCCAAGTTTTTGTATTTTTTATTCTCACCGTAGCGGCTGCTGAAGCAGCTATTGGTTTGGCGATTTTAGTGGTGTTATTTAGAAACTTACACACCATTAATGTTGATGATTTAGATAGTTTAAAAGGGTAAGCCAAGAATGAGCATGCAACATATTTATTTGGCAATACCAATGTTGCCCTTAGCTGCCGCCGTTGTAGTCGGTCTATTTTCTAAGTATTTGCCACGCGCTAGTGCGCATGTGTTGACCATACTCGGCGTTGCTGCATCATTCATTTTATCGCTCTATGTGCTTAATGATACGATTTCTGGTCATGTGTTTAATGACAGCATTTATACCTGGCTAAAGTCAGGCAATATTACGTTAGAGATTGGTTTCTTAATTGATAATCTTAGCGCCATGATGATGGTAGTCGTCACGTTCGTATCGCTGATGGTGCATATCTACACCATAGGTTATATGGAGGAAGACCAAGGCTATACGCGCTTCTTTAGTTATATCTCACTATTTACTTTTGCCATGTTGATGCTAGTGATGAGTAATAACTTTATGCAGTTATTCTTCGGCTGGGAAGCGGTTGGCTTGGTTTCTTACCTGCTGATTGGTTTCTGGTATACAAGGCCAACTGCGGTGTATGCCAATCTAAAAGCCTTTCTCGTGAATCGTGTTGGTGACTTTGGCTTTTTACTAGGCATCGGTTTGGTGTTATTTCATTTTGGCAGCTTAGATTACGCGGCTGTATTTTCAGTTGCGCCGCAAATGGCAGATGTGCAAATTAGCTTAATTGGCAATGTACAGTGGTCTCTCATGACGGTGACCTGTATTTTGTTATTTATCGGCGCGATGGGGAAGTCAGCACAAGTGCCATTGCATGTGTGGTTGCCGGATTCTATGGAAGGCCCAACCCCAATTTCAGCCTTGATTCACGCGGCGACCATGGTAACTGCGGGTATCTTTATGGTGGCGCGTATGTCACCGATGTTTGAATTGTCATCCACCGCGTTGTCTTTTGTGATGATTATCGGCAGCATTACCGCCTTATTTATGGGCTTTCTTGGTGTCATACAAAACGACATTAAACGCATCGTTGCTTATTCAACGTTGTCGCAACTGGGCTATATGACTGTCGCCTTGGGTGCTTCAGCATATTCAGTCGCAATTTTCCATCTTATGACTCACGCGTTCTTTAAGGCCTTATTATTCTTAGGTGCGGGTTCAGTGATTATGGGCATGCATCACGATCAAGATATCCGTAATATGGGTAATCTTAAAAAGTATATGCCAGTGACATGGATTACCTCTTTGGTTGGTTCATTGGCACTTATTGGTACGCCATTCTTTGCCGGATTCTATTCTAAAGACAGTATTATTGAAGCGGCCAAAGCATCAACAATCACGGGTAGTGGCTTTGCTTATTTCGCGGTGTTGGCCAGTGTGTTTGTCACTGCTTTTTATAGCTTCCGACTTTACTTCTTAGTCTTTCATGGTGCTGAAAAATGGCGTACGCCTAAGCATGCTCATGACCATGACGATCATGATGCGCACCATCATGGCTTAAGTGCGACAGATGATCCGCATGAGCCGGGTTGGGTAATTAAGTTACCTTTAATTCTATTAGCCATTCCTTCATTAGCTATTGGTTACGTTGCCGTGGAGCCAATGCTCTATGGTGAATTCTTTAAAGGTGTGATCTTCATAGACTCAGCCGCACACCCTGCGATGCATGAGCTCACCCACGAGTGGCATACAGTATTGCATACCGCTTGCGGTATGGCTTTACATGGCTTTAGTTCACTACCCTTTATGCTGGCAGCTTCTGGTGTTGCTTTGGCTTGGTTCTTTTATACGCAGCGCCCAGATATTCCTGCCAAAATTCAAACTAAGTTCGCGTTGATTAATCGCGTGCTAGAAAACAAATATGGGTTTGACAGTTTTAATGATCGTGTATTTGCGGCAGGTTCACGCTTTATCGGCCACCAACTATGGCAAATTGGCGATGTAAAAATTATCGATGGTGGCATGGTGAATGGTACGGCACGTTTAATTGTCCGGTTGTCTGGTGTTGTGCGTAAATTACAGACAGGTTTGATCTATCACTACGCATTTGCAATGATTATTGGCGCTTTCCTTATGCTCACATTTTTCTCCAAAGTATAAAAAACATGCTGTCTTACTTTACTCAACATCTCTTAAGTTTTAGCGTCTGGACACCAATACTGTCTGGCATAGCCGTGCTATTTACTGCCAATGACCACAAACCGAACGTCACACGTTGGTTAGCGTTAGCTGGCGGCATCCTGGCATTTTTGGTCGCAATTCCACTCTATACCCAGTTTAATTTTGCTGATGGTGGCTTTCAGTTTCAAGAAGGATTTAGCTGGATTCCAGCTTTTAATATTAACTATCACCTTGGTGTAGACGGTATTGCAATTCCACTGATTTTGCTTACTAGTTTTACCACTGTGATCGTGATTATTTCTGCATGGGAAGTTATTGAAAAGCGCGTAGCACAATATATGGCTTGCTTCTTGATTATGAGTGGCTTAATGGTTGGGGTGTTCTGCGCCTTGGACGCCATTTTGTATTATGTGTTTTGGGAAGCGATGCTTATTCCGCTGTTCCTAGCAATCGGTATATGGGGTGGTCCTAACCGTGTTTACGCGACAATCAAGTTCTTCCTCTATACCTTGCTTGGTTCACTATTGATGTTAGTGGCCTTTATATACCTATATTTAAAAACAGGTAGTTTTGAGCTGATGGATTATTACCGCTTGCCTTTGCCACTTACTGCACAAGTACTTATCTTTTTAGCTTTCTTTGTAGCCTTCGCTGTAAAAGTGCCTATGTGGCCTGTCCATACTTGGCTCCCAGATGCCCACGTTGAAGCCCCTACTGGCGGGTCAGTGGTGCTAGCAGCCATTGCATTAAAGCTTGGTGGGTATAGCTTTCTACGATTTGCAATGCCGATTGCACCCGATGCAGCGCATTACTTATCTGGTTTTATGATTACGTTGTCGCTGATTGCGATTGTCTATATTGCGCTAGTAGCATTGGCGCAAAAAGATATGAAAAAACTGATTGCTTACTCTTCAATTTCACATATGGGTTTTGTGACGTTAGGCTTTTTTATCTTTAATAATTTAGGCTTAGAAGGCGCAGTGGTGCAAATGGTATCGCACGGCTTTATTTCGGCCGCCATGTTCCTGTGTGTGGGTGTGCTTTATGACCGAGTTCATAGTCGTCAAATAGAAGCCTACGGCGGTGTTGCTAATACTATGCCAGTGTTTGCTGCCTTTGCTGTGTTCTTTGCGATGGCTAACAGTGGTTTGCCGGCAACCTCTGGTTTCGTCGGTGAATTTATGGTGATATTGGGGGCGATTCAAGCCAACTTCTGGTATGCATTCTTAGCTTCAACCACACTCATTTTTGGCGCAGCTTATACGCTATGGATGATTAAGCGTGTGTTTTATGGTGAGATTGCCAATGCCAATGTGGCCGCACTGAAAGACCTCAATAAACGCGAATTCTTGATTCTAGCCACGTTGGCGTTGTTGGTGTTGGCTTTGGGTGTCTATCCACAACCGCTGACCGATATGACCAATGCCAGCGTGACGCAACTTCTTTCACTTCTTGCGCAAAGCAAGCTGCCAGTAGGTCTATAAGCTATGGAAAATATACGTTACGACCTGATTACCGCTTTGCCAGAGTTATTCATCGTTTGTATGGCGATGTTTATCTTGCTAGCAGATTTATTTCTAAAAGCCTCTAATCGCATTTATATCTATGGATTATCCCAAGCCACGTTACTGGCTGCAGCCTATTTAACTTTTAGTAATCATGCGCCGAGTGTGAGCTACGCCTTTACCGATGCCTTTGTTGATGACGCAATGTCTGATGTGTTGAAGTTAATGATCTATCTTGGTACCTCCTTGATTTTTGTCTATAGCCGTCAATATTTACAGCTACGCAATATGTTTCGAGGCGAGTTTTATGCCTTAGTGCTGTTCGCTGTCGTCGGCATGATGATTATGGTTTCTGGTCAGAATATGCTGACGCTGTATATGGGGTTGGAGTTATTGTCTTTAAGTTTATATGCCTTAGTCGCTTTAGATCGCGATAACGCAAGCGCGACAGAAGCTGCAATGAAGTACTTTGTGCTGGGTGCTTTAGCCTCTGGTATGTTGCTATACGGCATGAGTATGATTTATGGCATGACAGGCAGTTTGAATATTGCTGAGATCAACCATGCCTTGATGGGTGAAGCAAAAAATCATGCAGTACTGATTTTGGGTTTGGTATTTATCGTTTCTGGGTTAGCGTTTAAGCTCGGCGCAGTGCCATTCCAAATGTGGGTGCCGGATGTGTATGAAGGTTCGCCGACTGCGGTGACGTTGCTTATTAGCTCAGTGCCAAAATTGGCCGCTTTTGCTTTTGTGATACGCTTACTAGTTCAGGCATTACCCACCTTAGCAGTCGATTGGCAACAGATGCTGATGATTATGGCCGTACTGTCAATTGTTGTGGGCAACATTACCGCAATCGCGCAGACCAATTTAAAGCGTATGTTGGCCTATTCTACGATTTCACATATCGGTTTTATCTTGTACGGCTTAATGAGCGCGAGCATAAACGGCTTTGTTTATGCCATGTTCTACGTGGTGAGTTATGTCCTGATGACCTTAGCTGGCTTTGGCATCATTTTGTTGCTATCACGTAAAGGCTTTGAAGCCGAAAACCTAGAAGATTTAAAAGGCCTAAACCAGCGTAGTCCATGGGTGGCTTTTTTAATGATGATTGTGATGTTTAGCATGGCTGGTGTGCCGCCAACTTTGGGTTTCTATGCCAAGTTTAGCGTATTACAAGCCGCACTGCAGGCCGGTTACTTATGGCTGGTCGTGTTCGCTGTGTTGATGGCGGTTGTTGGTGCTTTCTACTACCTGCGTGTCATAAAACTCATGTATTTTGATGAGCCTGCCGATTTAAAACCCATTGATGCGCCCCTTGATATGCGCATTATATTAAGTGTCAATGCCTTGGCGTTATTAGTCATTGGATTGATGCCGCAGTCATTGATGGAGCTTTGTATTTACGCGGTGACCAGAAGCTTAAGTTAATGCGTGATGGTCTGTTTTACTATTTTCATTTCCTAGCGTCTTCGGCAAGGTGTAGTGAAAGTAAGCGTTTTGGGCACGGCACTCCATTGTTAGCAATTGCTAGACTATGATAAATCCTGACCTCACAGAATACTTCGTAAGCTCTGAAATTTTAGCCCAAGGTAAGCTACTGACAGTCCGCTGTGATCAAGTACGCTTGGCAAATGGCCATTTCACTCAGCGTGAATACGTCATGCATCCTGGCGCAGTTCTCATCGTGCCCATACTCGCTAATGGTCACGTAATTCTAGAGCGACAATTTCGTTATCCGCTACGCCAAGTTTTTATCGAGCTACCCGCTGGCAAGATCGACGCCAATGAAGATGTATTGCATACCGGTCAGCGCGAAATGCTAGAAGAAACGGGCTACAGTGCTAACGAGTGGGTGAGGCTAGGGCAAACGCATCCGTGTATCGGCTATTCCAATGAAGTCATCCACATCTATCTAGCGCGAAACTTAACGATAGGCAATCATCAGCGTTATGTTGACGAGAATCTTGAGGTGTTTACGTTACCATTTGTGGAATGTTTAAATATGATTGTGCAAGGTGAAATTACGGATGGAAAAACTATCGCTGCACTGTTTTTAGCGGACCAGTTTTTAAAATCGGAAGCCACGTATGGCTAAAATTTTAATTGTGGGTTGCGGTGACTTAGGTGCTGCCATTGCCAAGCGTTTGGTGGATGAGGAGCATGAAGTTGTAGGCTTACGTAGAAGCATACAGACCTCACCGCGAATGCAAATGCTTCAAGGCGATGTTGCTGATGCAGCCTCGCTTCAAGCGTTGGTCGCACTGATGCCTGAGATTGTGATTTACTGTGTAGCTGCCAGCGGTCAGACCGATGCGGCCTATCAAGCGCAGTATGTGACGGGGCTAAAAAATATACTGGCTAGCCAAAGCCGCAATCAACAATTACAGCATGTATTTTTTGTGTCTAGCACCCGTGTATATGGACAAGAAGCTACAGCAATATTGGATGAAAATATAACGGCATTACCAGCAGATTTTGGTGGTGAGCGGTTGTTGGAAGCTGAATATCTACTCAAAACCTTGCCTTGTAGCGCTACTGCCTTAAGGCTATCTGGTATTTATGGCCCAGGGCGGTTGCGCATGATTAATTTGGCCAAGTCACCACAGCAGTGGCCATCAAAAAATAGTTGGACCAATCGCATCTATCGTGATGATGCGGCGGACTTTATTGTATTTCTAGTCCAACGGATATTGACTGAGCAGGCTATTGCCTCTTGTTATATTGTGACTGACTCAAAGCCGGTGAGCCAGTACGAAGTGCTGACTTGGCTGGCTAAGAAGATGCAGTTAGCATTGCCTGTCAATAACTTAGATGAAGCGCAAGGTGGCAAGCGCTTAAGTAACCAATTGATGCTGTCCACTGGCTTTCAATTGCAATACCCAGACTTTAGCGTGGGTTACCAAGCTTTACTAGATGAAATAGGCGTGGCTTAGCATTTACAATGTTAGCGGTTTAAGAACCAGCCGGTCAGACTCATCCTGGCGCGGTTGGCGGGCAATACCTCATGGTAAAAAGTATCTGATAAAAACATCACCAATCTACCGGCTATAGGGGCAATGTCAATTGATGGGGCGACGGCGACTATGCCATCTGTGGTATCGGCAGCGTCTGCGTTTAGATACAAACGCAAGTAACCGCCATCTTCTTCCTGCCAAGCTTTATTTAAATATAATATGCAGCTAATTTGACGCTGTGGTAATTGCGAACTGACATTAGCCTTAAAGCGATCCAGATGCTTTTGGTAACCAGCGCCGATCGGGTATAGGGCTAAATGGCTTTCTAGTGCATCTAAACCTAAGTAAAGGTGGCGATTAAGTTCCCTTCGTAGGCGCTCCATTTCATCTAAGTATATTTGTTGTGCAGGGCTAGATTCTGCTTCATTTAGCCAATAAATCGAGTCGCCACGGAACTTGGTATTCACAGTGGTTTGCGCTCGCCCAGTATTGGCGGCATGTAACAAAGCACTATCCTGTAGCACTAAAACTTCGCTAGCTAATGTGTCAATGACGCTGGGGCTGAGGAAGTTATCCATCACGCAGTAGCCACGATCGGTGATCTGGTCTAATTGCTGTTGGAGATTATGTGCAAAATAATGGGGGTGCATACTGCCATTATAGCGTTTGTCGTTTGCGCCCACGGCCACAATCAGCTAAAATCCTGCCTCTATTTGAAATTAAGCACAGCTGTATAGCAACAGTGATTAAAATCAGTATAGGCGGTTAGCTCAGTTGGTTAGAGCGCTTGGTCGACATCCAAGAGGTCAGCAGTTCGAGTCTGCTACTGCCTACCACTTGAAAAAGTGGCTACACATGATAGTAATCTCCTTACCGAACATTAAAGCCAAAGCCGTTATAGTTAACGGCTTTTATTATTTAAGATGGAAACTATATGCCAGTAATTCGCTTACCTGATGGCTCTGAACGAAGCTTTGACGCTCCTGTAACGGTTGCAGAAGTGGCGATGAATATTGGTGCTGGCTTGGCTAAGGCTGCGCTAGCGGGAAAGGTCAATGGCCATCTAGTTGATACTTCTTACTTGATTAGTGAAGATGCAGAACTTGCGATTATTACGGATAAGAACCCTGAAGGTCTTGATGTTATACGCCATTCAGCTGCGCATTTGCTCGCTTACGCAGTT
>Ga0114964_10002767_pt1 | contig 12131 bp, 7 predicted proteins | sample C_131016_MF_Meta_FD_92638 | JGI IMG/M metagenome (GOLD analysis project Ga0114964, IMG submission 92638) | Freshwater microbial communities from Lake Croche, Canada to study carbon cycling - C_131016_MF_MetaG | ecosystem: Environmental > Aquatic > Freshwater > Lake | place: Lake Croche, Canada... | reverse complement strand
TTGTTACAGCAGCAATATAAGCAACTAAAAAGTTGTTAATTCCGCCATTAAAAATAGATACTTCCTCTATTTTTTCATTTTTGATTGTTTTTGTCTTAGCTGCTCTTGTCAAGCTTCTAGACAATGTTCCATACATTTTTTGTAGAAATAATCTCATAATTTTAAATAATTGTAGATTTTAGAGAGCAAAAGTAATTTAAAAATCATTTTTTTTACAAACGCAGACATTAACTTACTGTTAAGAAATTTCTTATAACTTAGTTAAAAAAGTTTATAAATTTACTTTGTCGAATCTTAGCGTTATTTAAGCGATTTTACTATGGTTTTTATCGGTTTAACCACAGTAGTTACTGATTTAAAATGTTGAAAACATTTTTGATAATTATTTTTTTTTATCCTTAAAGTAACAAATAAAAAAAATTAAGAAGAACAATTCTCATCCGTACGGACCCTATCGCAAATAAAAAACCTCCACAAATACTTGAGGAGGTTCTAAAACTGGATTTTTTTTATTTTAAATTTTTCTATAAAAACAAGAATTGTCTGCTGTAATAACTTTGATTACTAAAATTTGATTTTCATAAGGTGCTTCAAATTGGAATTCCGAAAGATTCAAATTTTGAAAATCATTCAACAATCTTCCTTGAATATCATATACCTCAACGGTACTCATTTTAGTTCCTTCTGATTTTATAGCAACCGTAGTTCCTGTTTTATATAGAGCAAAAGAAGTTGCGGTAGAAGAAAAATTAGTTGCAGAAAGAGCCGAATTAACAAATACAATTTTAAACCTATTTTCAAATGTTCCTTCGGAAGTTGAGAAAGTGTAATTACCATTTTTTAAATTGAACAATTCATTATTATTGGAATCTTTAAGATACACTTGTTGGTTGTCAAAAAGGCCATCCAAACTAGATAGTTTAATTTCAAAATCTCCTGCAACGGTTGTTTTATATCCAAGAGGAATTTCATCATTAACATTAAACGGAAGTGCTCTACCTTGAATTCCTAATTTTTTATCATTTAATAAAGAATAAAACGCAATAGGATTTCCCGCATCCATTATAGGTCCATCATAACTTGTGTCATAATTATTAGTTGCACCTGCTACATAACCAATTACTATTTGTTTGTATAATCCTGAAGTATTATAAAGATCCAACCAAATTCTACTTTTAGAACCTTCTATAGCAGAAGAAGGATTGTTGTTTTTAAAAAATTGGGTATTATTTGTAATCCCAAATCGCATTGCATTAATAAATGTTGCTGTACCACTTGCGATACCTTGAATAAAAAACGATTGCCCTGCTCCTACTATTCCACTTGGCACTGTAGTATTGCAACCACTACAAGGATTACTTGGAGCTATAGTACCTATACCGCCGGTAAGATTATAACTAGCATAATCATTATACGAATAATAATAATTGGTTATTGGTGTATTGTGGGTCCAAAAATACATTGTACCAGCTACTACCCCACTATTGTAATTTAAAAAAGCATCGGCATCCAAAGCACTAGGATAAGGATTTCCAATAAGATTGTAAGAATCGTTGGAAGCGGTATAGGTAATTGGAGTAGTTATGCTTCCATTATTTGGAACACCATAAAATTGTCCGTTAAAAACAGCACCTGTAGTTACATTAAAAGGAGCTACATCTGGAGCTCTAACAATATAGCCGGTACCCGAATCCATTACCGAATTAGCCGCTACATTAGACCAATTATTTATAGTTGTATTCCATTTATAAAATTTATCCGTCATAGTATTAGGTGAAAACACATTAAGCACCTGACTAGAAACTGGGGAAGACCAATAGGTATAATCGTATTTTTTCATAGGCATACTATTCCTTTTGTAATATATAGGAGTAGTATTAGTTACATTGGGATTTGTTTGAATTAAACTAGCGCTGTCTTCAAAAATTAAACTACCCGGAATAGAAGTAGATTGATCCACAATAACTTCATTAGAAATAGTGAAAATATGATTTGGCTGCACTGTAACTACAACATTAGGATTTACCTGCATGGAACAAGCTTGAATATCGTTAGGTAAATTATAATTAGATGCAAATATTGCTTTTTTAGTGTTGTCTGGAGTGCCAGTATCCCAAGTTGACCCATTCCAAGTTGTAGTGGCAAAGACTACAGATGCAATTGAGGAATAGGCTGGAGCACAAACACCATTAGTTATAACTGCTCTATAATAGGTATTAGCTGTTAAATTTGTAGCTGTTAAAGTAGCAGTAGTATTTACAATATCTACTGCTCCGCTTGAAAAATTACTAACAGGAGAGGATTGCCATTTGGTGATTGCTCCTATATACCCGGACAAAGTTAGCGTAGTACTACTTGTTCCGCTACACACCGAGGCACTTCCAGATATTGAACCACCAATAGAAGGTGGATTTACAACGTATGCATTTGTGCAAATACTTTTTATAGCCGTACAGCCCGAAACAGAAACAATGACATAATAATAACTGGAATTAGCAACTGTAAATTGAGGTATATAAGTAGCTGCTGTAGCTCCAGTAACTGGAGAACCTCCAGTTGCTGGATTTATATAGGATGTTCTAACCCACCATTGGTAGGTAAGGTTTGTACCCACAGCAGTAACCGACAATGGCGCAAAAGCAGTTCCTTGACAGGTAGTTTGCGTTACACTTGATGGCTGTACCGTTATGGATGGACCAAGATTTACTAAAGTTGTACTTGAAGCCGAAACGGAAGCAGCACAACCATTTGAATTATTGTAATTAACAGTTACTACTTTGGAACCAGCTGTAAGCCAATTTAAAGTTACCGTATTATTTGTGGTCCCAATTCCTCCTGAAATTATAGTATAATCTACCCCTAAAACTCCTGTAAGTGCCCAAACATAATTAGACTTCCCCGATTGCGTGGTATAAATAACATTAGTTGACGAACATACCGATGCACCAGGAGACACAGTAAATGTGACGGTTGGCAATGCGTTTAAAGTTGAAATTGCAGTTGAAATTGTCGAAGCAGCAGCAGTACATCCACTAATAGAAGTATAATTTACGTTTACAGTTCCATTGGTTGTCAACCATTTTATTACCAAAGTACTATCGGAAGAAGTGCCTCCAGAAACTAAAGTATAATTAGTACCCAATACACCCGAAATTGTCCATATATAATTGGTTTGACCTGTTTGTGTAGCATAAGCAACGTTAGAATTCATACAGGCTGATGCACCAGGCTGAGAGGTAAAAGTCACACTAGGCACAGTAACAATAGTCGAACTTGTTGCGGATGCTCCTGAACAAGAATCATAAGTTACACTAGCATAAAATGAAGCGGTACCCGAAGAAAGCAACCACTGAATAGTAACTGTTTCAGTAGCAGTGGATCCAGCTATTATAACATAATCAGTACCTAATACTGCAACGGTGGCTCCTTTTAAAAAAGTCCACGAATAATTATCCATACCTGCCTGAGTAGTATAAACATTACTAGATCCAGCACAAGAAGTAGCTCCTGCCGAACTAGTGAAAGTTGGAGAAACACCTGCATTTATGGTAACTATTGCTGACCCTGAATAGGGACTCATTGCTGTATTGGTATTGTCTTTTACAGAAACTAGTGTATAGGTTGTAGTAGAAACAGGAGTAACAGAAATAGTGGCACCAGAGATATAATTATTTACAGTAAAATTTGATGTCCCATCCGAATAGATAACCGTATACGGAGAAACGCCTCCTGTAATGGTTACATTAATATTGGTCGAACTTAAAGGACAAATAGTTGCGGAACCAGATAGTACCGCACCTGCTATTACAGGGGTTCCTAAAAAGGCTACGTTATCAAATCGCCAAGTTCCGGTAGTACTAGCAGTAAGGGTTGGCGTAGAACTTTGTCTGTATTGCCCTGTGGATTGGTATTGAGATGCTAACAAACGTATTGCAAAATTAGCATTATTGTTAACCGCTGGTATGGCAGAAAAATCCACTCGTACTCTTCTGTACGAATCTCCTGTGTTAGTTTCATAACAACCATTTGTATTAATAGAACCTGCACAAATAGTAGTATTGGAACTAGTCATAGTAAAGTTAGTCCAAGTGGTACCGTTGGTTGTATATTGCAATCGAACCGTATTAGGTGATGTTTTTGAAAACCGTTGATCCCAAGTAAAAATTGTGTTACTATAACCTATTGTTCCAACATTAAATTGAACTCCATTAACTTCGTTAACGCTTCCTGGGTTAAAACTAGGATTTTGCCATGCTAAACCTGAATTGCCGCTTCCGCAGCCAGTTACTGAAGAAAATCCAGTAGCAGTTGTTGGTGTTACCAAATTAACAACCGATGAAGTTCCAACCCCAAAATTAGGTGTTGGATTAGTTGCTGTACCTAGTAAGGAGTCATAGGTCCAGGATGCTATAGTAGTTTGTGCATTGGCGAAAGTCAATGAAAATAGAATGCCTATTAAAAACAGAGATTTTAATATACCAAAAGAGAATTTTATTTTCATTTACTATTAATGTAAGATTGGGACTTTATTTATTAATCGGCAAATTTATAAAATTAAATTTTTCAAAATAATTTACTGCTGTTATGTTTCTGTAAAATAGAAAGCAGCTTTTTTTAATACTAATTAATGAAAATATTTTTTTAACAAAGTGCAAATATATAAAATAAGAAAATTAAAACTTTCAGTTAAATAAATAAAAACCTAAAGTGAAATTAATGTTTATTTTACATTAATTTAATGTAAAATAATTACATTTTAGAAAATCATTAATTACAATTAAATAACATACGGCCGATTATTAATGAACAGCCAATGTTTAATTTTGAAAAAAAATATATTATGAGAATAAAATACCTTATCTTAGCTTTTCTAAGTCTTATTTTGCTTTCCTGCACTACTGATAGAGAAATACCAACAAATAATATAGCTATAGACCCTAATAGTTTATTAATTCACTATTGGAATTTTAATTCTTTAACAGGAACACAAACTTTAATTAACCCAGACTTAACATTACTTCCTTCGAGTGGCGCTTGTATAACCTATCCAGGAACAGGTGCTGGCTATATGGATGTGTTTACTCCAGGTTATGATATAAACTCTCAAAATAATGATGTTGCAGGTACAGGACTCCGATCCAGAAACCCAAGTGACACAAGAAATTTAGTAATGTCCTTACCTACTTCTGGTTATGGAAGTATTGTAGTACAATTTGCAACGGCAACGACTTCAAGTGGGGCATCTACTCAAAATTATTCTTATACAATAGATGGTACAAACTTTATTACAGAAGGATTAACAACAACTACATTCAATCCTACAACAGATCCTATAAGTTCTTTAGTATCTCTAGATTTTTCCTCTATTAGTGGTGTGAATAACAATCCTAATTTCAAAATAAAAGTAACCTTTAGTGGAAGTACCGCTTCTGGAACTTCTGGAAATAATAGATTTGATAATGTTTCTGTTAAAGGAATATATCTTGCATTGCCAGCCCCTTTACTTCAATTACACTACTGGAATTTTAACAATCTACCTGCGGGAACACTTACGAGTGTTAATGCCGATAGCTCCTTAATTTCAACTAGCACCGCAACGATTACCTACTCGGGAACTGGAGCTGGATACATGGACCAATATGCTTCAACAACTACATTGAATGCACAAAACGCAGATATTTCTGGATTAGGACTACGTTTTAGAAATCCTTGCGACACAAGAAACGTAATTGTAACTGCTCCAACTACTGGATATAAAAATGTAATAATGAAATTTGCTACAGCAAGAAGTTCAACTGCCGGAGCATCCATCCAAAACTATTCTTATAGTCTTGACGGAATTAACTTTATTACAACTGGTTTAGCGACTACCTCTTTCAATCCTAACATTGACCCTATTTATGATATTATTACTCTAGATTTTTCTTCTATTACAGGAGCAAATAACAATCCGAATTTTGTAGTCAAAATAAACTTTGGAGGTACCGAAGCAAGTGGCACAAGTGGTAATAATAGAATTGACAACTTAACCTTTCAAGCAAATCATATATGATTTATAACAAATATATTTTCCTAGGATTAACCCTTTTTTCGCTAACTACAAATGCGCAAAAAGCAAACAAATTAAAACCTACAAAATTTGTAGCTGTAACTATTCCAGAACCATCGGACATTTGCTATTCCAATAAATCAAACACATTCTTTATTGTTAGTGATACTGGGGTTTTGTATGAAACGGATAAAGATTGTAAAGTTTTGAGAAAACAAGCGCAAGATGGTACCGACTTTGAAGCGGTTTATTCAGATGAAAATTTTGTATATGCCGTAGACGAAAGCAATCGTACAATATACAAATACGATATTACTTCACTTAAGCTTATTAAATATTATTCCATTCCTTATGATGGAGCAAGAAATAAAGGATATGAGTCTTTTGATTTTAATAAAACTACCAATAAATACGCATTATTAACGGAAAGTAATCCTGTTTTACTTTTTGAATTAGATAGCGATTTTAAAATCACCAATCAAACTGATTTGAGCAAAATTGCTAGTGATATTTCTTCTGCTCGTTTTTATGATGGCTTTTTATGGCTTTTAAGTGATGAAGATATGATGCTATTAAAATTGAATCCTACAACCTATGAAGTGATTACAAAATGGTCGCTACCGGTAATTAATCCAGAGGGGTTAGCCTTTGATAAAGACGGAAATATCCTAATTAGTTGTGACGATATGCAACGTGTTTATTATTTTAAAAATCCTGAAAAAAAATAAAATGAAAAAAAATATACTTCTGTTGCTAATACTTATTTCTGTAAATTCATCTTTTTCACAATTTGTTATTTCTAATGGAAAAAGCACCTTAGAAATATCCAGTAACTTTTCTGGGTTTTACAACTATCGATCTTTAAAATCTGGAGAAGTAGATGCTTCTAAAAATCGTTTCAAATTAAGAGATGCACAATTAGGTATAAATGGTAGAATTGGAAATGATTTTGAACTTTCCTTAAAAATGGACTTTGCAGATATGGCTGCAAATAGTATTAATACCGTTATTGATCCAGAAAATCCGGGATTATTAAATGCCAATGTTACCTATAAAGGCTTGAAGTTTATGGATGTTGAAATGGGCTACGGAAAACTATATTATTCCAGAAACTCCATGATTCCAATAGAAAACAGTGCTTATTGGCAGAGTGCAGAAATAACAAGAGGATCTGTTTTTTCTGTAAGGGATGTTGGAGTAACTTTTATTAAAAACTTTTGGAAACAAAGAGCTAATGCATATCTTGGTGCTTATTCTGGTTTAGGCGAACTATCCTTAGCTGGTGATAATGATCCTAGCGGAAAATTAGAATACATAGGCCGTATGGATGTTTCTTATCCTTCTAGATATAGATATACCGAGATTGATGAAAGACATACTCCAATACCAATGATTCAATTTGGAATTGCAGGAAGATATGCAAATAAAAAACTACCTGTAGGAACTGCTTTTCCAACAAACGCTACTAGTTCTTATGGCTTAAAAGTAATTGATGGAGAGAGATATATTTATGGACTTGATGTAGCATTCCAATACATGGGATTTTCTGGGCAATTTGAAATTCACCAAATGAAATCAAAACCCCAAAACCCTAATGATGCCTTATTTCAAAACTATACTTTAAATCAAACCAATGGGTATATTTTATCTGGAGGCTATATAGCACAATTAAATTATTACATAAAAGACTGGAGAACGATAGTTTCAGCAAGATATGAGGAATTAGATTTAAATGATTTAGTTGTTGGAAATGCAAGAAAATTTTCTCCAGCAATAGGATATAAATTAAAAGGTTCTGGGGCTATGGTTAAATTTCAATATTTTAACATCTTAAGAGAGGAAAGTATTGACACCCAATCTTGGAAAGAACAATTTAGATTAGGATTTCAATTTCAATTAAAATAAAAACAGTTATAAAATATAAGTTATGATAAAAAAATTACATTTAACTTTTTCACTATTAATAGTGGGATTAACTTCATTTGCTCAAATAAGTACGCTTCCTGCAACGGAGAGTTTTACTGCAACATTTACCCAAGGAACGGCTATAGCTTTTATCCCTAACTGGACTGGATCAACAGTTGCAGCAACAAATAAAATTTTTCAGGATCTCGTAGACTATAACTCAGCACCAGCAGCACTTAGTATTATACCCACTAGTTCGTTTGATGGAGATGTTCAAGTAAATTTAAATTTAACAACTTATCAATCAGTAGTTGTTAGTTTTTTAGCAAAATCCATGTTGAATGGAACTGGTACAAGAGATGTAGTATTAACCATGACCACTTCTATTGATGGAGGCGCAACCTGGATTGGAAGCTCAACAATTGCTTCATTACCCAATGCTAATCAAACTTCATTTACCCCATTTAGTTATTCATTACCTGTTGCAGCAAATAACCAAAGTAACGTATTAGTTCGTTTTTATGTTACCCGAGGCGCTACAGGAACATCAACTGCCGCAAAATTAGTACTAGATGATCTTGCTATCCAACAATCAACAACTCCACAAATAACTTTAAGTCCAACAGCATTAACTTTTACTCAAGTAAATGGGGTTCCTTCTCAAAGTCAATCGGTAAATGTTTCAGGGAGCAATTTAACAGGAAACGTAACGATTACAGCTCCTGCTAATTTTGAAATTTCAACTAGTTCTAACACTGGATTTAGTACATCCTTAAATTTAAATACTGTAGCTGGGAATATTTTATCTATTCCAGTATATGTAAGATTAAATAGTTTGACCAATGGAAGTTTCTCTGGAAATTTAACAGCAACTTCTTCAGGAGTTTCCGCTCCAAATGTGATTTTAAATGGCAATTGCGTAACTCCAACAGTAACAAATCCTATTCCATTAGCAATAGCAGACTCCTCATCTTATACCGTTTTATCGCAATGGGACAACACCAATATTGCAGGTAGTTACCCACCTAACATGGCTCTATGGAGCCATTCTACAACCGATCCTGATTTAAATACTTTATTTGTTGAAGACTGGAGTTGTTTGTATAATTTAATTTCAAGATCTCGATTTACCGGAGAGGGTGTAAACGGAATATCGATGATAAACACAAGTAACTCTCAATTTACGGGGATTTGTGACGGAACTGACCCATCGCAAGTTACAGGAACTACAATTGCATCTGGAAGAGCTGGAGCAATTGTACTAGCAATTAACACAATTGGAGTTACAAATAGTTCTCAAATAACAATTAATTGGACAGGAAGAACAATTTTACAAAATTTAAGAGCTTATGGTTTAAGAATGCAGTATCGAATTGGTACATCTGCAGGAAATGCTAATGCAGGTTGGCAAGAATTTTCTTCTACTCAAGAATACTTAAGTGGAGCAGATGCTACTTCTGAAACAAAAACAACGACTTTACCATCTATTTGCAATGGACAAAATATTGTACAAATAAGATGGGTATATAACTATTTAGGCGGAACAGCAACTGGAGCAAGAGCACAGGTTGCATTAGATGATGTATCTGTAACAGTTGGTAATTTAAGCAATCAAAGTTATACACTTGATAATAAAGATTTTATGCTATATCCAAATCCTACTAAAAATCAATTAGTTCATTTAAGCAAAACACAAAATATTGAAGTTTATGACATTAGTGGTAAATTACTATTTAGCGAAAAAAATGCTTCTTCAATAAATACAAATACATATAGCGCTGGAATATATTTTGTAAAAACTGATTTTGGAATTTGCAAAAAACTAATCGTGGAATAAATTTCCTTAAATTTTCTATATATAAATCCATTCATTTTGAATGGATTTTTTTTTGAACAACCTCAAAAGATTTTAATTAAGTTTGAAATACTTGAAAATCTCTATTATTAAAAAATGAATACACAAATTAATACATAATCTTTTAATAATAAAATTAAGCTTTCTAATATCTATTTAAAATAACTAAAAGCATAAAACAACAAAATATATTAATTCCCGCCTATTGTTCTCTATATAGCTTTAAAATGGATTTTTGACTAAAGGAATTCTCACTCCTAACTTTTGATTCCCCACAAGTTTTGGGATTGATCCGTTTTTATGCTAAATATAGTAAACCAAAAAACCGTTTCGAATAAACGAAACGGTTTTCTTTAATTAAGAGCCGGCGGAGGGACTCGAACCCACGACCTGCTGATTACAAATCAGCTGCTCTAGCCAACTGAGCTACGCTGGCAACTCTTGAGTGGTGCAAATATAATATTGAAATTCAGTTTTCCAAAATAAATTTACACTTTTTTCAAATATTTTTTAATTATAAAGCGTTGATTTTAGCAATCAATTGATTAGCAGTTTGTTCTAAATCTGCATTGATTTGTTTAAAATGTGCTTTCTTATTTTCTACTTTTTTAGCATTAACCTTAACGATTAAAGCATCGAAAGAAGTAATCGCCTCATCTATAACAGCATTGGTAGCATCTGTTGGCTTTCCTTCGCTTGTCATTTCATGAATATAAACTGCTTCAATAATATCTCCTAATACGAAATTGATATCTTTCTTTAAATTTTTAACACTTGGCATTTTTCTTTTATTTAATAATTCGGATGCAAAATTACATATAATCTTTCTAATATTGGTTAAGAAATGTAAATTTCTAACACAGATGCTTTTCCTTTAATTTCAAAATCGGAAATTACTGCCGGAAGTAAAACAGTATCCCCTACTTTATAATGGTATTCATCCCCTTGATAAATCAAAGAAAAACTTCCTTCAACACACATATAAACCGTGAAGGATTGTCCGTTTTTGGTTACTGAAATAGCACCATCCAACGGAATAAAATTAGTAGTGAAATAATTACAATCCACAACTGCATTGGAAGTATTCACCATTTTAGAATACTTTTTTTCGGCATCTACAACATCATAATTAATAGCATCTAAGGCTAAATCAACATGTAGTTCTCTAGTAGTTCCTTGGGCATCTACCCTATCAAAATCGTATAATCTATAAGTAATATCCGATGTTTGTTGGATTTCTGCAATTACAGTTCCGGCTCCAATGGCATGAACAGTTCCTGTTTCAAGAAAGAAAACATCGCCTTTTTGAACCACTTTGGTATCTAATATAGATAGGATGGTTTTGTTTTCTAACCTTTTTAAATATTCCTCTGGAGAAGATTTTTCTTTAAACCCTACAATTAATCTTGCATCGGCATCGGCTTGCATCACAAACCACATTTCGGTTTTACCAAAAGAATTATGGCGCTTTTTAGCCAACGCATCATTTGGATGTACTTGAATGGATAAATCTTCGCGTGCATCCAGATATTTAAATAATAACGGGAATTGCTTTCCAAATTGTTGGTAGACTTTTGTTCCTAAAACTTCTTCTGGAGATTCGTTAATAATTTCGTTTAACGATTTATCTTTTAAACTTCCGTTCGCGATAAGGCTAACGTCGTTTTCAACGGTGGAAATTTCCCAACTTTCTCCAGTAATCTGAGAAGTAATTGATTTGTTTAAGTAGGTTTTTAATTTGGTTCCGCCCCATATTCTGTCTTTTAATATTGGTTGGAATTGTAATGGGTATAGTTTCATAAGTTTACAAATAAGCAAAATGTTTATCTAGTAGCCCCGATTGCAGTGGAAATCCTTTTTTAACTCCGACAGAGTTTCGAACTCTGTCGGAGTTAAAAAAGATTGGAACGGAAAGCGGGAAAATGGTTTGCAAAAGTAAGAAAATGCTTCGCTTTTAAAAAATAAAATTATGCTTTTTTAAGAATTTGAAGGGCTTTTTCAATATGTATTTTGCTGGAAATACTATTAAAAATCATAAGGATAACGCCATTTTTATCAGCTACAAAAGTTTCGCGACCTGGAAGGAAAATAAGGGAATTTTCTACGCCAAATAATTTTCTTAATTTTTTATCGGCATCGGAAAGCAATATAAATGGCAGGTTGAATTTGCTTTTAAACTTTAAATGGGAAGTAACCGAATCGGCACTTATCCCTATAACTTCGGCTCCTAAATCTTTGAAGTCTTGGTAATTATCTCTAAAACTGCAAGCCTCTGCGGTGCAACCCGGCGTATTGTCTTTTGGGTAAAAATAAATCACAAGG
>Ga0114964_10002766_pt1 | contig 12134 bp, 9 predicted proteins | sample C_131016_MF_Meta_FD_92638 | JGI IMG/M metagenome (GOLD analysis project Ga0114964, IMG submission 92638) | Freshwater microbial communities from Lake Croche, Canada to study carbon cycling - C_131016_MF_MetaG | ecosystem: Environmental > Aquatic > Freshwater > Lake | place: Lake Croche, Canada... | reverse complement strand
GGCAAATCTTGGTGAACCCTTATCACGGCTTCCTGCAGCCAGCCTTGCTTCAGCGCCACAGAGCGCCCTACGCCAGCGAGCAAGCCGCAATCCACAGGGGGCGTGAGCCATTGCCCATCGATAAGCAAGGCAATATTGCCGCGCGTGCACTCGGTCAAGTGGCCGTCTGCGTTAAAAAGCAAGGTGTCAAAGTCCGCCGGGTCGGTGGGGGTGAAAGCATCGTAGTGTGCGCGTCGGGTAGTTTTAAACCGTACAAATTCGCTATGGGCTTCCTCCATGGGTGACTTGGCAAGCCGTAGCTGTACGGATTGTGTGACTTCCTGTATGGCAAACGCTTGTGCGTTTACTTGGCCTTGTGCGTTAGAGCGCATGCGCACCCTATGCAAACCTTCGGGGTAGCGCGCGGCCAGTTGCGCCAGAGCGGCCTTCACTGCCATTGCATTGCAGTTATAGGCGAAGTGCTGCGCCGCTGCTTGCATACGTTGGAGGTGCAAGTCCAGGTGGCGGAATTGGCCACTGTCCAAGGCCAACGTTTCGAGCAATTCAAACGCCTGGCTGGTACGCTCTAAAAACCCGCGCTTGGCGCGCCATTCATCCCACTCGCCATGCGCACTGGCATCGGCGGTGATGCCGCTGCCAATGCCGCATTGGGCAACTCCTTTGTGGGCGCTGATAGTACGTATGGCTACGTTAAAGGTAGCATGACCGCCGGGGCGGACTACGCCTATCGCTCCGCAATACAGACCACGCGCCTGGGGCTCTAACTGCCTAATTAAGCGCATGGCTTGTAGCTTGGGCGCACCGGTGATGGAGCCACAGGGAAAAAGGGCTTTGAATAGGTCCACCAGGCCGGTGCCGGGGCGGGTTTGGGCCTGCACGTCTGAGGTCATTTGCCAGACGGTGGGCAAGGCCTGCAATTGAAACAAGCGCGGCACTTTGACGCTATGGGGCAGGGCGATACGCGAAATATCATTGCGCACCAGGTCGACGATCATCACGTTTTCCGCTTGCTCTTTGGGCGATGCGCGCAATGCGTCCGCTCGGGCTGCATCGTCCTGGGCATCTTTGCCGCGCCGCGCGGTGCCTTTCATGGGACGCATGAGAAGCTGGTCGCCCCGCCAGTCAAAAAACAATTCGGGTGATACCGAAAGAACTGTCTCTTGGCCGGTGTCGATATGGGCTGCATACCCACCCGGCTGCGCCCGACGCAATGCGTCGAACCAGGCGTGTATGGCCGCTTCTTTAGTCTCCGGCGGCAGGCTCGCGTGCAGTGGACTGGTGTAGTTGACTTGGTACACATCGCCGCTGCGGATAGCCTGGTGGATGGTGTGGATGCTGGTATCAAAAGCTTCGCGGGTCTGGCCTTGCTGCCAGGCCAATGGCGGCAACGGTTCTGTGGCGGGCGGTACTGGAGGCAGGGCTTGCTGGTAAACCCCAAACCATGCCAGTGGCAAGCCATCGGTGGGCGGATGCACTTGGCATGCACTGTCAAATGCCGGGGCCGCCTCATAACGCACAAAACCTACGCACCACAAACCTTGCGCCGCATAGTCGGAAACCGCTTGCAACAGGGGTAGCACTTCGGATAGCTTGTTTGCAACTAGAAGGTGCAGCGGATGGCTAAATTGGGCATGCAATCCCTCACCCCCGTGGGGATCGACAAAATCAATGAGCGTGTACAAAAAATGCGTCTCTTGAAGGCAATTGAGTGGACGATTATCACCCTGTCTTTGATCGCCTTGTCACAAGCCTAGCGCAGCGGCGGCCTGCATGAGACGCCTGGCCAAGGCATCCGAAAGATGCTAGCTTACGTGGCTTTAAAGCCATGCGTTTTCAGGCCGGAAATATCTCGCGCAACTTCAACTTGTAAAACTTGCCTGTCGAGGTGCGCGGCACAGCGGCGATGCTTTCATAGCGCTCGGGCAATTGCCACTTGGCAAAGCCGCAAGTGAGTAGGTGCGCATTGAGCGCTGCGCCGTCCAGTGACTTGCCCGGTTTGGGCACTACGCAGGCCAAGGGGCGTTCGCTCCACTTCGGGTCCGGTATGGCTATGACCGCCGCTTCGGCGACATCGGCGTGTCCCATCAATGCATTTTCCAGATCGACCGAACTAATCCATTCCCCGCCGGACTTGATCAAGTCTTTGGTGCGGTCGGTAATGCGCACAAATCCGTGTGCGTCCATGGAGGCCACGTCGCCGGTGCGTAGCCATCCGTCGTCAGAAAACTTGTCTTCGCTGATGGGCACTTCGTGGTAGCTGCCGGTGATAAAGGGGCCGCGCACTTGTATCTCGCCCACCGCCTGCCCGTCCCAGGGCGCGTCTTTGCCGTCCTCACCGCGCATGCGGATCTCCACCAACGGCACCGGCACGCCGGCCATGGCGGCACGCCGGTAGCGCTCGTCGGCATCGGCATGGATGAACTCGGACTTGGTATAGGACACCGCGGCTAGCGGCGAAGTCTCGGTCATGCCCCAGCCTTGTTGAATCCAGATGCCGTGCTTGTCAAACGCGCGTATGAGGGACTCCGGCACCGCGGCGCCGCCGACCAGGCTGCGCATACCGCTGGGCAGTTTCCAGCGGCCCGGCTGTTGGTGCAGCGAAGCCTCGTAGGTTTGAATCAGGCTCATCCAGATGGTGGGCACACCCAGCGAAAGTGTGGGTGGCTCTAGCTGCATCAGGTCGAGCAAATCGTCTGGGTGTAAGTGCGGGCCGGGGAACACCAGTTTGCAGCCCGTCATTACTGCGCCATAGGGCATGCCCCAGCTGTTGGCGTGGAACATGGGCGTGACCGGCATCACTACATCAGCGCTGCGCAAGCCCCAGCAGTCGCCCAGGCAGCCCACCAGCGTATGCAACACCGTGGAGCGGTGCGAATAGACCACGCCCTTGGGCTTGCCGGTGGTGCCCGAGGTGTAGCACATGGACACTGCGTCGTCCTCATGGTGCTTGACATACTGAAACCGTTCGCCATCGGTCCGCTCCAGCAGGGCTTCATAGTCCAAAAAAGGCGACTGTACTGGCGCGCCGGAAAAGGGAAAAACAATGATTTTTTCAAAATGGCATTGGCCTTGGAACTGCGCCAGCAAAGGCAGTAGCACATCGTCCACGACCAAAAAGCGGTCCTTGGCGTCATTGGCGATCCAGGCGATTTCCTCGGGTGCCAGACGCAAATTCAGGGTATGCATCACGCCCCCCGCTGCCGGTATGCCGAAATAGCACTCCAGGTGCGCATGGTGGTTCCAGCTGAGTGTTGCCACCCGGTCGCCGGGCTGCAAGCCCAGATCCAGCAGGGCCTGTGCCAACTGGCGGGTGCGGGCGTAGAAACTGCCATAGCTATGGCGACGCAGTGACTTGTCCGGCAAGCGCGAGACGATTTCATTGCTGGCAAATAATTGCCCAGCGCGCTCCAACAAATGGTTAAGCGACAGGTGCACCGGCATCATGGTGCTGCGAATCGGGCGGGTGGTGGGCATGGGCAGTCCTTGCAGAATCGGTCAAAGCGCAACCGGTGCAGACAACTATAGCCTCGGGGCAGGGCGCAGCCTATGGGGATTTCCCCCGCTTGCAAACCCTCCGATGAGCCGCCTTGCGCGGCCGCAAAATTAGTCGACCTTGAGGGTCAGGCCCAGGCCCAGGAAATTCACGCCGTTATTGGGCAGTTTGATATCCGCATTGCTGACGTGGCGGTAGGTAAAGGCCAGGCGCGCGCGCTGGTTCAGGTCTGAAATACCGATGCCCATTTCGTCGGTGAATTGGAATATGGTGGATTTTTGGCGGGTGCCGATATCGGTTTCGCTCACCAGTGTGGGCCCTAGGCCAACGCTGAAATCTACCATCGCCGAGCCCACTTGCAAGCCGTAGCGCCCCATGGGAATCAGGGCCAGCGAAAACGCCTGTTTGGCATAAGGCCCAAAATCCGCGTTCCACACCGACCCAATAACCGTAGGCAGCACTTCAAACGTCATGGACCTGGGCAGCAGGGATGCCCCGTCCAGTTTGCACTCCATGGGTGAGAAATTCAGGGAATGCGAGGAAAGCTCCTCATCTTTTGCAGCCTGATAACCGAATTTGTAAGTATCTTTACACTCAAACGCGTTTCTATTAAAAATAGCGAAGGAGTTGGTCAAAATGCCAGCGGCCACTACCGTGGTTTTCAGGGTTTCGTTATCTATCGCGAAACTCGATTGGGCCGCAAGCAGGCTTAAAAACGTGGCTGCGAGTGAGTTTTTCATGGGATTTCGCCGATTTTTGCAGGGATATTTAGCCTGCGGGTGAGTTTACACGGGTGTTTTTCGCAAGAATAAGTCAGGGAGTCAATGATGTTTTTTGAAATTTCCAAAATTGCCGGCTTCTTGGCTTCGCCGGTGCATATGTTGGTGGGATTGGGTTTTGCGCTGACTTTCTGGCCGCAAAGTGGCAAGCGCAACGGGTCCTTGCGCTTAATCCAGCTGTTGTTGGGTATTTTGTTGTCCCTGTTAGTTTTTCCCGTCGGTAATGAATTACTCGTGCCCTTAGAAACTCGCTTTCCCGCACCGCCAAAACTCCCGGATCGGGTCGATGGCATTATTGTTTTAGGCGGCGCGGTGGACGAGGTGGTGAGCGCGGGGCAGGGCCACCTCAGTTTCAATGAAGATGCCGAGCGGGTGCTAGCCCCGATCAGCCTTTTGCGGCGCTACCCCCATGCCCGCCTGGTCTTGACCGGCGGCAGCGGCTCCTTGAACCCGGGCCCATTTAAGGAAAGTGACAAAGTGCGCCCCTTCTGGCGTGACGCTGCCATCGATCGTGGGCAGGTGCTGTACGAAGAAGCCTCGCGCAACACCTATGAAAATGCCATTTTTACCCGTGACCTGGTACACCCCAAGCCAGGTGAAAAATGGTTGCTGGTCACCTCAGCGGCGCACATGCCCCGCTCGGTGGGCCTGTTTCGCAAAGCCAGCTTTGATGTGATTGCCTACCCGGTAGCCTTCAAGTCCACCGGAAAAGACCGACAGTGGTACGTGCCGCGCACTGCGGGTACGGCACTGGGCAATATCGAATCGGCCGTCCATGAATACGTGGGGCTCTGGGTGTACTACCAGACGGGCCGCATTGACGACCTGTTTCCCGCGCCTTTGCGCGAATAAATACCTTGCCAGGGCGCCTGTTGTGCGTCATTGGCAACTTTCTGCGGCTACATTAGGCACTTTCCATACAACAGTGTCTTGAAGGACGGTCTGTGCTCACTACACCCAGCATTGCAGCCCATAGTGCCACCACGCCATTGGCGCCGTTAACGATAGTGCGGCGCGCGGTTGGCCCGCACGATGTTCAGATTGACATTGACTATTGCGGGATTTGCCATACTGATTTGCATGTGGCCAAAAATGACTGGGGTCGCAGCGTGTACCCCATTGTTCCTGGCCATGAAATTGTCGGGCGCGTGCATTGCGTGGGCGCGCAGGTCACGCGCTTTGCGCCTGGGCAGGCGGTGGCTGTGGGTTGCTTTGTCGACGCTTGCGGTACCTGTTCATCATGCGCGGACCATATGGAGCAGTATTGCCTCAACGGCTACACCCTGACCTACGGCAGTCCCAGTGCAGACCCTGGCGGCTACACCCAGGGCGGCTACTCCAAGCGCATCGTCGTCGGCCAGGACTTTGTGCTTGCCCTGCCGGACGGTATGGACGCGGCCAGCGCCGCGCCCCTGTTGTGTGCGGGTATCACCAGCTATTCCCCGTTGCGCCATTGGGGCATCGGCCCGGGCATGACGGTGGGCGTCATAGGTCTGGGCGGATTGGGGCACATGGGCATCAAACTGGCGCATGCCATGGGCGCCAAGACGGTGATGATCACCACCTCGCCCGGCAAAGCGGCTGATGCCATGCGCCTGGGCGCCAATGAAGTGCTGATCTCCACGGACGAGCAAGCCATGCTGGCCATGGCTAACCAGTTTGACTTTTTGCTCAATACCATCCCGGTGCCGCACGACTTCAACGATTACATGCGCTTGCTAAAGGTAGACGGCACCATGTGCATCGTGGGCGCCATCGGCCCCAACGCCCAACTCAATACCCGACCCCTGATTTTGGGGCGCCGCAACATCGCAGGCTCGCTGGTAGGTGGCATCCAGGAAACCCAGGAAATGCTGAACTTTTGTGCTGCCCACGGCATCGTCTCGGATATCGAACTGATTGAGGTATCGGCCATCAACCAAGCCTATGAACGCATGCAAAAGAGCGATGTGAAATACCGCTTTGTAATCGACATGGCCAGCTTGGTTTAAAGGCTTTAGGTTGCGACTAAGCACCCTGCCAGCGCTGCCAATGCGCGTAAGCCAAGCGGTACGTGTTTAACTGCACTTGCACCGTAGCTTCTATTTGCACGCCATAGCCCCCCGCCATCAATAGCACCAGGGGTGTGCGCCTCGCCAGGCACCAGTCCAGCACCTTTTGGTCGCGCGCTTGCATGCCTTCAAACGTTAGCTTCAGCCTACCCAAGCGATCGCCTTCATGCGGGTCGGCACCGGCCAGGAAAAACACCAATTGCGGCTTGCAGCGTCGGTCTAATTCCAGTAGCGCCTCGTCCAGCGCGGCCAGGTAGTCCGCGTCGCCGGTCCCATCAGGCAGGCCTACATCCAGGTCGCCAGCTTCTTTACGAAAAGGAAAATTCTTTTCGCCGTGCAACGACAGGGTGAAAACACTTTCATCCCCTTGAAAAATCCGCGCCGTGCCATTGCCCTGGTGTACGTCCAGGTCGATCACCGCCACTTGCAGGGCTCGCCCCTCGCGCGCGTGCTGAGCCTGCAGCGTGCGCGCGGCTACGGCCACATCGTTGAATACGCAAAACCCGCCGCCCTTGTCCGCATAGGCGTGGTGCGTGCCACCGGCCAGATTGGCGCCAATGCCTTGGCGCAGGGCCGAGCGCGCAGCGGCCACCGTAGCGCCCACGGAACGGCGCGCCCGCTCCGCCATGGCCTCACTCCATGGAAAGCCGATCTCGCGCATTACTGGCGAGGGGACCGTGCCATCGGCAATGCCGCGCACATAGACCGGCGTATGCACGCGCAACAGTTCGGCATCACTGGCGCGTGGCGCTTGCAGCAGTTGAATGTCGGGCAATTGCGCAACCAGTGCATCACGCAACATGGCGTACTTGGCCATGGGGAAGCGGTGCCCCTGGGGCAGGGGCAGCACAAACTGGTCGCTGTAAAAAGCCTGCATGCAATGCCGCCAGACGCAGCAGCTTAGGCGCGGTGGCCCCAGCGCATGCGCCAGCCTGCTATTGCCAGCGCCACCCAGCCCGCCATCCAGGCCATGCCGCCAAAGGGTACCAGCGGGCGCAAGTACTCGATGCTGAACAACAAGCGTAATTCGATATTGAGGCTAAAGAGTAGAGTACCCGCAACAAACAACGCACCGGCCACCAACGTCCAAGTAGTGGGCCCGTCTTGTCGAGCCAGTACCACCAACACCAGCAAAGCCAGCGCATGAAAACGCTGCAAGTCCAGCGCCCAGGCCAGTGCTTGCGCGTCTTGCGCCGTAATAAGCAGCCCGTGGGCCACGATGGCACTCACGCCGATAGACAGCGTCGCACTGAGGCAGGCAAATACCAGGAAAAAAAGTAGTGCCGCCATCCTGAGTGGTGTGGCGCCAGTGCGCGGGTCGATGACCTGAATCGTTTGCATGCTTGTTTTCGTGCCCTCGGATGGATACAGGCCGGTAACTACGCCGGCAGGTCCGATTTCTAGCCCGCTTGCGTTACATCCACCCCAAACTCCAGTGCGGCATCGGCCAAGGCCTCGATCTGCCCCCGCGCATAGGTGGTGAGGAAGTAAGCATGGAAATGCTGTGCCTCCAGGCGGTGCAGCAAGCAGGGAATGTGGTGGTGGCCGGTCAGGGCGAAGCTATTGCTGGCAAACGCAGCGGGCCGCATGTCCAGGGCATAGAGTTTGGACAGGGCCTCCACCGCTTTGTCCCCATGCACGCTCACGCGCATGCGAGCGTGGCTCAGGTCCAGCACGGCCCCGGTATCAGCGCTGATGTGCTGGCGCAGCAGAGTGACCCGGTCGCTTGGGGGCTGGCCGGTATCTCCTACCAGCAAAAATTCATACGGGCCGCTGCGCATCAGCGTGCCTAGCGCACACGAAAGCAATTGGCCGGTGTGCAGCGGGGGAGCGCAATCCAGGGCACGGTGCAGCGCACTACTGAGCGCGCCTATATTGCTGGACCAGGTGCTGATTTGCGTCAGGTTGGAGAGCTTTTGTACCCGCAAATGCACTTGCAGCTGGCCGCTGCGCGTGGGCTGGCTGCGGGTGGCGGGGGCTGCGGCGGTGGAATCAGACACGGTAACGCACTCCTTGCGGGTCGATAAAGCAGGGCTCGACCACGCGCAGCCGGTATTGCCGGCCGGTGGCGGGGGACGCCGCGACCACTTCCTGGCCCACATGCGCGGTGCCGCCTTGCAGCAGCCCTAGGCCAATGGCCTTGCCCACGGTTTTGCTAAAGGTCGTGGAAGTGATATGGCCGCGCCCGTGCCCGCGTATCGCGTCATCGGCGAAGAACAAAATAGCGCCATTGCTCGGCGGCTGCGCTGGGTCTACTGCTTCCAACCCGACCAGGCTAGGGCGGTCCGGCTTTTGTAAATGCGGGCTGTGGCTGAGCGCCTTGCCCCAAAAATCTTTGGTCTGGCTGGCCATGCGGCCCGCGCCCATATCGCCCAAGGTGGTGCGACCATCCATCTCCGAGCCCACGACATGGCCTTTTTCGATACGCAGCGAACCCAGCGCTTCTAGGCCGTAGGGCCGCAGTTGCCAAGGCTTGCCCGCTTCCATCAGGTGCTCCCACACCGCCAGGCCCTGGTGCGTAGGCACAAAGATTTCGTAGGCCAGTTCGCCCGAAAAAGTCAGGCGCAGTATGCGCAGCGCGACGCCGGCTAACGGGCCTTTGCCTTGGGTGTCCAAGAGGCCCATAAAGGGCAGGACGGCGTCGGCAAAGTCCAGGTGGGGGAAGGCCGCTTGCAGCACTTCGCGCGTGCGCGGACCGGCAATACTCATGGCCGCCCATTGGTCGGTGACGGATGCCACGGTCACGCGCAACTCGGGCCAGACCACTTGCAGCAAAAATTCCAGATGGCTCATCACCTTGGCCGCTTGCGCGGTGGTGGTGGTCATGAAAAACTGGGTTTCGCTGACACGCGTGGTGGTGCCGTCGTCCATGACGATGCCGTCCTCGCGCAACATAAATCCATAGCGCGCTTTGCCTACGGCCAGCTTGGAATAGCCATTGACATAGACCCGGTCCAAAAACGCGGCAGCGTCCGGGCCTTGTACGTCGATTTTGCCCAGGGTGGAGGTGTCGGCAATGCCCACGTTTTCCCGAACCAATTCCATCTCGGCTTTGTAGGCCTCGGACAAGGTGGCGCCGTGGGTGCGGTACCACAGCGGGCGCAGCCAGTAGCCCGCTTCCAACTTGACGCCGCCGTTAGCCATATGCCAGTCGTGCATGGCCGTCAGGCGTTCAGGTTGAAAGTGGCCGCGCACATTGCGCCCGGCCAGCGCGCCCAGCGCCGCCGGGGTGTAGGGCGGGCGGAAAGTGGTGGTGCCGGCCAGGGACACATCCAGGCCGCGCGCCGTGGCCATGACGCCCATGCCATTGAGGTTGGAGGTTTTACCCTGGTCCGTACCCATGCCCAGCGTGGTGTAGCGCTTGAGGTGTTCCACTGACACATAGCCTTCGCGGTGCGCCAATTGCACATCGTCAACCGTGACATCGTGCTGGAAATCTACAAATGATTTGCCGCCGGACGTGTCTGAGCGCAGCGGCCCGGCCGGCACAAAGGCCATGCCAAAGCTGTCTTGCAGCGTGGGTGCATCGCCCGCGCTTTGCCGGCTGAGTAAGCCGGCCGCTTGCGCGCCTGCTGCCCAGCCCGAGCGGATGGCGCCGTCCCAGCTTTGTTCGCCGACCATGCTGCCTGCGCCAAATTGTGCGCGGTCAAAAGCGCCCGGCACAAAGCTGGAAATGTCGCTGCGGTAGACCGGCTTGATATTGCGGTGTGAGCTGAGGTGTACCGTGGGCGTCCAACCGCCAGACATGGCGACCAGGTCCACCTCGTGGTGGGCGGCGCCGCCCATGATGCGGCCTGTGTTGCTGTCAAAGCCTTCAATACGTGCGGTGTTGGCGCGCTGAAACCCACGCACTTGTGTGACCGCGCTGCCATGGTGGACGGTGATGCCCACGCTATTGGCCGCAGCCAGCAAGGCCGGGGCCGTGGTGGGTCGCAGATCGACCAGTTGCACCTGCGCACCGGCCTGGGCCAGGCCCATAGCATCGGCATAGGCGGCGTCATTGTTCACGCAAAACAGCGCGCGCCGGCCCGGTGCCAACGCATAGCGGTTGACATAGGCCCCTACCGCGCTACTGAGCATGACCGCCGGTTTGTCATTACCGCCAAAGACCAAGGGACGTTCGATAGCGCCGCAGGCCATGACGATAGCCTTGGCGCGCACGGTGCGCATGCGCTGGCGCGGCAGGCCATGGGCGGGGTCCGCCACGCCGGGTGCGCTGCGCTCTATCACGCCCACGGTATTGCCGTCGTAAATGCCAAATGCAGTGCTCCGGGTTAGCAGGCGTACACGGCCCGTAGCCTTAATTTCTTGCAGCATATGCGCCAGCCACTGCGCTTGCGTGCTGGCCGTAGGGCAGTTGAGCAAGGCACCGCCGAGTTCAAAATCTTGCTCGACCAGCATCACATCGGCCCCAGCGCGTGCCGCTTGCAGCGCAGCGGCCAAGCCGGCCGCACCCGAGCCGATCACCAACACATCGACGAAATCATTGTGGTAGTCATAGCGGTGGATATCAAAGTCCGCCACCGAGGCGCCCAGGCCTGCGGCTTTGCGGATGAAGTGCTCGTACAACATCCAGGCCTTGCGCGTCGGGCCCATAAAGGTTTTGTAATAAAACCCGGCCACAAACACCGGCGAGAGCAGGGAGTTGATGGCCATGAAGTCCAGGCTGACCGAAGGCCAGGCGTTTTGCGTGCGGGCGCGCAGGCCTTGCTCCAGCTCGGTCGTCGTGGCCGCGATATTGGGCTCGCGCGTGCCGCCGTCGCCCAGGGTGAACAAGGCATTAGGCTCTTCCACGCCCGAGCCCAAAATGCCGCGTGGCCGGTGGTATTTGAAAGACCGGCCGACCAAATGCACGTTGTGCGCGAGCAGGGTAGAGGCCAGGGTGTCACCGGCAAAGCCTTGGTAGGGTGAGCCGTCCAGGGTGAAGGTAAGCGCTTGGCTGCGGTCTATACGGCCACCGCTGGGCAGGCGCTGCTTGCCGCCTTGGGCTGATGGGGGCTGGTTCATGGCAGCGTCCTTTGCGCGGCGGGCAGCACCGATTCGATGTCGTGCGTGACCGTATGGCGCTTGACCACCAGCCAGCGGCGGCAGCCCAAGGTGTGCTGCCAAAACTCGCTGTGGATGCCGCGCGGATTGGGGCGGGTGTAAACCGTGTGTACCCAGGCGTCGTGGTGTTCCACGCCCAGGTCGGGGTAGGCTTGGGTGGCATCCCCGAAGTAGCTGAACTCTTCGTGGTCGCGGGTGCCGCAGTAAGGGCAGGCAATGCGTAGCATGGTGTGTCCGCCCTTTCTATTGCAAGTGGTTGTAAGGGCCTGTGCCCGCTTCGTCGATGTAGCGGCCCTGGGCAAAGCGGTCCAGCGTAAATCCGGCGCTGTAAGCATGGGGCGCATCGTTGGCAATCGTGTGCGCAAAACACCAGCCCGAGGCCGGCGTGGCCTTGAAGCCGCCGTAGCACCAACCGGTATTGAGGTAGAGCCCATCGACCGGGGTTTTGGTGATGATGGGGCTGCCGTCAGGCGTCATGTCCATGATGCCGCCCCAATGGCGCAGCACGCGCAGTCGCGCGGCACTGGGCATGGCACTGACCAGGGCTTGCGTGACCTCGCTGACATTGGCCAAGTTGCCGCGCTGGGCATAGGAGTTGTAGCGGTCAATATGGCCGCCAAATACCAGGCCACCTTTGTCCGACTGCGAGAAATAAAAATACGAAGCCGACCACACCACCACATGGTTGACGATGGGCTTGATGGACTCGGTGACATAGGCTTGCAGCACATGGCTGTCAATCGGCAATTGCAGCCCGGCTTTTTG
>Ga0114964_10002765_pt1 | contig 12135 bp, 11 predicted proteins | sample C_131016_MF_Meta_FD_92638 | JGI IMG/M metagenome (GOLD analysis project Ga0114964, IMG submission 92638) | Freshwater microbial communities from Lake Croche, Canada to study carbon cycling - C_131016_MF_MetaG | ecosystem: Environmental > Aquatic > Freshwater > Lake | place: Lake Croche, Canada... | reverse complement strand
CACTCAAGAATCGGCCGAAAAATTGATACAGATGGGTGTAGCTAGAGTTATTTTGGGAACTGTGGCCATTGAAAATCCCGATCTAGTTGCCCGGCTTTGTCAAAGCTATCCTGGACAAATCATTGTCGGTATAGATGCTCGAAATGGCAAAGTTGCTACCAAAGGATGGTTAGAAAATACACAAGTAAGCGCTATAGAACTCGCCTCAACAATGAGTCAGTTAGGAGCTGCGGCGATTATCTATACTGATATTGCCAGAGATGGCACCTTAAGCGGGCCAAATATCCCCGCGTTAAGGGAATTAGCCAGTCAAATTAGTATTCCGGTGATTGCCTCTGGGGGAGTTAGTAGCCTGGGAGATCTTTTAAGTCTTCTTTCACTAGAGTCTTTAGGTGTAGAGGGAGTAATTATCGGCAAGGCAATTTATACCGGAGCAATAGATATTCAGCAAGCCGTCAGGGCCATTGGGCCTGGCCGTTGGCAAGATGTGCCACCTGATTTGGGAGACACCCGTTTGGTTTAATTTGGGATTAAAATCAAAGTTGACTGCTTTTTGAGATGGATACTAACTTTCTAAAACAATTCTAAAATGAGCGAAGAATCAGAAAAAATCAAACAGGATTTCCTTTATCCTACAGCTAGCTATCATGGCAAATTCACCCCACAGCGTATGGTTTTTAATGCCAACTTGCAGGAATTTGCCCAAAAAATATCCTACCTATGCGCTCTTGAAACCAATGGCAAGATAACCGCTGAAGAAACTTACAAAGAAATCAAGAGCCTTTGGAAACAGTTAAAAGTATCTCGAAATGAATTATTAGGCGATTCCCCTTTAGATGATCAAAATATTCCTCCAGAATAAATTAATACGAAAACCGGCAGTAGCTATCTTTTTACTACTAAACATACTGCTATTGTCTCCAGCAGTTGTCTTAGCTGATACTTCTGCTTCTAATCTCAAGCCATATTTAGAAAAAATCAGTCAAAAAATCACTGAATTTGAGCTCTCTAACGGGATGAAATTCATTGTTTTGGAAAATCACCAAGCTCCGGTGGTTTCTTTTGTCACCTATGCCAATGTAGGGGGAGTAGACGAGCCAGATGGACAAACTGGGGTAGCTCACTTTTTAGAGCATTTAGCCTTTAAAGGTACTAAAACTATTGGGACGAGCAACTATCAAGCCGAATCGCCCCTATTGCAAAAGCTCAATCAGTTATTTGAGCAGATCAAAGAAAACCAAAAAGCCAACAACACTCAAGAAGTAGTCAGGTTGCAGCAAGAATTTAAACAAGTTCAGCAAGAAGCCCAAAAATACGTCAAGGTCAACGAGTTTGGCCAAATAGTAGAAAAATCAGGTGGCGAGGATCTCAATGCTCAAACCAGCGCCGATGCAACTATCTATCACTATAGTTTTCCTTCAAACAAACTAGAACTTTGGATGGCTCTAGAATCAGATCGCTTTGAAGATCCTGTCTTTAGAGAATTTTTCAAAGAAAAAGAGGTAATTCTAGAAGAAAGACGTATGAGAACCGAAAACTCTCCTATAGGACAACTGTTGGAGGCTTTTTTGGATCTCTCTTTTACTAATCATCCCTATAAACGTCCAGTAATAGGCTATACCAAAGATCTCAAAGTAGTCAGCCCAGAAAATGTCAGTGATTTTTTCAAGCTCTACTATTCTCCCAACAACCTTACAGTAGCAATAGTAGGAGATGTTGATCCTCTAAAAGTCAAAGAACTGGCACAGAAATACTTTGGCCACTATAAATCCCAAGCCGCACCGCCAAAAGTCAAAATTCTCGAGCCTGAGCAAAAACAAACCAAAGAAGTTACTCTGACTTTAAAATCTCAGCCTTGGTATCTAGAGGGATATCATGTACCAGCTCTATCTGATCCTGATAATGCTGTCTATGATGTAATTAGTACTATATTGAGTGAAGGTCGTACTTCCAGGCTATATAAATCCTTAATCCAAGATAAACGCCTAGCTATACTAGCCCAAGGAGGTAGTGGTTTTCCAGGCGATAAATATCCCAATTTAATGATCTTCTACGCTATGAGCACCCCTGGTACGCCCTTAGACAAAGTGGCTAAATCATTGGACCAAGAGCTAGAGCGACTCAAAAATGAACCAGTCTCTCGCGAGGAGCTCGATAGGGCTAAAACTAGCTTAGTTGTTGATATTTTCAATAATTTGGAATCCAATTTAGGCATGGCCAAGGAACTAGCTCAATATCAAGCTAAAACAGGCTCATGGCGAAATTTATTCAAGCAGTTAGAAGCTATTGAAAAGGTAACACCTACTGATATTCAAAGGGTGGCACGGGCAACCTTCACACCCGAAAATCGCACTATTGGACGTATATTGACTCAAGCAAACCAATGAGATTGACAAAAATAAAAAACTGGTCCTGGCTGGCTTTATTGGTAATGGTAGCAAGTTTGCTTTTGGGCTCTCCCGCCATTGCCCAGACGCCACAGACCCTTGATAAATTAACCTTTCCCCCTCTAGCTCAAGTCCAAATTCCTCCTTATGAGCGCTATAAACTTCCTAATGGCATCACAGTCTATCTGATGGAGGACCACCGCCTACCTAGTGTTAAAGGTAGTGCAATTCTGGGGATTTCCTCAGTTTTAGAGCCAACAGATAAAACTGGACTAGCTGAAATTACTGGAGAGTTGCTGCGCAGTGGTGGAACAAAACAACATACACCTAATGAACTCAATGAAATCCTAGAAAACCGGGCAGCTTCGATTGAGAGCTCTATTGGGATTGATTCTGGCAATGTGAGTTTCCATTCACTCAGCCAAGATTTTGAAGATGTCTTCAAATTATTTGTCCAAGTTATACGCGATCCCCGTTTTGATCAAGAGCAATTTGACCTGCTCAAAACCCAATTTAGGGGCAAATTAGCTAGGCGCAATGACAATCCCAGTGAAATTGCCGGGCGTGAATTTAAAAAGTTGATTTATGGAGCTGATAGTCCCTATGCTCGCACTGCAGAATATACAACTCTAGATAAGATTGCCCCTGAAGATCCTCGGCAATTCTATTCTCAGCTAGAGCCAAATCAGATCATTTTAGGGATAGTTGGTGATTTCAATACTGCTAAAGTTAAAGAGCTAATTAAACAATCATTGGAAAATTGGACCTCACAACAGACAACAAATCCTAAAATCAAAGCATCCAGACAGGTCAACTTAAGCCAAGCTAAAACTGGTGGAATTTATACTGTTAACCAGTCTCAACTCAATCAAAGTAATGTGCTTCTTGGCCAACTTGGTGGAACAGTAGATAGTCCAGATTATCCCAGCCTAACAGTACTTAATGGAGTACTTAACGGTTTTGGTGGTCGTTTGTTTAACAATATACGCTCAAAACAAGGTTTAGCCTATTCGGTCTATGGTCTTTGGAGAGCTAATTACAATTACCCTGGCTTATTTATTGCAGGTGGACAGACCCGTTCAATGGAAACTGCAGCCTTTATCAAAGCCATTGATTCTGAAATAGAGCGCATACGCACAAGCCCCGTAACTCCAGATGAGCTGGCTTTGGCTAAAGATTCAATCCTTAACTCTTTTGTCTTTAATTTTAGTAAACCGGCAGCTATTTTGAGCAGGTTAATGACTTACGAATATTTCAATTATCCCAGTGATTTTATTTTCCGCTACCAAAAGGCTGTTAATAATGTCACTGCTGCTGATGTACAAAGAGTAGCTCAAAAGTATCTAAAGCCTGAAGAAATGGTTACCTTGGTAGTAGGTAATATCAAAGATATCGATTCTTCGCTTGTGGGATTGGGTAAAAAGCTAGAACCTATTAATATTGTGAACTAGCCAAAGCTCAGAGGTCTTCCTCTGACTTGCTCATTTAATTTGCCTCTTTCATAGACCAAATTACCCCCAACAATTGTATAGATCGGCCAGCCAGTTAAATTCCAGCCCTCAAAAGGAGACCAACCACATTTGGTCTTAAGTTCTTCTTTTAAGACCAGATGATGATTCTTAAGATCTACTAAAACCAAATCAGCGTCGTACTCAGGAGCAATCAAGCCTTTATTTTTAAGAGAATAAGCTTTAGCTACGTTAGTAGACATCCAATGGGCAACTTGATCTATTGTGCAAAGGCCCAAACTAGCTTGAGTTAGCATCAGGGCAAGGGAGGTTTCCACCCCTGGCATCCCAGAAGGACTCTTTGGATAGATTTGCGCTTTTTCTTCTAGAGTATGAGGCGCGTGGTCTGTGGCGATCATATCAATGACCCCATCTAATAAAGCCTGCCAAAGCACTGGTTGATTCTCACTAGAGCGCAAAGGAGGATTCATCTGGGCAAGAGTTCCTAGAGTTTTATAAGAATCAGTAGAGAGTAAAAGGTGTTGGGGAGTGACTTCTGCTGTGATCCAGGGCTGCTTATGCTCGCGTAAATATTGGGCTTCTATTCCCGTAGACATATGTAAAATATGGAGCCTTCTTTGGTATTTAGTAGAAAGCTGGATTGCTAATTTAGTAGCATTGAGCGCTGCTATTTCATCTTGGATTATTGAATGTAAAGCAACATCCCCAGAACAAGAGTCTAGATATTGCTTTTTGCGCTGCTCAATCCTTTGTTGATCTTCGGCATGAACTGCAATCAGACGAGTGCCATTGGCAAAAATCTCTTCTAGTTTTTCTTGCTGAGAGACTAAAAGAGGACCATGCATCGAACCCATAAAAATCTTGATGCCACAGACAGGCTCTGCGCTATTGAGCTGGTCTAAATTCTCGCCAGTAGCCCCAATAAAAAAACCATAGTTAACTAGAGATTTGGCCGCTGCCCGGCTGAGCTTATCATCAAGCGCTTGCTGATTGGAAGTAAGCGGTTTGGTATTGGGCATCTCCAAAAACGAAGTAACTCCTCCTCTGGCACAGGCGCAAGATGCGCTAAAGAGATCTTCTTTATGTTCAAGCCCCGGTTCACGAAAATGTACCTGTGGGTCAATCACTCCTGGTAAAAGTGTTAAACCTGTTGCGTCTATGATCGTGTTAACATCATTATTACTATCAATGGCTGAAGCAATCTGGGCAATTTTTCCCTGCTTAATCAAAACATCTCCCAAAAAAAGATTCCCATCGGGAAGTAGGATATCTGCGTTTTGGATGATTAAGTCGATAGAATTAGTCATATAAGTTTCGCTTTAGTTTATATATAATTGTAAGCCCCCTGATAAAGATCACGATGACCAGAAGAGATTTGCACAAGAACAAAAAAACTGCACAATCAGAAAATTTTTTCCTAGAAACCTTCAAGGTTTTAGCTACCGCTGCTGTCCTTTCTTTTGGCATACGCACTTTTGTAGCTGAAGCTCGCTTCATACCCTCTTCTTCAATGGAAAAAACCCTGCTCATCGATGACCGTCTGATCGTTGAAAAGATTGGCTATCATTTTGAACAGCCTCAAAGAGGAGATGTGATAGTTTTCAAAACTGATAATATTAAACAACTCCAAGAGCGCAACTACAAAAACGAAGCTTTTATTAAAAGAATTATTGGCCTGCCTGGAGATACTGTAGCTATCCGCCAAGGTACAGTCTATGTTAACCAAAAAGCTATCCAGGAAAAATACATAGCCGAAAAACCCAACCAAGATTTTGGACCAGTCACCGTACCACCAAATAGCTATCTGGTTATGGGTGACAATCGTAATAACAGCTATGATTCTCGCTACTGGGGTTTTGTACCCAAAGATGACATTATTGGCCGGGCAGTATTTAGATTTTGGCCGCCCAATCGCTTAGGTAATATTGACCCCACCCCACTTTATCCAAAAAATCAAAAGTGAACTATTTACTATGAGTCTCAAGGATCAAATCGGCGAAGATATCAAAACGGCAATGAAAGCCAAAGATAAAATTCGACTAGAAACTGTCAGAAGTATCAAAAAAGTCCTTTTAGAAAAAGAAGTATCCTTGCGACCTCAAGGGCAAGATAGTCTGACTGCTGAGCAAGAGATCGAACTTCTCTCCCAACAGGCCAAACAACGGAAAGATTCAATCGAACAATATCAAAATGCTGGCCGGTTGGATTTAGCCGAAAAAGAAGCCCAGGAACTGGCAATTATCCAAACCTATCTTCCTAAACAAATTTCTGATCAAGAACTTGAAGTAATTATCAGCGAGATTATTACTACTCTAGGCGCTAGTTCTATCAAAGATTTAGGTAAAGTCATCGGCAGTGCTATCAAACAGCTCAAAGGACAGGCTGATGGCAAGAAGATCGAGCAGATTGTCAAAGCTAAACTATCTGCCTAATGACAATCTCTTACCCGATAGTCGAGACATTTTGTTCAATCCAAGGTGAAGGTTTTTGGAGTGGAACGAGCGCTTTTTTTATCAGGCTAGCTGGCTGTGATGTACATTGCAGCTGGTGTGATCAAAAGGAAACCTGGCCATTAGACAAGCATCCTTTGTTTGAAATCAATGATTTACTTTACCAATCATTAGCTGCCAATGCTGCTATTGTGGTGATTACTGGAGGAGAGCCACTTCTACATAACCTCAAACCACTTACTGAATCTTTTAAAAAAGAGAGAATCAAGCTACATTTAGAAACTTCCGGTACTCATCCTTTTAGCGGAGATTTTGACTGGGTAACCTTCTCTCCTAAAACTTTTAAAATCCCAGATAATAGTATTTATTCAAAAGCTGATGAGCTCAAAGTTGTGGTAGCCAATGAGCAGGATTTACAATGGGCAGAAGCAATTTCAGCTAAGCTAAGAAATGATATTCTCAAATATCTTCAGCCCGAGTGGAGCAGCACTAAAACTATACCAACTATCTTAAATTACATTCAAGATAACCCACAATGGCGGCTATCATTGCAGATGCATAAATTTTTGAATATTCCATGAAACCTAAAGCTATTGTTCTTTTATCAGGTGGCTTGGATTCAGCCACCAGCGCAGCTATTGCCTTAGAAAGCGGCTACGATCTGATTGCTCTTTCTTTTCGTTATGGACAGCGCCACAGCAGAGAATTAACAGCCTCAATTGAGCTAGTCAAAGATCTAGGAATCACTGAGCATTTTATTCTAGATGTTAATTTGGGTATTTGGGGTGGTTCAGCGCTGACTGATAATCAAATCGCAGTACCCACCCAGGGAATTGATCCTAATATTATCCCAATTACCTATGTACCAGGGCGCAATACTGTCTTTATTGCTCTAGCGCTCTCTCTAGCAGAAGCCAAAGATGCCCAAGCAATTTATCTGGGAATCAATGCTGTGGACTATTCAGGTTACCCGGACTGTCGCCCTGAATATTTAGCAGCTTTTGAGAGACTGGCTAATCTATCTTCTAAAGCCGGACTAGAAGGAAAAGCTCCCCAATTAGTCGCGCCTCTATTGACTCTCTCTAAAACCGATATTGTCAAAAAGGCAATTGAACTAGGAGTGCCGATTGCCAAAACCTGGTCTTGCTATCAAGGAGATATTAGCCCTTGCGGAGTTTGTGATTCTTGTAGAATAAGAGATAAAGCTTTAATTGAAGCTGGCTATCCTGAATTAGCAACTTTTTATTAGTAGTTGCGTCCTGAAATGCTAGTATAGTATCTGTGCTTTAAAATTTTAATCAACCAATTGAAAGAATTTTCTATGGCAGATGAACAGACGCAATGGCAGAAGATTAAATTAGCAGGGGAAGATAGTCGTCAAATATATCTAGAAGTTAATGTTTTTTCTGAAGGTCGCGAAGAAGTGGGAATTCTCGATTCGATTCCCTTTGAACAGATTACAGAAACTTTAAGTGTCATTGCTCAAAACATTGGAAATACCTTAGAAAAAGCTAAACCTTCCAAGGCAACTGTTGAGTTAGGTGTAGAATTTGCAGTTAAAAATGGAGCACTTGTGGCCGTGATTGCCCAAGGATCTGGTAAAGCGAACCTCAAGATTTCCCTAGAATGGAAACGTTCCGAGTCGAAAGCAGCATCCTCAGATTAAGTTTATGGGAGATCCACTGATAGACTATCTAAGATCTTGCTGTATACAAGTCTTGGGCGAGAAACCCGGTTGTGGATTCTTTATTGCGCCTAATTTGATTGTGACCTGTTCGCATGTGGTAGGGCGCGAAGTAAAAAATGACACGGAAATTAAATACAATCGTTGGAATCAAGAATCAATTAAGGCAAAACTCATAGGTAATTTCCCTCAAGAAGATATTGCCTTTCTAGAAACTAATGAAAAGAGCAACTACTATGCCCCCTTAAGTGAGGATGCCCAGATTGACGATCGTTTGACGGGTTTAGGTTTTCCTAAACAAAACGAGTTACCAGAATTCGATCAATTTACTGCTCAATTTGAGTCAATGACTCAATTGTCAAATCAAGGAAAACTAGTAAAGTTTAAGGGTGGACAGGTACAGCCTGGCTATAGTGGAGGTTCATTATTAAATTTGAGAACATACCGGGTAATGGGTGTTGTTAATACAACGCGAGATCGCCTCAGTGATCTAGGTGGATGGGCAATTCCTGCTTCGGTTATTGAGAGCTTGCTTAAAGAAAAGCTACCAAAAGTTTCTACAAATTGGACAGATGCGCAAGCAAAGCAAACAGAAAGTAGAAATATAATTTCGCTGACACCTGAGCAGTTGAGAGAATTAATTCAAAACCCAGGACAACAAGAGCGCATTGAACCATTAAGTCAAGAATTAGGCGAAAATCAAAGAGCGATCCGATTAGCTCTTAAAAGTTTAGGACAACAGGAACACAATATAACCGATGAAAATTTAGCATTAAAACTAATTGAGAGTATTAAAGCCTTTGAGAGCCTAGCAATTCTACAGTCTGAAGATCCTCAAATTGAAGCTAAATGGCAACAAGCAGACCAGTCCTTACAATCAGGAGACATAAGCAAAACAGATAATTTACTTGAAGAAGCGGCTAATATGGCCTTAGCTCGCGCGCAAGAAGCACAAGAGTTAATGGCAAAAGCTAAACAAGTCCAAGAGTCTAGGTTAAAAGAAGCAGCTGAATCCTTTGCTCAACGAGGACAACTAGCAATGGCGCAATTGAAATATCAAGAAGCTGCTGCGCATTTTGGCAAAGCCGCCGAAACTCTACCCTCATCTGAGTTATCCCAAGTCATTAACTATCGACAAAAGCAAGCTGACGCGCTCTATCGTTACGGAGACGAGCAAGGCGACAATTCTAAATTAGAACTTTCGATCACACTTTATAAAAGCATTCTTGATAATTGCCCCAGAGAAGTGAATCCTTTAGATTGGGCTATGACACAAAATAATCTGGGCAATGCTTTATGGAGATTGGGAGCAAGAGAATCTAGTACTGAAAGATTAAAGCAAGCTGAAAAAGCCTACCATCAAGCTTTGCAAGAATATACCCAAGAGCGCGTACCTTTAGATTGGGCTATGACGCAGAATAATCTGGGCCTTGCTTTAACGAGTTTAGGAGAGCGAAAAAAAGACAGGATTATTTTGGAGCAGGCGAAAGAGTCAATTGTCAATGCCTATGGTGTCTATAAAGGCGCAGGATATGTTCAATACAACGAATATTTTGAGCAATGCATCACTAGTATAGAAAAGATTATTGATTCTTTGTAGAATCAGAGATAAAGCCTTAATTAAATATGGTTATCCTGAACTAGCAACTTTTTATTAGTAAGTCTGTAGCTTCTTGTTGAGTAAGGGGTTTAGCGAAATAATAGCCCTGAACGTGATCACATTCTAAAGCTTTTAGATAAATATACTGCTGCTCAGTTTCTACTCCTTCAGCGATGATCTGCATACCCAGTTTATGAGCTAGGGAAATGATTGATTGTACTATTTTAAAGTTTCTTTCTTCTTGGCCAATTTTTTCAATAAAAGAGCGATCTAATTTGAGGGTATCTACAGAAAAACGATTGAGATAACTTAAAGAAGAATAGCCAGTACCAAAATCATCAAGAGAGAGCTGGATTTGACGATCTTTGAGTTGCTTTAATAGTGGAGCTACAAAATCAGCATTCTCAATGAGCACAGTCTCAGTAATTTCTAGTTTGAGGTTGATTCCGGAACAATCGGTATCCAAGAGGATCCGATCTATTTGGTCAATCAAATTTTGCTCTCTCAATTGTCTACCAGAGAGATTGACACTGACATATAGCTTTTCTAAATAGGGATATTGAATTTGCCATCTTCTTAACTGCAGGCAGGATTGCCTAAGTACCCATTGCCCTAAGGTAATAATCATTCCAGTATCTTCAGTAACAGGAATAAACTCCGCAGGTGATACTCTGATACCATCAGGTAAGCGCCAGCGCAGCAATGCTTCAAAACCTGCTATTTGATTTGGGTTACTCAGACAAAAGATAGGTTGATAGTATATTTCAAATTCCTCCTTTTGCATTGCTAAACGCAGTTCAGTTTCTAGTTTTAATCTTCTAGTGACTTGATCGTACATTTTTTGATCGTAGAGCTGGTAGCTACCTTTACCTGTTAACTTGGCTCTAGAGGTTGCTATCTCAGCATCTCTTAAAAGAATTGTCTGATCTTGATATTGAGCATTGCCAATCACTATGCCCATACTAGCGCTGGTAAAAAGTATTCTTTCATCTATGGCAAAAGGTGAAGATAGCTGTCTGAGAATCTCTTGAGCTTTGTTCAAAACTCTAGCTTGAGTTTCAATATCAAAAAGCAATAAAGCAAATTCATCACCTCCAAGATGTGCTAAAAAATCTCCAGGATCTAGAAGTGATTTTAGTCTTTGGGCAACAGCAATGAGCATTCTATCGCCCAGATTGTAGCCCACACTGTCATTAATCAGCTTAAAGCTATCTAAATCCATCACTAAAAGAGCAAAACAATGATTAGGATCTTGTTTTAGAGTGCTAAGTGCGATTTGTAATTCTTTTAGTAAAAAAACCCTATTCGGTAGTTTACTAAGACTGTTGTGCAGGGCATTATATCTAAACTCCTCCTGGGCTACTATTCTACTGGTGACATCTCGACAAGAAGTTTGCAGTTTATCCGGCTGCTGGCTAGATTCATCCAAAATCACTTGTAGAACAGTTTCTAGCCAAATATAATTTCCTGATTTGGTCCGAAAACGCAAAATGAAAGTGTTTACTTGTCCTTGCAAAGCAGGTTCATGATAGAGCTGATAAATCTCGGCGCAATCATCAGGATGAATAAAGAAATAGGGACTCTTGCCAATCATTTCTTCTGGTTCATAGCCTAGTAAATCCATAGAAGAAGGACTGACATAGATGTAATCGCCATTTAGCTCATGCAGACAAACTAAATCTCTAATATTATTGGCAATCAAAAGGTAGAGAGATTCGCTTTGTTGTAATGCCCGCTCGATTGCTATTTGCTGAGATATATCCTGCCCAATAGCAATACGATAGCCGTTATCCAATTTGAGGTTATTCCAAGATGTATCGATAAATCTACCATCTTTGATTCGAGTTTTAAAAATTCTCCAAGTAGAATCACAATTATTGATAGAATCAAGAACTTCTTGACGAATAGAAGGATCTGGATAACAGTAAGCAAAGATATCAAATTGCTTTATTTCAACTAGGTTCCAGCCAAGAAAATTTTCAAAAGTTCGATTGATCCAAACTATTTCTCCTTCTGGGCTGATCATCACCAGCATTATGGGAATATTATTTACCAAGATTTCTAATGTTAAGCAATCCAACTTTTGCTTAAGAAACTGATCGATATACTCCGAGAAGACAATTTTTTCCTCGAGATTCTGTTTAAATGTATTCTCAGGGGTAGGATCGTTCATAGCTCTTCTGAAGATTGTGTTTTACTCGAGACAGTTGTCGGAAATAATATCAAATAGGAGAAATAGTGATAACAATCGCAGCGTTGGCTGAATTATCTAGAAATAATTGTCTTACAATCTGTGCTATTTTGATTCCACTCAATTTACTATTGACAATAGTATTATGGGTTATGGTTATAATCCCTAGAAGAAAAATGGAGGTATTGATCTTGGCGGTTATTGCCAATATCTCCTCTCTCGCTTTAATCTCCCATGTAGCAAGTTGGTGGGTAGTCGGAATTTTTCTGCCAGCTAGTCTTGTTTTGTTAATTTTAGCAGCGATATGTCTGAGCTTAAATTTGACTTCGCTTTGGTTAAGCAGACAGATTCGCT
>Ga0114964_10002763_pt1 | contig 12138 bp, 11 predicted proteins | sample C_131016_MF_Meta_FD_92638 | JGI IMG/M metagenome (GOLD analysis project Ga0114964, IMG submission 92638) | Freshwater microbial communities from Lake Croche, Canada to study carbon cycling - C_131016_MF_MetaG | ecosystem: Environmental > Aquatic > Freshwater > Lake | place: Lake Croche, Canada... | reverse complement strand
GCGATGGTGACCGAGTACGGCATGAGCTCCAAGCTGGGTGCGGTCCGCTACGGCACCGAGCATGGCGATCCGTTCCTGGGTCGCACCATGGGCACCCAGGCCGACTACAGCCACGAGGTCGCCCGCGATATCGATGACGAGGTCCGCAAGCTCATCGAAGCCGCGCATGACGAGGCCTGGGCGATCCTGACCGAACACCGAGATGTGCTCGACGTCCTGGCGGCCGAACTCCTGGAGAAGGAGACGCTGCATCGGGCTGAGCTGGAGGTCATCTTCGCCGGCATCCAGAAGCGTCCCCGTCTGGCGGTATTCGATGACTTCGGTGGACGCATCCCTTCGGACAAGCCGCCGATCAAGACCCCTGGCGAGCTGGCCATCGAGCGCGGCGAGCCATGGCCTCAGCCGATTCCGGAACCGGCGTTCAAGAAGGCGATTGCCGCGGCAAGCGCGGCGCATGCTCAGCAGGGTCACGACACCAACGGCCATGCCGCCAACGGCTACGACGCCAACGGAAGCGGCTCACCACACACCGGTCGCCATCACGCGCAAAACAGCCCCGGCGGTTCCGGGCAACCCAATTACGGTGCCCCGTCCGGCTGGCGCGCACCTGGCTGGCCGCCGCCGCCGGCCCAACAGCAGCAGCCCCAACAGCCGGGGTACTGGTACCCGCCGCAGCCCGGGTGGGGAAACCATCCTCAGCAGCCGGGGCAGCATCACCCGCAGCATCAACCCCAACCGCAGTATCAACCCCACCCGAGTCACTCCGGGTCGGGCTCCGCTCCCCAGGAAAACCCTGGTGACGATTCCACCTACCGGCCCCCGGCTGACTGACGGACGGAGCATTTATGCCGAAGCGCGACTCAATCACGGTCACTATCCCTGAGTTCGACCAGGCCCGTGCGGAGGCTGCGGTCCGCGAACTCCTCCTGGCCGTCGGCGAGAATCCCGACCGTCAAGGGCTTCAGGACACTCCGTCGCGCGTCGCGCGCGCTTACCGGGAGATGTTCGCCGGGTTGTACACCGACCCGGATACGGTGCTGGATACCACCTTTGACGAGGACCACGACGAGTTGGTGTTGGTCACCAAAATCCCGATGTACTCCACCTGCGAACATCACCTCGTCGCGTTCCACGGAATGGCGCACGTCGGATATATCCCCGGTAAGGATGGCCGGGTCACCGGGTTGTCGAAGTTGGCGCGGGTCGTCGATCTCTACGCCAAGCGCCCGCAGGTTCAGGAGCGCTTGACCGCCCAGATCGCCGACGCGGTGGTGCGCAAACTCAATCCGCGTGGCGTCATCGTCGTCATTGAGGCCGAGCATCTGTGCATGGCGATGCGGGGCGTCCGCAAAGCCGGCTCGATCACTATGACGTCGGCGGTGCGTGGACAGTTCAAGACCGACGTCGCATCGCGATCCGAGGCACTGGGCCTGATCCTGCGCAAGTGAGGCCGACTCGCGTGCAGGTGATGGGGGTCGTCAACGTCACCGACGATTCATTCTCCGACGGCGGACGGTACCTCGACCCCACCCGCGCAATTGATCATGCCTTCGCCCTGGCCGCGGACGGGGCGGACATCATCGACGTCGGCGGCGAGTCCACCCGGCCCGGTGCCGTCCGAATCGACGCGGCGGTTGAAATTGCTCGGATCCTGCCGGTGGTGAAAGAAGTTGCCGCACAAGGGATCACCGTCAGTATCGACACTATGCACGCTGCCGTGGCGCGGGCGGCACTGGAGAACGGAGCCAGCATCGTGAACGATGTCAGCGGCGGCCGCGCAGATCCGGAGATGGCAACCCTCATCGCCGGGGCGGAAGTCCCCTGGGTGCTGATGCATTGGCGTTCGGTGCAGCAGAACCATCCGCATGAGGTGCCGCACTACCGCGATGTGGTGACCGAGGTCCGTGACGAACTTCTCGCCGGGATCGAGGCTGCCGTGGCTATCGGTGTCGATCGCGGGCAACTGATCATCGACCCAGGTCTGGGTTTCGCGAAGACTGCACAGCACAATTGGGCGCTCTTGCGCGCACTGCCCGAGTTGGTGGCACTCGGCATTCCCGTTCTGGTGGGAGCATCACGCAAGCGCTTCCTCGGGTCACTGCTGGCTGACGATGATGGCACGCCGCGACCCGCGGACGGGCGTGAGACCGCTACTGCTGTGGTCTCCGCGCTGGCCGGCCTGCACGGCGCCTGGGGTGTTCGGGTGCACGACGTTCGCGCCAGCGTCGATGCACTTAAAGTCGTTGGCGCTTGGCAAGACGATTCGGAGGACACCGGTGACTGACCGTATCGAGTTGCGTGGTCTGGCGGTTCGGGGCAACCACGGTGTCTTCGAACACGAACGCCGGGACGGCCAGGATTTCATCGTCGACATCACGGTCTGGATCGATTTGGCCCAGGCGGCTGCCAGTGACGATCTCAACGACACCTTCGACTACGGCGTCCTGGCTCAACGGGCGGCGGATGTCATCGGCGGTCCGGCACGCGATCTTATCGAGACGGTCGCTGCCGAGATCGCCGAGGACGTGATGGCCGACGCTCGGGTGCACGCCGTCGAGGTGGTCCTGCACAAACCTCAGGCGCCGATTCCGCTGACGTTCTCCGACGTGGCCGTGGTTGCCCGTCGCTCGCGCCGCGGCGGGCGCGGGCGCGACACTGCGGGCGGGGCGCAGGTGTGAGCCGCGTCGTGCTGTCCGTCGGGTCCAACCTCGGTGACCGTCTGGCACGCCTTCAGGCTGCTGTCGATGGCATCGGGGATGCAGCACTGGCGGTGTCGCCGGTGTTTGAGACGGACGCCTGGGGTGGTGTGACGCAGGGCCCGTTCCTCAACGCCATCGTCATTGCCGATGACGATGATCTCGACGCCACCGGCTGGTTGCGGTGTGCGCAGGCACTCGAACTCGATAACGCGCGGGTGCGTACGCAGAAGTGGGGACCCCGGACGCTTGACGTCGATGTGGTCAGTTGTTTCGACGGTGCGGATGAAGTCGTCAGCACAGACCCGGAACTGACGTTGCCGCATCCGTTTGCCCATGAACGCGCCTTCGTGCTGCTGCCCTGGCTCGCTATCGATCCGGCCGCCGAACTGACCGTCGCCGGACAGCCCCGTCCGGTGCGTCAGTTACTTGATGAGCTTGAGCCGGCCGAACGCGACGGCGTGCGGCCCACCGCGCTGACGTTGAGGTTCGGCGGGGACTCGCGACGCTGATGGGACCGACACGCAAGCGCGATCTGGCAGCCGCCGTGGTGGCCGCCGCCGTGTTCGGCTATCTGGCGGTTCGTACGCTGTACCGCTACTTCCCGGCGATCACGCTCTGGACCGGTCTCTCGCTTCTGGCGCTCGCTGCGGGTGAGGCGGTGTGGGCGATGTCGGTCCGCAATCGCATTCGCGACGGTCGCATCGGCGTCGGGGCCGGGCGGTTACATCCGCTCGCGGTGGCGCGAACTGTAGCGATAGCCAAGGCATCGGCGTGGGTTGGTGCGGTGATGCTGGGCTGGTGGACCGGTGTACTCGCCTATCTGGGTCCGCGGCGCTCGGAGTTGCGGGTTGCCGCTGTTGACGCCCCCGGTGTGGCCACTTCAGCGATCAGCGCATTCGCACTCGTCGTGGCAGCGTTGTGGTTGCAGCACTGTTGCACGTCTCCCGACGAGCCGGGTGCGAGCGACGTATCGGAAGGCGCACTCGGTTCTGATTAATGTCGAATCGCCGCAGCTTGTCGCCGCGGACAACGACTTTCGACACGGTACAGTCGGCCAATGACCGTTCCGTCTCGCGGCACGCGCAGCAGGCGCAACGTCCGCAGGCCGGGTTGGCTTCTTGTGACGGCGCTGCTTGTTCTGGCCATCCTCGCGAGTTCGACCCTGGTCTTCACCAACCGGGTGGATCTTCTGCGGTTGGCCGTGATCCTGTCGCTCTGGGCCGCGGTGATGGCAGCCTTCGTATCGGTGACCTACCGTCGCCAGAGCGAACTCGACCAGGCCCGGGCGCGGGATATGAAGTTCGTCTACGACCTACAACTGGACCGGGAGGTGGCCGCCCGCCGGGAATACGAACTCGCCGTCGAAGCCCACCTGCGCCGGCAGTTGGCCAGAGAACTGCGGACGCAAGCCGCTGACGAGATGACCGCGCTTCGCGCCGAACTCGCGTCGCTGCGTTCCAATCTCGAGGTGATGCTCGGAACCGACCTGGGTGAGCGGCCCGCGCTGGAGGCGGAGCGGATCGCCTTCGCGATGCCGGAGGCGGAGCGGATCGCCTTCGCGATGCCGGAGGCGGAGCGGATCGCTGTGGCGATGCCGGCGCCGCCGGGGCGGGTGGAGAGCAGTCGGATCACACCGGTCGCTGCGGAGGACGACACCTTGCTCGCCGAGGAAGTCACCGCGGTACTCGAGAGTCCCATCATCGACGTGCATGAGGAGCCGTTGGCTCCGCCGCCGGAGCCTGAACCCATGCAATACCGCGGTTCGCATCGTCGGCCTGCCGATGCTGTTGCGCCGCAACCGGTTCCCGTTACTCGTCCCCCGGCCGCTGAGACCATCGTCGTGCCCAGTTCCCCACCACCGGCCGAGCCGGCACCACAGCAACCCGAAGCGCCGTGGCGCCCACCCGAGGTTCGCCGCGGGCGGCACTGGTCAGCCGGCGATTCCGGATCTGCGCAGGCGCCCGGACCCGAACCCGATGCCGACCCGGGCCGCGCTCGGCACGGGGTACCGCCGGAGCAGGCGCCGGAGCAGGAGTCCCAGGGTTCCCACACCGGCGGCCATTCGGTGGCGGACCTGATGTCCCGGCTGCAGGTCAACAATCCGGTCGGCGGCGGTGGCGGTCGTCGTCGTCGCGAGGACTGAGCCGACCCTCGATTGAGCCGGCACTAGACTGGGCCCGGACCGTCGGTATCAGAACATCTCTTCGACGTCAGCGAGGTCGTCTCCATGGGGACCCCCAACGGCTTGCGGCCGGCACGGCTCAAGGTGGGCGTCATCTCAGCCGGTCGGGTCGGCACCGCGTTGGGTGCGGCACTGGAACGGGCCGACCATGTGGTGGTGGCCTGCAGTGCGATCTCGGCCGCGTCGCAGCGTCTTGCGCAACGCCGGTTGCCCGACACCCCGGTGCTGGCCGTGCCCGATGTCGCCGACCGGGCTGAACTGCTGCTGCTGACCGTTCCCGATTCTGAGTTACTCGGACTGGTCAATGGTTTGGCCGCGACCGGCGCGGTTCGCCGCGGCACGATCGTGGCTCATACCTCCGGGGCCAACGGTGTGGCACTGCTCGCACAACTGACTGCGCAGGGTTGCATCCCACTGGCCATCCATCCGGCGATGACATTCACCGGAGCCGGCGAGGACGTGTCCCGGCTATCGGAGACATGCTTCGGGATCACCGCCGCCGACGAGATCGGCTACGCCATCGCCCAGGCGTTGGTGCTGGAGATCGGAGGGGAGCCATTCCGAGTCGACGAAGGTGCTCGCACGCTTTACCACGCCGCCTTGGCGCACGGTAGTAACCACGTCGTCACCCTCATCGCCGATGCCCTCACCGCTCTGCGGGCGGCACTGTCCGGACAGGCACTGCTGGGACAGGAAGCGGTCGGCGATGCGCCCGGCGGGTTGACCGAGCGCGTCATCGGGCCACTCGCACGGGCCGCGCTGGAGAATACGCTCAGCCGCGGGCAGGCGGCCCTCACCGGGCCTGTCGCCCGAGGCGACGCGGCAGCGGTGGCCGCCCATCTGGCGGCCCTGGACGAGGTCGATCCTGAACTGGCGCAGGCCTATTGCGCCGATTCGTTGCGCACTGCTCAACGAGCGAAGGCTCCCGAGGAGGTCTTTGACGTGTTGACCGACTGGTCCCGTCCGGCGGGGCCGAACCGGTGACCGGCAGGGCCGCGCAGTTCAGTGCCGGACAGCTGAATACCTACCCCACGCCGCAGGCCGTCGCGCAGGTGTGCGGGGCGTTACGCCACACCGGGCGTCGGGTGATGCTGGTGCCGACGATGGGCGCTTTGCACGAGGGTCACGCCACACTGATCCGCGCGGCCAAGCGTGTGCCCGGTGCGGTGGTGGTGGTGTCGATCTTCGTCAATCCATTGCAGTTCGGGGCGGGCGAAGATCTCGACGCCTACCCCCGCACGCTGGAGGCCGATCTGGAATTACTGGCCGCCGAGGGCGTTGAGGTGGCTTTCACACCGACGGCGTCGGCAATGTATCCCGACGGCCCGCGAACCACTGTGCATCCGGGTCCACTCGGCAGTGAACTCGAAGGTGATTCGCGCCCAACGCATTTCGCCGGAATGCTGACTGTCGTGCTGAAGTTACTGCAGATTGTGCGACCGGATCGCGCTTTCTTCGGCGAGAAGGATTACCAGCAGTTGGTGTTGATCCGACAGATGGTTGCCGACCTCAATGTCGACGTACGCATCGTCGGAGTGCCGACTGTGCGCGAACCCGACGGGTTGGCGATGTCGTCACGGAACCGGTATCTCAATGCAGAGCAACGCGAGGTCGCCGGAGCGCTGTCCGCCGCCCTGCTGGCCGGGACATACGCTGCCTCCGGCGGAGCCGCAGCCATCCTGGACGCCGCTCGGGCTGTTCTCGACGAGGTGCCCGCCCTGGCGGTCGAATACCTCGAGTTGCGCGGCGCGGCACTGGAACCAGTGCCGCCGTTCGGGCCGGCCAGATTGCTGGTCGCTTCGCGTCTCGGCAGTACCCGGTTGTTGGACAACATCGGTATCGAATTGCCCGGCGGTGGATTCATGGCAGAGGCGTCCGATACCGAAAGCAACGAAATCACCTGGAGGAACTGATGTTCGGATCAACGGCAGCGAAGCGTTAGACATGTTGCTGGCCATCGATGTCCGCAACACCCATACCGTGCTGGGCTTGATCTCCGGAACGGGCGATCACGCGAGAGTTCTGCACAACTGGCGCATCCGAACGGAGCCCGAAGTCACGTCCGACGAACTGGCACTCACCATCGAGGGACTGATTGGCGACGATTCCGAACGGCTCACCGGAGTGGCCGGGCTGTCGACCGTGCCGTCGGTATTACACGAGGTGCGCGGCATGCTCGATCACTACTGGTCGGGCATCCCGCACGTGCTGATCGAGCCGGGCATCCGCACCGGTATTCCGCTGCTGGTCGACAATCCCAAAGAAGTCGGCGCCGACCGCATCGTGAACTGTCTTGCGGCGCATGAAAAATTCAAGAGCGCAGCGATCGTTGTCGACTTCGGTTCGTCGATCTGCGTTGACGTGGTCTCAGCAAGGGGCGAATTCCTCGGCGGTGCGATAGCCCCCGGCGTACAGCTGTCGTCGGATGCGGCGGCAGCCCGCTCCGCGGCACTGCGCCAGGTGGAGCTCACCAGGCCGCGGTCGGTCGTGGGCAAGAACACCGTGGAATGCATGCAGTCCGGGGCGGTTTTCGGCTTCGCAGGACTGGTCGACGGTCTGGTCTCGCGGATCCGCGATGATATCGAAGGGTTCGGCGACACCAGCGTGACGGTTGTGGCCACCGGACACACCGCCCCGCTGATGCTGCCCGAACTTCGCACTGTCGATAAGTACGACGAACATCTCACGCTCGACGGGCTGCGCATGGTTTACGAGCGCAACTCCGAGGCCCAGCGCGGACGCCTGAAGCCGGCTCGCTGACTCCGGGCGTTTAAGCTGGCACGCCGTGAGCGATGCGGAGGTGCCGGACGCCGGCCAAGTGGAACCTCAGGAGACCGATGACGTTCCCGAGCAGTTCCGGATCCGGCAGGACAAGCGCCAGCACCTGCTCAACCAGGGCCGCGAGCCCTACCCGGTCGCGGTTCCGCGCACCCACTCGCTAGCCGAAATCCGCTCGACCTATCCCGACCTGCCGGCGGACGCGGCCACGGGTGTCAGCGTCGGTGTGACGGGCCGGGTGGTATTCGCTCGCAACTCGGGCAAGCTGTGCTTTGCCACCCTGCAGGAGGGCGACGGCACCCAACTGCAGGCGATGATCAGCCTGGCCGGCGTGGGTGAACAGGCGCTGGACTCCTGGAAGGCCGACGTAGACCTCGGCGACATCGTGTTCGTCCACGGTGAGGTGATCAGTTCGCGGCGCGGCGAGTTGTCGGTTCTGGCTGACGCGTGGCAGATGGCAGCCAAGGCGCTGCGCCCGCTGCCGGTGGCCCACAGGGAGATGAGCGAGGAGTCCCGGGTCCGGCAGCGATACGTCGACCTCATCGTTCGTCCACAGGCCCGTGCGGTCGCCCGGCAGCGCATCGCTGTGGTGCGTGCGGTTCGCAGTGCGCTGGACCGTCGGGGGTTCCTCGAGGTCGAGACCCCGATGCTGCAGACCCTGGCCGGTGGCGCTGCGGCGCGGCCCTTTGTCACGCATTCGAATGCCTTGGACGCCGATCTCTACCTGCGGATCGCGCCGGAACTGTTCTTGAAGCGGTGCGTGGTCGGTGGGTTGGAGAAGGTATTCGAGCTCAACCGGAATTTCCGCAACGAGGGTGCCGACTCCACCCACTCGCCGGAATTCGCGATGCTGGAGACCTACCAGGCGTGGGGCACCTACGACGATTCGGCCCAGATGACCCGTGAGCTTGTCCAAGAGGTTGCCGACGAGGCGCTGGGCACGCGCCAGGTAACGCTTGCCGACGGCAGTGTCTATGACCTCGACGGTGAATGGGCGTCATTGCAGATGTATCCCTCTTTATCGGCAGCACTAGGTGAAGAGATCACTCCCGCGACTCCGCTGGAATATCTGCTGACTATCGCCGACCGACTGGGGCTGGAGATTCCACCGGACCGGGGATACGGCCACGGCAAACTCGTCGAGGAACTGTGGGAACACTCGGTGGGCGACACCTTGTCGGCGCCTACTTTCGTGCGGGATTTTCCGGTCGAGACCACGCCATTGACCCGTTCGCACCGCAGTATTGCCGGGGTCACCGAGAAATGGGATCTCTATGTCCGCGGCTTCGAACTGGCAACCGGCTACTCCGAGCTTGTCGACCCGATAATTCAGCGGGAAAGATTCGAGGCCCAGGCCCGCGCCGCGGCGGCCGGCGACGACGAGGCGATGGCACTCGACGAGGACTTTCTGGCCGCAATGGAGTATGCAATGCCCCCGACTACCGGTACCGGAATGGGTATTGACCGTTTGTTGATGGCGCTGACGGGTTTGTCTATTCGCGAGACGGTATTGTTCCCGATTGTGCGACGTCACATGTGACTCAACTGGTGCGGAAGAAAATGTTGTTGTAATTCCGGGTAAAGTTGTGGCACATTGTCGGCAGGTAAAGACAACCGCCCGCCGTTCTCTTAACAGAAAGAACCCGGAAATCATGGCCAAGAAAGTCACTGTCACCCTTGTTGATGATTTCGATGGTGATGGACCTGCGGATGAAACAGTGGAATTCTCGATCGACGGTGTGAGTTATGAGATCGACCTCTCGTCGAAGAATGCGAAGAAACTCCGCGAGGATTTGAAGCAGTGGATTGACGCCGGACGGCGCGTGGGTGGCCGTCGTCGCGGCCGTTCGGGTGGCCCAAGTCGGGGTCGGGCGTCTATCGACCGCGAACAGAGTGCTGCAATTCGGGAATGGGCACGCCGCAGTGGCCACAAGGTGTCCACCCGCGGGCGAATTCCGGCCGAAATCATCGACGCCTTCCACGCAGCCACTTAGCCCCGAAAGCGCATCTGGGCCGTCCTACGGCCATCCCCACTACGAGTCGTCATCGGCTCGTCAGATCTGTTTCGCTAGCCGCGAAGCGGCCAAACCCGATACTGGGAAACAATCGGCGGACCTCGGCGTTGAACTGCTGTGTCCGCCGCTTAGTGGGTACGGCCTCGGGGGAGATCACCGGGGACAGTCCCGGGGAGAGCACCGGGTGGGAGCATCTCCCCGCCTCCGCCCACTAGAGTGGAACGAAGGTACTCGGTGCCTACCTTGGCGCCATGTGATGGAGAGGTATTAGGCGATGTTCGAGAGATTTACCGATCGCGCCCGCAGGGTTGTCGTCCTGGCTCAAGAAGAAGCCCGGATGCTCAACCACAACTACATCGGCACCGAGCACATTCTGTTGGGACTGATCCACGAAGGCGAAGGCGTAGCGGCCAAGTCGCTTGAATCACTGGGCATCTCGCTGGAAGGCGTGCGCTCGCAGGTTGAGGAGATCATCGGACAGGGCCAGCAGGCGCCGTCGGGTCACATCCCCTTCACCCCGCGTGCCAAGAAGGTTCTCGAACTCAGCCTCCGCGAGGCTTTGCAGCTTGGCCACAATTACATCGGCACCGAGCACATCCTGCTCGGCCTCATCCGCGAGGGCGAGGGTGTAGCGGCCCAGGTGCTGGTCAAACTGGGCGCCGAACTGACCCGGGTGCGCCAGCAGGTCATCCAGCTGCTCAGTGGCTACCAGGGCAAGGAGACCGCGGAGGCCGGCAGTGGCGGTCGCGGTGGCGAGTCCGGCAGTCCGTCCACCTCGCTGGTGCTCGATCAGTTTGGCCGCAACCTGACCGCGGCCGCGATGGAGGGCAAGCTCGACCCGGTCATCGGCCGCGAGAAGGAGATCGAGCGGGTTATGCAGGTGCTGAGTCGGCGCACCAAGAACAACCCGGTGCTGATCGGTGAGCCCGGCGTCGGCAAGACTGCCGTGGTCGAGGGCCTGGCCCAGGCCATCGTCAATGGCGAGGTGCCGGAGACGCTCAAGGATAAGCAGCTCTACACCCTCGATCTCGGATCGCTGGTGGCCGGCAGCCGTTATCGCGGTGATTTCGAGGAGCGCCTCAAGAAGGTGCTCAAGGAGATCAACACCCGCGGCGACATCATCCTGTTCATCGATGAGCTGCACACCTTGGTCGGAGCCGGTGCCGCCGAAGGCGCGATCGACGCGGCGTCGATCCTCAAGCCCAAGCTGGCTCGCGGTGAGTTGCAGACCATCGGTGCGACCACGCTCGACGAGTACCGCAAGTACATCGAGAAGGATGCGGCACTGGAGCGCCGCTTCCAGCCGGTTCAGGTGGGCGAGCCCACCGTGGCCCACACCATCGAGATCCTCAAGGGTCTGCGGGACCGCTATGAGGCGCACCACCGGGTATCGATCACCGATGCGGCGGTGGTGGCCGCGGCCACCCTGGCCGACCGCTACATCAACGACCGGTTCCTGCCGGATAAGGCGATTGACCTCATCGACGAGGCCGGCGCCCGGATGCGGATCCGCCGGATGACCGCTCCGCCGGACCTGCGTGAGTTCGACGAGAAGATCGCCGATGCCCGTCGGGAGAAGGAGTCCGCGATTGACGCGCAGGACTTCGAGAAGGCGGCGTCGCTACGCGATCGGGAGAAGACGTTGGTTGCTCAGCGCGCCGAGCGCGAGAAGCAATGGCGCTCAGGTGATCTCGACGTGGTGTCCGAGGTCGACGACGAGCAGATCGCCGAGGTGCTGGGTAACTGGACCGGCATCCCGGTGTTCAAGCTGACCGAGGAGGAGACCACTCGGCTGCTGCGGATGGAGGATGAACTGCACAAGCGGATCATCGGCCAGGAGGATGCCGTCAAGGCCGTCTCCAAGGCGATCCGCCGCACCCGGGCCGGCCTGAAGGACCCCAAGCGTCCGTCGGGTTCGTTCATCTTCGCCGGCCCGTCCGGTGTGGGTAAGACGGAGCTGTCCAAGGCGCTGGCCGAGTTCCTGTTCGGTGACTCCGATGCGCTCATTCAGATCGATATGGGCGAGTTCCACGATCGCTTCACCGCCTCGCGGCTGTTCGGTGCCCCACCGGGATACGTCGGTTACGAGGAGGGCGGCCAGCTCACCGAGAAGGTGCGGCGCAAGCCGTTCTCGGTGGTCCTTTTCGACGAAATCGAGAAGGCGCACCAGGAGATCTACAACACGCTGCTGCAGGTGCTCGAGGACGGCCGCCTCACTGACGGTCAGGGCCGTACGGTCGACTTCAAGAACACCGTGCTGATCTTCACCTCGAACCTGGGCACGTCCGATATCTCCAAGGCGGTCGGTCTGGGCTTCACTCAGGGCGGCGGTGACAACAATTACGAGCGGATGAAGCAGAAGGTCAACGACGAACTGAAGAAGCACTTCCGGCCGGAATTCCTCAACCGCATCGACGACATCATCGTGTTCCACCAGTTGACTCAGGACGAGATCATCCAGATG
>Ga0114964_10002758_pt1 | contig 12156 bp, 7 predicted proteins | sample C_131016_MF_Meta_FD_92638 | JGI IMG/M metagenome (GOLD analysis project Ga0114964, IMG submission 92638) | Freshwater microbial communities from Lake Croche, Canada to study carbon cycling - C_131016_MF_MetaG | ecosystem: Environmental > Aquatic > Freshwater > Lake | place: Lake Croche, Canada... | reverse complement strand
AGAAAACAGTTGATGGTAGAAAGGTGTTTATAGGTTCAAAAGCAACTATCTCCGGGATAACTCTTGATAAAGACCCGATCAGTGGAGTAGGAGGTGCCTGTGACTTATGTATATATGTAGAAGGAGGTATAGCTCCAAGTGCAAACATCACACATGGGTTTATGAAACCAGCTATGAACTTTGGTGGGATAAAGACAGGTACGTTTAACATAGGAGGGTCTGTGGGTGATCTGGATCAGTGTGAACCACTAAAAGACATGATCGAAAACCCAGAAGGTCATGATATCTATGCTATAGAGTCTAACTTACTAGATGAGAACGGAACTATAGGTATGACTGGTTTGTTTATACCGGAACAGTGGGGATATAGTGGAGAAACGGAAGAAACAAACTGTATAGACCAGTACGGTAACTCTCTGGTAGAAAAAGCACTGGAAGTACTTAACAAAAAGTATACTCAGGCAAAACTTACCAAAAAACACGAAGACTATCAACTGGCAGTATCACAAGGACCAAGAAACATAGCTGAAGCTTTTGCTATTCGTAAAGTATCTGTGTTCCCGGTAAGACACACTGCAGCACAAACAAAACGTATAGAAGACGGAGAAGTATATCTACGTTATGTAGAACTTGAAAGAGACGAAGATAACTCTATAAGTTTCAAGATAACTACAGATAGAAAACCCTGCCCATATCCGATAAAGTTGACTGAAGAAGACAAGAGAGGTGTGGTAGTTGTTCATGAGTTTCCTGGTAAGAGTCCTGAGTGGGGAGACTTTTACTTCTCTGTAGATCCAGTCGAAGTGGGCAAGTCCGAAACTTCGGACTCCTTAGCAGCTATCTATATCTATAAGAACCCGGTTAAGGTTACACAGATAGACGAAGAAGGTAACAGTACAACATATATAGAACGTGGTAAGTTGGTATGTGAGTGGGTAGGTAGGTATGATGACCCTAACGAAACCAACGAACAGCTATCCAAGGTAGTGGAGTGGTATAACGCATGGGGTATAAGTGAGAACAACAAGACCTCTTTCAACAACTATATGATCCTCAAACGGAGAGTTAAACACTTAGCTCCTTCTACCGAGATGTTGTATGACAAAGAGATAGGAGTATCTCAGAACGTTTACCAGAAGTTTGGTTGGTCTAAAACAGGCAGTAACGAAACAGGTATCTGGAAGAAGATGTTAACAGACGGTATCAACTATCTCTCTGAAGAGTTAAAAGAAGACAGAGATGAGGAAGATAAAGTTGTCAAGGTTCACTATGGAGTAGAACGTATACCGTTTATATGGCTTTTGAAAGAGATGCAAGAGTATCAGCCAAAGAAAAACTTTGACCGGGTTATAGCTTACTGTGCTCTTATATCTTTTGCTAAGATACAAGAAGCTGCCAGGGAGATCAAAGAGAAGACAGAGCGAGTATCGGATACGAACAAAAAGCATACCTTTACTAGGTCAAACTTTTTAAAGTCAGTAGGTAGACAGCAACAAGCAACTCAACAAAGACCTATGCAGATGTACAGAAGTGTTGGCAAACAACAACTCACAGTTAAAAAGAAGTAGTATGGATAACATAGTTGTATACAGATATCTGAGAAACGATACAGGTTATCCTGTTTATATAGGTATAGGTACTTTAAAACGTGCCAGAGATACAAAGAATGGACGGAGTGAGTTCTTTAAACGTATCAGAGATAAACATGGTATAGAGTTAGAGATAGTTGAAGAAAGGTTAGACTGGAACACTGCTGCTGAAAAAGAGAAGTGGTGGATAGCTTTATATGGTCGTATAGATAACGGTACAGGGATACTTTGTAACCTAACAGATGGTGGAGAAGGAAGGTTTGGTTGTAAATTATCACCTGAGAGTATCCAGAAGGGAAAAGATACAAAAGCAAGAAATGGGTTTAAAGGGATGCTAGGAAGAACTCATACTGAAGAAGTAAGACAAAGAATGTCTAAAAGTAGGCAGGGTAGAGAAGTCACAAAAGAGACAAGAAGAAAGATAAGTGAGAGTGAGAAAGAAAAGCCAAAACGTAGGACTGAGAAGTTTATACAAGCTATAGCTAACAGGATAGGTAAGACACACAATGTCAGAGCAGTTATAAACACCACTACAGGACAAGTATTTCCATCAGTTCGTCAAGCTGCAGAAAGTGCAGGTATCAGGGATGCCACATTGGGCAGGAAACTAAGAGGGGATAGGACAAACAACACAAGTTTTAAGTTTATATAAAACATACAAGACATGAGTATAGTTAGCGGCTACGAGTTATATAAGGGTAAAAAACTACCGGAGAATGACTACCCTACAAACAGTTTCTTCCAACCCTTGCAGTTCTTACCGAGTAAGTCTAAAGATAGCAGTTGGTATTGCCAGTGTCTGAATTACATAGACTGGCAGTCACTTATACAGTTAAGACGAAACGCTAACTGGATGATGAAAAACTACAAGTTAGCTATAGGTGAGATAGAAAAGAGTGATTATATACAACAGGATAGTGAGTATGCAGACATGATAGAGTCCTTAGACCAAAGGGCTGGAGGTGTTCTGGAGTCTATGGAGATCAAAAACTATAGTTTTGCCAACACAGTTATCAACATACTTGATGACGAGTTTGCTAAAAGGGTTTCTCACATGTCCTTTTCTGATGGTAGTCCACAGTGGGCTAATGACATGCTTACCCAGAAAAAAGAGGACATAGAGCAAGTACTGGAGCAAAAAGCTATGATAAACCAGATGCTGCAGATGCAGAAGATGGGTATCGCTCCAGACAGTGACCAGGGTAAGCAGATGGTTGATCCAAACACTATCAAGTCCCTACCAGAGATACAGAAGTACTATAACAAGAGTTACCGGGATATATATCAACAGTGGGCCGAGAAACAGATGGTCTACGATAACGAAAGGTTCTGTATGCCTGAGTTAGAACGTGTCCAGTTCAGGAACATGTTGATAACAGATAGAGAGATATGGCACTTTCGTATGATGGAAAACGACTACAACCTTGAAGTCTGGAACCCTCCACAAGTAGCTTACAGAAAGTCACCTGATGTAAGATACCTATCTGATGCTGCATGGGTATGTCATGTTACCTACCTGACAGTACCTGACTGTATAGACAGACATGGTTGGAAGATGAGTGAAGAACAATTACTCTCTTTAAACACTATACACGGAGCAAGATCAGCTACTTATGCACTTGATGGTAAAGAACCAGATCAGTACTGGAGAGGTGACCAAAGTTACGACTGGAACAGAACAGGACCAGGTATAGGTATGAGACAAGCTTTATCTGTACTTGATAACGTATCTGGTTCCGGAGGTGATATAACTAGGGCCATCTTAAACCAGGGAGAAGACGTAGTAAACATCAACGGAGAGTTTATGGTTCGTGAGTCTACTATCTACTGGAAGAGTGAACGAAAGTTCTTTCACCTGACCAAGATAGATGATCAGGGGAACCAGATACAGGATATAGTAGGTGAAGACTACAAGGTTACCAGTAAACCTATGTACAATACAGTTCTCTATCCTGAAAAGTGTAAAGAAACTTTGATATACGGAGAGCACTTAGATCCTTTGTGGTGTAACGAAACATGGGGAGGTATCCGTATAGGTACAAACGTTCCATCTATAGGTTGGCAGGGAACTTCTGCTACTTTTGCACCTATCTATCTGGGAACTACAGGACCAGTTCCATCAAGACTTCCGTTTCAGTTCAAAGGAGACAAGAACTTGTACGGAGCAAAACTACCTGTAGAAGGACGCATCTATAACGATCACAACACTAAGTCCAGAGCTTTCTTAGATAACCTGAAACCGTGGCAGATAGGTGTAAACATGACCATGAACCTTATCGTGGATACTATGGTTAACGATCTGGGAGTTATAGCTGGTATAGATCCTAATGCTATAGCTAAACACTCTTTGGGAGAAGACTGGGGACCTAACATCTGGTCTGCTGCTATAACAGTAGCAAAGAACACAGGTACTATGCCCATAAACTCTGCAGGTAGGGGTTCTGATGGACAACCTATAGGACATGATCCTTTACGAAGAGTGGACTTATCTCAGACAGACAGGTTGATGGGTCTTATGAAGATAGCTGACTGGTTCAAAACAAATGGCTTAGACAGTGTAGGTTTAAACCCAAGACGTACCGGAACACCTATAGGACAAGAAGCAACAGCTACTGAAGTTAAACAAGATGTAGCCAGTTCTTATAGCCATACGGAGTATCTCTTTACACAACATAGCGATGATGTTATGCCAAGAGTTCACCAAATGAGAACTGATCTTGCCCAGTACTATAACAGCACAAACCCATCTTTAAGACTACAGTATCTGACAGCTTCTGACGAACAGGTACTTTTCCAGATAGATGGAACTAAGCTACTAGGAAGAGACTTTAACTGCAAGAGCACAACTACAGTAAATGCCCGGTCTATCATGCAGAAGATAGAGCAGTTACTGATGACCGATAACACTTCCGGAGCAGACGTTTACGATAAGATAAAAGCTATCCAGACACCAAACTTATCAGCTCTAAACCAGGTAGTAGAACAGTTAGGTAAGAAGAAAGAACAAGAACAACAGGCTCAACAACAGGCAGAACAGCAACAAGCACAGGCAGAACAGCAACATCAGATGCAGATGCTACAAGAGAAACAGCAGTTTGAAGCTGAAGAGAATGCTAAAAAGATACAAGCAGAGAACTATAGAGCAGAAATAGCAGCAGCGGCTAAAGCGGCTACTGGAAAACCTGCAGATGAGAGTGAAGGAGCTTACCAGGAAGCAACCAAGATGCAGCAACAACAACAGATGCACACTGATAAGATATCCCTGGAACGTAGCAAAGAAGCCAACAAGAACTCTTTAGAGACACAGAAACTGGCACTTGGTAAACAGAAGTTACAGTCTGAGGATGCCAGAACCCGTCAGGAACTTCAGGTAGCGAAGATCAACCAAAAGACCAAGGAGAAAGAGAAGACAAAGAAGTAAGCTTTAATACAACTATGTAGAAAGGGTTCCTAAAAAGGAGCCTTTTTTAGTTTAAAGTGTGTTGTATAAAGAAAAACACTTATGAACTGATATAACCCTAAGCTATGGGATATTTCTATCTAGCCTCTGAAACATCCCTATCCGTATAGTTTGATAGTTGTTCGATGTAGTTTTACATAGAACCAACCAATATCTTATGTTTGACAACGTATTTGAAACTAATCAACAGTCAGCCGGTACAGATGTACTGGACGGTATCTTTGGTACAAGCGGTACTAATGATATCCTGATGGCTAAACCAGAGGATAAGAAAGCTCTTGAACAAAAAGAGATAGCTGCCAATGTTTTGAAAAACGAAACACTGGACAAAGTTTTAGATAAGTCAGTTGAACAAGCTGCTGAAAACAAACTACTGAAAGAGAAAGAAGTAAAGACTGAACCTGTAGTAGTTGACGATAAGAAAGTTAAAGATATACTGGACAGTGCTATAACTGAAACACTTAAAACTGTCGAAGTAGAAGAAACAGAAGAACAACCTACTGCAGGTCGTCCCAAGACTGAGAAGAACACACTGATCAGTTATCTGAAAAAGAAAATAGAAACAAACGACTACGGTCTTCCTGATACTATAGAGTTTGATGCTACCAAGCAGTCACTTGATGATGTTCTGGCTAAACAGTCTGAAGAGTCTCTTCACTCTATACTAGATGCTAATTGGGCAGCTAAAGAGAAAGCTCTTATAGACCAGACACCTACAGAGTTCTTTGAGTCACTTCCAGAGTCTTTACAGTATGCAGCTAAAGCAGTTGCTGCTGGTGCTGGAGAAGACCAACTACAGGATATATACAGGGCACTTTTCTGGGTAGAACAAGTTAAAGCACTTGATGAACGTAACGAAGATCATCAACCTGCCATCATCCAGAACTATCTACAAGCTACTGGCTGGAAACAAGAAGCTATAGCTGAACAGATAGAAGAGTGGAAAGAGAACAACAAACTTGGAAAAAAAGCTGCTGAGTTCAAACCTATGTTGGACGAGATGCAGAAAGAACAGGTTGAAGGACAGATTCGTGCGCAGGAAGAACAGCGTAAACGAGAAGAACAACTAGCTAACTTCTACAGTGAAAACGTATATAAAACACTGGAAGGTAACCAGTTAGCTGGCGTAAAACTTGATAAAAAGTGGGCACGTCAACTGGCAGATAACATGACCAACACAGTTCAGTCTCCATGGAACGGACAACCTGTTAACTACTTAGGTTATGGTTTACACAAGGCTCAGTTTGTAGAACCTGACTATGAAGCAGTTATGATAGCTGCCTGGGTTCTTAACGATAAGAAAGCAGCACTTGAAGCACTTGGTCAAAGATCAGCAAATGCTCAGGTAGAAAAAGATGTTAAACTGATAAAGGCCAACCAACCTGGTTTTGGTACATCCGGTCAACCTCAGATAGCAGAACCAAAAAAACAGATAAAACGTATCAACACTTCAAACGTACTAAAGCGTCCAAGTGTAGTATAACATAAAACATTCACAACTAAAACAAACACACAATGGCAACTCCAGTCCAAAACCTCCAATCCACTTTCTTCGCAGATAAGTACTATGAGTTAGGTGGGTCACTAGACAGCTATCACCTCCGTAACATCCTGCAGAACGGTAAACCTGATGACTTGGGTATCATAGAGTACTGGTCACAGATGCAACAGACAGCAACTCCTCTCTACCTGATGAGTTCGTTTGGTGGTAAAAACGTCCGTACTGTACAAGATGCTATGGGCAGGTATACGTGGAAGACTCCGGTTATAAATGACCTTCCACACATCACTCGTGACGTTAGTCCTTCTAATGTCAAGAAAGGTAAAGCCGGTCAACCTTTCCAGATAGCTCTTAACCGTAGAGCTTTTAGTTATACAGACGTTATCACTTACGATAAGATGTCCGGTCTGGAAATGCGTGTATGTGACAATGAGATCATATCTCTTGGTAACAACGAGTTCCTATATACAGTACGGTTGATGAACAACAACAACGCTGCATACCTGGACAACAAGTATCTTGTACCTCAAACCTCTTTCTTCCGTAAGTACTCTGTCAAAGCCAATGACTATGGAGAGCGTTACAGTGAAGTGTATGTTCGTACAGGTCTCCGTGAGTACTACAACTTCGTAGGTGGAGGTGTGGCAACTGCTTCGTTCACAGTCAGTAACATGGCTGAGAGGATGATGAGGGCTACCTATAACGGAAAAACAGGTGGTATAGACCTTAAACCAAACAACAATGGTAAAAAAGGTATACCAGTTCGTGAGTTCTGGAAGATCAACGACTGGAAACAAGTATGGGCTAAAGACCCATCTATCGTTTCTATACCTGATGCAGCTACCAAACTAGGTCAGGCTGGTATCATAGAAGGTCTGGAGAATGGTTGGTTGGATAGGTCTATAGTTACTTCTCTGGAACAGGCATGTATCACTAAACTTGTGGAAGATGTAGAGAACAACCTGATGTGGGGTCTTGGTGGACGTACCACTACAGATGGTCCAGATATGGTTCGTACTTCTGTAGGTCTGTGGAAACAGATGGATAACGCCTTTAAGACTGTTTACAACATCGGCACTTTCACACCAAACATACTGGAGAACCAGATATATAACTTCTTCCGTGGGCGTGTTGACTTTGTGGGACCAGACCCAGAGCGTAAACTGATCGTACAAACAGGTCAGGCAGGTATGAGGCAGATGAACAACGCTATCAAACAGATGGCTATCAACTCCGGTCTTGTTATCAATGCTTCTGAAGTAGGGGCTATATCACATAACGGTGGTGGAGGCTCAGGTCTGATAACTAAGGGTGGAGACAGTCTTATACAGAGAGGTATGGATCTGGACTTCGGTTATGCTTACACCAGTTACACTATACCTTTCCTTGCAAACGTAAAGTTTGTCATCAACCCTGCACTTGACCCTATCCTGGCTAACGACATAGAAAACCCATGGGTAGACGGTTATCGCACAAGTTCTTACTGCTATATAGTATGGGACATCACCGATAACCCTGAAGACAACATCTTCCTGATGAAAAAACAGACAGACGAAGATGACTTCCAGTGGTTCTACCAGAATGGTACAAGTGACTACATGGGTTCTACCAAGAACTTCCAGTCAAGTGGTTTGTTCTCCGGGTTTAAAGTGTTCATGAGTATGGATCATAAGAGCCTACAAGTAATCGATAACACTAAATTACTTAAGGTGGTCCCATACAACGTTGTTACGAAATTGCCATTTGGCGGATAATTATATATGTTCTGCTATAAAAAGACTAACCCTACCAAGTGTAGGGTTTTTCTTTGTGTACTTACTAAAAATATATAAGTAAATACTTGGAAAGATAACAGAAAGATGCTAACTTTGTTCAAACTAAAAACATTGAACATGGAAGAAGAAATAGTAAAGAAGCCAGTAAGTTCTCTAAAGAAGGTAAGCCAGGAAAGACGAGATAAAGTGATCGAACTACATGATGCCGGACACTCTCAAAACTATATCTCAACCGTACTATCTATGACCTGCAGAACTGCTCAGGCTATCTTAGAAGCTAGTGGGAGAAAAAGAACGAGAAGTGAACAGAGTTACTTTCATCATAAAACATCTACACTAAAAGAAGATGCTTTTGATGTTATAGATACTGAAGAAAAAGCCTACTGGTTAGGTTTTATTTATGCTGATGGGTTTATAACTAACCCTAATGCCAAAAGTAGTAAAAAATATAATGTGGGCATACTTCTTAAAAAAGATGATATAGGACATTTGGAAAAGTTCAAACAGTTTTTAGATGCTCCTCAGAAGATAACACTTGGTACATCTACAATCAAGGGTATAGATAAGACTTACTATAACGCAAGGATAAACATAGGTTCTCAAAAGCTGCATAAAAAGTTGCAAAACTGGGGTATAACATGGAACAAGAGTTATGATGCAAAACCTCCAGAGGAGATGAAGACTAACAGAGACTTCTGGAGAGGTGTAGTCGATGGCGATGGATACTTAGGTATAGTAAACGATAAGAGTAGAGCGAAAGGGAGGAAGAGATTGCACTTATGTGGAACTATAGATATGGTACAAGGGTTTAAAGACTTTCTTGTAAGTAATGGTATAGGTACTACGTATGAAGTAGTTAGTGTAAGGGAGAGTATGCAGTATAAGATGGAAGTCAGTAGTACAATGGCTGAAAAGGCTGTAAAACTTCTTTATGAAGGGTCTACAGTTTACCTAGAGAGAAAATACCAACGCTATTTGGAGATCATAAAAGAAAACTCTAACTTTGAAACTCAAAAGGAACCATATGCCAGTTAAAGAGAAGGAAACTCCAGAGCAAAAAGCTGTACGTATAGAGAAGTGGAAAGCTGACATGAAGTTGGCTAAAGAGCGAAAGAAGTTAGAGAAAGAGACGGAACAAGTAGAAGTTAAAGAGATGGGTATACCTTTAGACGTAAACACAGGGCAGCCTATTGCAGAAGTAGTAGAACTCGATATACCTGCAGATCTAAACTTACCTAAAACAGACCCAACTAAACAGTATAGAGACTTTCAAAAACTTCATAGAGGGGATCAGACAACGATAAGTCTGCAGGAGTTGCCTATAGAAGATATGATAAAAGCGAAAAGTGACTTGAACCTTCGTGAGGCAGAAGAGAAGTTACCGGGAGAGTCACCCATTCCTTTTATCCGAAAAAAAGTAGAAGATGTACAAAAAGGTTTGTTACAGGAGACAGAGAAAGCAATGTTTAAGTTATCAGAAGACCCACCTGTACCTTTTGTAGCAAAAGAAATGATACCAGTAAAGGAACCAACCAAACAGAACCATATGTCAGAAACAGCAGTACTCGAAGTAACAAAACCGCTCCTTTCAGAGATAAAGGGTCGTATAGCTATAAAACCTTATGTATCCGGTGAGGAGAACATGGGCCTGGAAGATGAGAACCAACCAGGGGGAGCTATGGTCATATCTCCAGATAGTCGTCAGTTAGATCGTATAGGATGTGAAGTAGTTAACGGTTTTATCACCTACTTTACAGGACTTAACGAACAAGCCAAAGAGGTACAGCTCCTGCCAGAAGCTAAAAAAAGAGCTAAGATAGCAACTATACGTCAGGTAGTAGCTTACCTGGAAAACTCTATAGCCAGTAACTTTAAAGTACGTGTAGAGACCTGCATGGATAACTTCGGTACTAAAGACGATAACTTCTGGGAGAACGTAACCAAGTTCAGGAGTAGTGGTATGATACAAGTTGATCAGAAAGGGTCTCGTATACCTACCTACTGGGATGGTGTAGAAGTAGAGCTAAACAACGCTACTAAAGTACTTGATAAAAGTAACCCGAAAGACCTGATCATATACTATGCTATACAAGGACAAGGTTTAAGCCTTATAGCTCCAAGTTTAAACGCTGCTATAGAAGCAAGAGGTGCTTATAAGTGGTACTTAGACCAACCTGAAGAGACAGCAAACATACAGACAGAAAGTATCAAACTAAAGTATCAGGCTGCTGCAGCTTTGGAGACTATGCGTACCAGTGACGAAAACCGGTTGTTCTTGGTAAGTAAAATGGTTGCACTTAACAACTCTTCCTACTACAAACGTGGAGGTCCCGGATATACCCCTATAAACTTCATGTATAAAGACATGAGTGACTATATAGAGGGAAAACGTGGAGAAGTATCTATAGCTGCTGTAGATAGGTTCTTAGAGTTCTATAAGATGCCTATAGACGAACTGATGTGGAGAGCTATCCTTAAAGATGCTGCAGAGTATCACTTACTGGATACCAAGGGTGATGGCAGGACTTACTACAAGAACGAAGCTTTGGGTAAAACCATAGAAGATATCGTAGAGTATCTAAGCAGGTCTATAAACGAAAAAACAGCAGCAGATCTATCAAATGCGATAGAGAACGTTTGGGCTGAGTAAAACTGATAACACATGCTTAACCAGTTGTTGCGTTTAAAACTTAAAAACAGAGTCAACAAACTTGACTCCTTAGACTATGGTCTGGTTGAGCCATGGATACAAGCTGAAGTTTTAAACAAAGCTCAGAGCGACTGGGTTAGGAGACAGTTGGAAGGAGTTAACCAGGAGAAAACAGGTAACGAAGCATCTATCAGACGTATAGATGACCTACAACAACTACTCTCTACCTGGACTGGAAGTTTTACAGATAGAGGGCAGTTCTGGCAATCAGAGACTTGGCCCTCAAACTATATGGAGTGGTGTCGTATAGATGTACAAGGACAGGATGACTGTAAGAAATGTCCTCCTCGGAACATGACGATCTTCATGGGTAACGAAGCAGATGTCTCTATATACCTATCCGATAAGTACAGAACTCCAAACTATGAATGGGCTACTACTTTTGCAACTGTAGCTAACAACACTTTTAAGATCTGGACAAATGACCAGTTTGATCTGGTAGACCCTTTAGTTACTTTCTATAGAGCACCTCAAACTATAGTTTTTATTGGAACTTTAGACCCTTACACAAACACTGTAAGTCCTGTAGATATACCCTGTGAGTTTCCAGATAACATAGCTGAGATTATAGTAGATGAAGCTGCTGCTATACTTATAGGAGATATAGACGATTACATGAAGAATAAACTACTGGTAGAACGAGCAGAACATAACACATGACCATGGCAGACTTTAACTTTAACTTAAAACCACCTGACTCCATACCTGGACAAGCTGCTTATGGAGCTTATGGAGTATATGCTCTATGGAGACGAGTTAATGGTATAAGTACTAGTGGCGGAGGTGGAGGAACACCTTCTCTTACATCTACCTATATAGGATATGGAAATAGCAGTAATCAACTTACCGGTAGTAGTGATTTCTACTATGATCCCACAAAAGAATTTATAGTTGGTTTTTCAGGAAAGCGGGTAATAAAAGCAAGTAGTGACACAATAATATTAGGAGACGTAGACTCCGCAGGACATAGCACTACATTGAGTATTAGTGATGCTTCTCAAAGTATAACTGTGGGTACTGGTGCTAAAAATGTTGTAACTACTTTATCTAATATAACAGGGATTAGAACAAGAACAGAACCAGACAAGGACGGTACATATGCAATGACTTCTGATCTTGTT
>Ga0114964_10002757_pt1 | contig 12158 bp, 11 predicted proteins | sample C_131016_MF_Meta_FD_92638 | JGI IMG/M metagenome (GOLD analysis project Ga0114964, IMG submission 92638) | Freshwater microbial communities from Lake Croche, Canada to study carbon cycling - C_131016_MF_MetaG | ecosystem: Environmental > Aquatic > Freshwater > Lake | place: Lake Croche, Canada... | reverse complement strand
TGTTTTTTACCTGCCTTCTTGTGCGGTTTGACAACGGTCTCGGTACCCGCAGGCGCCACGGTGGGCTCGGTTTGCGCACTGGCGACCGCGGCGCCCAGGGCGACCAACAGTCCAGCGAATATCGTTTTCAATTTCATGATTTTTTATCCTAAAGAAGCACGCAAAGGCCGAAACGACCGCATGTCTTTAATGCTAGCACGCCCTAGACTTGCCAATGCCGATTTAAAGAAAAATGGCGTGCAGAGACGCCTCAGGGTCGCCGGTGGGATTTCAGGGTAGGGCCGCTAGCGCGCACTGGTAGGGCACTGATTGCAGCATACGCTCCCAGCCCAAAGGCGGTAACTTGGGCAAGAGCGCCAAACGCCGCATATGGCTTTCTGACGCAGGCTGATACAAGCCCTTGCTATGCAACAGGCTCAGCTCCGCCAAAACCGTGTCTAAAGGTGAGTCGCCAGGTTTTCCGACCAAGGACTGGTTACACAGCAAAGCCATATCGCAACCGGCCTGCAAAGCGGCCAGCACCGCTTGGGTGGCGCTAATTTCGCGGCCCTGCACCTGGCGTGCACCGGCCATGGACAAGTCATCGCTAAATATGGCGCCGCTAAAGCCCAGGCTTTGGCGCAGCACCTTTTGCAGCCAGGTGGCAGAAAAACCAGCAGGCAGGCTATCGACCTTCGGGTACACCACGTGCGCCGGCATCACCGCCTGTACCACCAGGTCCAGGGCAGCATAGGGCGCTGCGTCTTTCGCCAAAATACTGCGCAAACTGCGCTTATCCAGCGGTACCGCCAGGTGCGAATCGGCACGCGCATAGCCGTGGCCTGGGAAGTGCTTCACGCAATGGGCCAAACCAGTTTGCGCCATACCTTGCATCAGGCTTTGGGCCAGCAGGCTCACGACGCGCGCATCATCGGAAAAAGCCCGATTACCAATCACGCTGCTGGCGCCGTAATCCAGGTCCAGCACCGGAGCAAAACTCATGTCCACGCCGCAGGCCCGCAGCTGCGCGCCCATCACATAGCCGCAAGCGAGCGCGGCGCGGGTCGCCGCCAGGGCACCGGCCTTATGGCCTTTGCGCGGCGCAGCGACAAACATATCACCCAGCACGCGCATGGGCGGCAGGTGCACAAATCCGTCCTCGCGAAAGCGTTGCACCCGACCGCCCTCGTGGTCCACCGCAATCAGCAGATCGGGGCGCAAGCGTTTAACGCTGGCACACAGCCGGGTTAATTGCGCCCGGTTTTCCCAATTGCGACCGAACAAAATCAAGCCACCCACCAACGGATGGCGTAAACGCAATCGGTCCACGGCCTGCAAGCGGGTGCCGGCAATGTCAATCATCAAAGGGGCGTGCTGCATCGCCGTTTTCATTGCAGCCGCCTTAGGTCGCGGCGGGCTGCGAAGGCCAAGGCTCGCCGGCGGCATCATCGCGCAGCACGGGCCGCGCCGCTTTAGCGCCGGGAATTGATTCGACGATGCAAAAACTCACTGCATAGTCGGTTTCATCGCTAAGGCTGATTTGCGCTTGCAAGCCGCGCGCCTCAAACCACTGCTTGAGCGCGCCATGCAAAACCACCACCGGCGCGCCGCTGGGCAGCTTGGCAATCTCGCAGGAGCGCCAGGTCATGGGCATGCGCATGCCTAAACCGACGGCCTTGCTAAAGGCTTCTTTGGCGCTGAAACGGGTGGCCACGTAGCGCACGCCGCGCTCGGGCCAACGGCTGCTGCGGGCCTTCCAGGTGGCTAATTCGCCGGGCGCCAGGACTTTGTTGGCAAAGCGCTCGCCATGGCGCTCCAGGCTGGCGCGGATGCGCCGCACATCGCAAATATCTGTACCAATACCGAGAATCATGTACGCAAACAAGCCAGATAGGCCTGCACCGCGCCGGTATAGCCGCGCTCCAAAGCATCGCCAATCAGCGCATGGCCGATCGAGACTTCGCGCACCCCAGGGACCGCGCGAATGAATGCGCCCAGATTGTCCAAATTAAGGTCGTGCCCGGCATTGATACCCAAGCCCGCCGCCGTGGCAGCGCGCGCGGCTTGGGCAAAACGCGCCAACTGGGCCTGCTGCCCGTCGCGACCCCAGGCTGCCGCATAAGGCTCGGTATATAGCTCCACCCGGTCTGCGCCCACCGCTTTGGCGCCGGCCATGGCATCGGCCTGGGCATCCATGAACAAACTCACGCGCACCCCCCAGGCCTGCGCCTGGGCAATCAAGGGCCGCAGTACATCGGTATCCTGCGGAAAGCTCCAACCGTGGTCACTGGTCAATTGGCCCTGTCCGTCGGGCACCAAGGTGAGCTGGTGCAAGGGCAGATTGTGGGCCTTGAGCTCGGCTGCCACATCCATCAGGTTGTGCAAAGGGTTGCCTTCAACGTTGAACTCGCGGTCCGGCCATTGCTGCATCAACTCCGCCAGCTCCAGCACATCGCTGCCGCGGATATGGCGTGCATCGGGCCGCGGATGCACGGTAATGCCCGAAGCCCCGGCCTGCAAACACAGGGTCGCGGCGCGGGTCACGCTGGGTATGCCAAGGTGGCGGGTATTGCGTACCAAGGCCACTTTATTCAGATTGACAGACAAGGCGGTAAATGGGGTATGCATGGCAAGTGGGCAGTGGCTTCTATATCAAAGGTTATAAAGTTCAATAAGACTGGATGTCCACCATCATCTGGCGGGTGCGCAGGGTACGGACCCCGCAATGGTAGTGCAGCAGCGTGCGCAGCAAAGGTTTGAGTGCCATGCTCAGGGGTGCGCAGGCGCGCAAGGTGTCGGTAAACAAGCTGCCTTCAGCCAGTGTTGCTTGCAAGCCCGTCCATTGTGCGCCGCTCAGAAAAGCCCGGTCGTCGGCGTGGGCCTGGCGCAGTCCGCCTTCGGGCACCAGGGTGTAGGACTGCTGCGGCTCCAGCGCTGCCAGCGTAAGGGTTTGCACATCGAGCTGCGGCAGCAAACCGACTTCGCGCAAGAGCAGCAGCTCATAGCTGCGCAGCGCCGCTTCCAGCACTTCCTCGTGCGCGCTGGCCAGCACGGCCACGACGCTGGCATAGACATCAAATAAAACGGGGTGCGGATCGTCGCGCGCCAAGAGGGTGAGCAAGAGTTCATTCAGGTAGTAGCCCGAGAGCAAGGACTCGCCGGTGGGCATGACGTGGCCGCCCTGCCACTCGGCGCTTTTGAGCGTGCGGATTTCAGCATCCCCACCAAAGGCCAGGTGCAAGCGCTGCAAAGGCAATAGCACCGGTCGGAAACTGGAACTGGGCCGTTTGGCGCCTTTGGCAATCAGGGCGATGCGCCCATGGTGGCGCGTAAACACCTCCAGAATCAGGCTCGATTCGCTCCAGTCGTAACGGTGCAGTACAAATGCCGGTTCGTCCGCAATGCGCTTGACGGCCATTTACTCGTATCCGAAAGAACGCACGCGCGCCTCGTCGTCGGCCCAGCCGGAACGTACCTTGACCCACATTTCAATGAACACTTTGGCATCGAGCAGCTTCTCCAGCTCGACACGGGTTTCGGTTCCGATGCGCTTGATACGCTCGCCTTTGTCACCGATAACCATGGCTTTGTGGCCGTCGCGCTCCACCACAATGGTGGCAGCAATACGCAACAAACGTTTTTGCTTGCCGCGCCCGGCTTCCTCTTCAAATTTGTCGATGACCACGGTCGAGGTGTAGGGCAATTCGTCGCCCGTAAGACGGAACAGTTTTTCCCGTACGGTTTCGCTGGCCAGAAATTTCTCGCTGCGGTCGGTGAGCTCATCGGCGGCGTACCACCAAGCTTGCTCGGGCAGGTATTTTTCGCAAATGCCCAGCATGCGCTCGATATCCTTGGCGTTCTTGGCCGACATCGGCACAAACTCGGCAAAGGCATGGCGTTGCTGCATCTCTTGTAACCAGGGCGCAATATCGGCGCGGCGGTTCACCTGATCGAGCTTGTTGGCCACCAGTAAGGTGGGCACTTCCTTGCTCAGCAAGGCCAGCACTTTGGCATCGGCCTGGTTGAACATACCGGCCTCGACCACGAACAAAATCAGGTCCACATCGCCCACCGCACCCACCACGGTTTTGTTCAGCGAGCGGTTCAGCGCGTTGTTGTGCCGGGTCTGGAACCCGGGCGTATCGACAAACACAAATTGCGAGGCCCCGCGGGTGTGCATGCCGGTAATGCGGTGGCGCGTGGTTTGCGCCTTGCGCGAGGTGATACTGATTTTTTGCCCGACCAAGGCGTTCATCAGCGTGGATTTGCCTACATTGGGTTTACCCACAATCGCGACCAAACCGCAGCGCTGGCCGGGTGCGCCAAGCTCACCGGCTTCAGCCATGCGCGGCATGGTTTTGAGCAGGCCTGCCAGCATGCTGTCCACATCTTGCGCTTCCCGTTCTGGGGCAGCAATGAGTGGCGAAGTCGGTTTGTTTTTAGTTGGCATGCGGGGCTTTGGAGTGAAGGGTTTGCAGCATTGCGCTGGCGGCGGCTTGCTCGGCGGCGCGGCGCGAGCCACCGATACCGCGCTCGACCAGGGCGAGTTGTGCAATTTCACAGGCCACATCAAAGGTCTGCTGGTGCGCAGCGCCCAGGGTGTTGACCACTTTGTAGTCGGGCAGTTGCATTTTGCGCGCCTGCAGCCACTCTTGTAATTCGGTTTTTGGGTCTTTGCCGATGGCGGCCATGCCGGGGTTGACATCGAGCTTCTCAAACAAGCGTTGGACCAGGGCTTGCGCGGCAGGATAGCCGGCATCGAGGTAAATCGCCCCAATAATCGCCTCTAACGCGTCGGCCAAGATGGACGGACGCTTGGCACCGCCTGAGCGCATCTCGCCCTCACCTAGTTTAAGCAGTTGCGATAGGCCTAAATCCAGAGCCAGTTGGTGCAAGGTCTCCTGACGCACCAAATTAGCCCGCACGCGAGACAAGTCGCCTTCTGGCAGATTTTGCAGCTTGGCATACAGAAAGTCAGACACAGCGAGGCTCAGCACCGAGTCGCCCAAAAACTCCAGGCGTTCGTAATGGTCGGATGAAAAACTGCGATGCGTTAAGGCCTGCTCCAGCAGGGCCGGACGATTGAAATGGTGTTGCAGGCGCTGCTGCAATTGCGCCAGTTCCGGTTTCACTGTGCGCCTTTGTGCCGCAGCGCTACCGGCGCGCAACACGCCGTTTGATTGGCTCGCCCCAGCATCAATGGAGTGGTCCAATACGCTTGAGGTTGCCGAAGTTCATCCATACAAAAAAAGCTTTTCCAACAATATTTTTCTCCGGCACAAAGCCCCAATAACGCGAGTCCATGGAGTTGTCGCGGTTGTCGCCCATCATGAAATAGTGGCCCTCCGGCACCTTGCAGGTCACGCCCTCGATGGTGTAATCGCAATTGTCGGAACCAGGGAATTTGTCTGCGCCTGGGACAAAAGCGGGACGCTGCTCGTCATTTAGCAGGCGGTGGCTTTGGCTGCCGAGTTTTTCTTCGTACTGCTTGAAGTAGCGCATTGCGTCTTCGTCAAAAAATTCAGGCACCGATTCGGTAGTAAGCGCCTGCCCGTTAATGGTCAGGCGCTTGTTCAAATAAGCTACCGTATCGCCAGGCACGCCGACCACGCGCTTGATGTAATCCAGACTGGGCTTGGGCGGGTAGCGGAACACCATCACATCCCCGCGCTGGGGCTTTTCGCCTTCGGTAATTTTGGTGTGCAGCACCGGCAAGCGCAAACCGTAGTGAAATTTGTTGACCAAAATCAGGTCGCCCACCAGCAGCGTGGGAATCATCGAGCCCGAGGGAATTTTGAAGGGTTCGACGATAAAAGAGCGCAGAAAAAATACCGAAATAATCACCGGGAATAAACCGGCCGTCCAGTCCAGCCACCAGGGCTGGGCAAGTAGGGTTTCGGTAGCCTGGGCAATATCGCCATCGACGCGCGCAATGCCTTTTCCATGCAAATCGGCACGCCGCTTGTCATCGGCTTCTTGCAATTGCCGCGCCGCGCTCTGACGCGCTGGCAAGAAATAAAAACGCTCAGCCAGCCAGTAAATACCAGTAACTGCCGAGGCCATAAACAAGAGGAAGGCAAAGTTACCCTCCACCGCGCCGGTGAACCAGGCGCCAGCGTAGGCCACGAAGGCAGCAAGTACTAAAGTAGTGAGAAAAGGCATCAGTCTTCCACCCGCAAAATAGCCAGGAAAGCTTCCTGGGGGACTTCCACCGATCCGATTTGTTTCATGCGTTTCTTGCCTGCTTTTTGTTTCTCAAGGAGCTTGCGCTTGCGCGTAATATCGCCGCCATAGCACTTGGCGAGCACGTTTTTGCGCAGGGCTTTGATTGTCTCACGCGCAATCACATTGGAGCCGATCGCGGCCTGGATGGCGACGTCGTACATCTGGCGTGAAATCACCTCGCGCATCTTGCCAACGACCGCGCGCCCCCGGTAGGTGGCCTGCGTGCGGTGCACGATGATGGACAAGGCGTCAACGCGCTCGCCATTAAGCAAAATATCGACCTTAACCACATCGGAGGGGCGGTATTCCTTGAACTCATAGTCCATGGACGCATAGCCCCGGCTGACCGATTTGAGCTTGTCAAAAAAGTCCAGCACGATTTCGCCTAGCGGCATGTCGTAGGTAAGCATGACCTGGCGGCCGTGGTAGGCCATATTGAGCTGTAAACCACGCTTTTGGTTGGCCAGCGTCATCACGGCGCCCACGTACTCCTGCGGCATGTACAGGTGAACCGTGACGATGGGCTCACGAATTTCGTCCAGCTTTCCTTGGTCAGGCATCTTGGACGGGTTTTCCACCATGCGCACTTCGCCATCGGCCTGCACCACCTGATAGACCACGCTGGGTGCCGTGGTGATCAAGTCCTGGTCAAACTCGCGCTCCAGGCGCTCTTGCACGATTTCCATATGCAACAAGCCCAGAAAGCCGCAGCGAAAACCAAAACCCAGGGCCTGAGACACTTCGGGTTCGTAGTGCAGCGAGGCATCGTTGAGTTTGAGCTTTTCCAGGCTGTCACGCAAGCCCTCGTACTGGTTGGCCTCGGTCGGGTACAAACCGGCAAACACTTGGGGCTGGATTTCCTTGAAACCGGGTAGCGCCTCGGTGGCGGTAGCTGCAGCGCCACCGGTGCCGGGCTTGACCAGGGTCACCGTATCGCCCACTTTAGCCGCCTGCAGTTCTCGGATACCGGCAATGATGTAGCCCACCTGGCCCGCCTCCAGACTCTCGCGGGGCAGGTTGGCGGGTGTAAACACGCCCAGGTTGTCGGCGTTGTAGACCGCGCCGGTAGCCATCATCTTGATCTTCTCGCCGCGGGCCAGGCGACCATCGACCACCCGCACCAGCATGACCACGCCGACGTAGCTGTCAAACCAGCTGTCGATGATCATGGCACGCAAGGGGCCTTGCGGATTGCCTTTAGGCGCAGGCACCTTAGCCACGATGGCCTCCAAAATTTCATCGATGCCCATGCCGGTTTTGGCAGAGCAGGGAATGGCCTCGGTGGCGTCAATACCAATCACGTCCTCGATCTCGGAGCGTGCATTGTCCGGATCGGCATTGGGCAAATCCATCTTATTGAGCACCGGCACCACTTCGACGCCGAGCTCTAAAGCGGTATAGCAATTGGCTACCGTCTGCGCCTCCACACCCTGGCTGGCATCGACGACGAGCAAGGCGCCCTCACAGGCCGACAGCGAGCGACTCACTTCATACGAGAAGTCGACATGACCGGGCGTATCGATCAAGTTGAGGTTGTACACCTGGCCGTCTTTGGCCTTGTACTGCAAGGCTGCCGTCTGCGCCTTGATAGTTATCCCCCGCTCTTTCTCAATGTCCATGGAGTCCAAAACCTGGGCCTCCATATCGCGCGCCTCAAGCCCGCCGCAACGTTGAATCAGGCGGTCGGCCAGCGTAGATTTGCCGTGGTCAATATGGGCAATGATCGAAAAATTTCTGATGTTTTGCATCAAGCAGGAGGGTCAAGGGATTGAACTAAAAAGGCCGGAACAGAAAAAAGGGCGCGTCGGATGAACGACGCGCCCTGAACCAACCATCATTGGCAACTGCGAAAGCTGGAACTTCATTGTAGGGAAAAAGCGTAAAACGACGCGCTCGCACATAGGACGGATTAGCTTGTTGTCAATCGACAACATATATTTATTCACAAGTTATACACAGATTGTAAGCAAACCATGTGAATAAGATGTTGATGGCATGTGTAGCACTCAAGATCATTCCGTATCGCGAATTATTAAATTACTTTATTACCGAAAACGGATTTTTCAGCTCGCCATTCTAACTAATTCATCAATCAAATTTTTTATCACCCAAGCCTGAAAAACCGCTAATTGGGGGCTTTCCACGGCTTGAGGAGTGGGAAATCAAGCCGCTTATCGGGCAGCCAGGCCGGGCCTTGGCAGCCCATTTGGCAGCGTTTACGCTCAGCTAACCGGCTTTATCAATGCGTATTGCGTCCATTCGCCGCGCCGGAAAAGCACATTAATCGCCTTGCTTTTATCCAGCTTCGCCACCACCGCTTCAAATTCTTTGACGGTTGTGACTTCCACATTGCCGATAGCCAAAATAACATCGCCCTGGCGCAGCCCAGCGCGTGCGGCCGACTCAGTCGCAGCGTCCACAAGGACGCCGCCTTTGACGCGCAACTCCTTCTTCTGGGCGTCGGTCAGCTCGCTCACACCCATGCCCAGGACCTGACCGGCTGCGGCTTTGGGTTTGCCCTCAGCAGGCCCCGGTTTGGCCGCTGTTTTCTCCGCCTCAATCTCGGCAACCGTAACGCTGAGCTCTTTCGTTACACCGCGCCGTTGCACCGTGATTGTGGATTTAGAGCCCGGCTTGATCTCCCCAACAGTACGCGGCAAATCAATCGACTTCTCAATTGGCTTTCCATTGAAACGCAAAATAATGTCGCCCGGCTCGACCCCTGCTTTGTCGGCCGGTGCACCCGCTTCGACGCTGGTCACCAACGCGCCTTGGGCCTTAGGCAGCCCCAAAGACTCAGCCAGCTCCTTGCTCACAGGCGCGATGCCCACACCGATGCGCCCCCTGGAGACCCGGCCCTGGCTGCGCAGCTGCTCGACCACCCGCACCGCCTCGTCCATGGGTATCGAAAAGGAGATACCCATAAAGCCGCCCGAACGCGAATAAATCTGGCTGTTGATGCCCACCACTTCGCCTCGCATATTGATCAAGGGGCCTCCCGAATTCCCAGGATTAATAGCCACATCGGTCTGGATAAAAGGGAGGTAGTCGGTGTCGTCGGTGTAGCGCTGCTTGGCGCTGACGATACCAGCGGTCACCGTGTTTTCAAACCCGAAGGGCGAGCCGATGGCCATCACCCACTCACCCACTTTCAGCCGCCCGACATCGCCCACTTTGACGGGCATCAGGCCGGTGGCTTCAATTTTGACCAGCGCCACATCGCTGCGTTTATCCGCACCGATGATCTTGGCTTTAAATTCGCGCTTGTCCGTCAGGGTCACCAGCACCTCGTCAGCCCCCTCGACGACGTGCGCGTTGGTCATGATCAGGCCGTCCTGGGAAAAAATAAATCCTGAGCCCACACCGCGCGGTACTTCTTCTTCGGGCACGGGCCGGTTGGAGCGCGGGGCCTGCTTGGGCACATTGGGCATAGGCAGGCCAAAACGGCGGAAAAATTCCATCATTTCCTCATCGCCCGGTCCGCCAGACTGCTGACGGCTGGAGACTTTTTGCATTGTGCGGATATTCACCACCGAGGGCCCAAGCTGCTCGACCAGGTCGGTGAAATCGGGAAGCGCACGCGCTTGGGCGTGCACTGGCTGCATAGGCGCGGCCAACAAGGCCATTCCTAGGAACGCAGCCGTCAAAACGGGCAATCCTGCGCGTAAACGGTCAAAAACGGCTAATGCAAACATCGGTGTCATCCTCCCATTACCCAAACAAGCGGTGCGCGGCTTTGCGCATCCGCAGAATCCCTACAAGCTCCGCTATATGCGGCCTGGCAGCTAAAAAGCAAAGCCTCATAAAAAACTTTACATGAATCCAGCATAGAGCTGACAGAGGCATCCATTAAACCCTGATTCGCCCGAGCGATATGCCATGCCCTTGTGCCCCAGCGGCGACCAGGGCGCGCCGCAAGGCGATCCACTGCGTCTCCTGCTCCAAAGCCGGCCCCGTCAGCAGCCATTGCACCTCCCCGTTTCCCGCGGACAAACGCAACACCGAAAAACCGGGTAGGGCTACAGCCCAATGGACCTGACAGGCTTCATCCTGCGCCCACAAGGACCAGCGCCAAGCGCTGCCGTCCCACGCCAAACTACCGCCGGGCCATAGCCGCCATTGCCAAAGAGCCAGGAAAAAGAACAGGCAATCCAGTAGCGCCAGGCCTGCCAAAGAGATCGCCTGGGCCCCGTGCAGGCCCAGGGCTAGCAGTAAAGCCAGGTTGACAAACCCCAGCCCCAGCAAAACCCCGGCATGGGTGGAAGCCCGGCCAAAGTGCATACGAACGGGAGGGGCCTGGCTCAAGACGGTCTGTCCCTCGTGATCAACGCTAGGCGTGCCGCCTTAAGCGCGCTTGAACACCAATGCGCCGTTGGTGCCGCCAAAGCCAAAGTTATTTTTTAAAGCCGCGCGGATCGGCATGTCTCGCGCTTGGTTAGCGCAGTAGTCCAGGTCACACTCCGGGTCTTGGTTGAATAAATTAATGGTGGGCGGGCACTTCTGGTGGTACAGGGCGAGCACGGTAAATACCGACTCCAAGCCGCCGGCGCCGCCGAGCAAATGGCCGGTCATGGATTTGGTGGAACTGACCACGACGCGCTTGGCGTGTTCACCCAGCGCGGCCTTGATGGCATTGGTTTCATTGATATCCCCCAGGGGCGTGGAGGTGCCATGCGCATTGAGGTAATCGATGTCTTGCGGATTGAGAGATGCGTTGCGCAAGGCGCTCAGCATGGCGCGGCGCGGGCCATCCATATTGGGCGCAGTCATGTGGCCTGCATCGGCACTCATGCCAAAACCAGCCAGCTCGGCGTAAATACGGGCGCCACGCGCTTTGGCGTGCTCGTATTCTTCTAGCACCATGATGCCACCGCCCTCGCCCAGCACAAAACCGTCGCGGTCTTTGTCCCAGGGGCGAGAGGCTGTTGCCGGGTCGTCATTGCGGGTGCTAAGGGCCCGCATGGCGGCAAATCCACCTACTCCGAGGTGGGACACGGCGGCTTCCGAACCACCTGCGACCATGACATCGGCGTCGCCGTACTCAATCATCCGGCCGGCCTCGCCGATGCAATGCAGGCCGGTGGTGCACGCAGTGGCAATTGCGATATTGGGCCCTTTAAAGCCAAAGCGCATGGACACATGGCCGGCGGTCATATTGATAATCGAGGCGGGGACGAAAAACGGTGAAATCCGGCGCGGACCCCGCGCGGTAAATTCGGTATTGGTGTGCTCGATCATGGGTAGACCACCAATGCCGGAGCCGATGACGCAACCAATGCGGGTCGACTCCTCTTCACCCAGCGCCTCCCCGGTGGCCAGTCCAGCGTCTTCTACGGCCTGCGCCGCTGCGACGATACCGTAGTGGATAAAGGTATCCATGGCGCGTGCGTCCTTGGGGCTGATGTAGCGATCCAAGTCCAATCCACGCACCTCGCCAGCGATCTGGCAGGCAAAGGCACTTGCGTCAAATTTGCTGATTAAGCCGATACCCGATGTGCCTGCCAGCAAATTGGCCCAAGCCTCATCTACGGTATTGCCCACAGGGCTGACACAACCCAAACCGGTAACTACTACACGACGACGGGACATACTCACCTGTATTAAACGTTGCGACAATCACATACTGCGCGCAGCGGCTGTGCCGCCGGAGCCTCGGGCGGCTCGCGCAAAGGCCAGCTGCCGGGGCTTTACCGACACCCGGCCGCAAGGGCGGGTGTCGGTCCAGGCCGATCAGGCCTTTTTGTGGGTCATGGCGTAGTCCACGGCGTTTTGCACCGTGGTGATTTTTTCGGCGTCTTCGTCGGGGATTTCGATGCCGAACTCATCTTCCAAGGCCATCACCAGTTCCACCGTGTCCAGGGAATCAGCGCCCAAATCGGCCACAAAGGCTTTTTCATTGGTGACTTGGGACTCTTCCACACCGAGTTGCTCGGCGATGATTTTCTTGACACGTA
>Ga0114964_10002753_pt1 | contig 12170 bp, 9 predicted proteins | sample C_131016_MF_Meta_FD_92638 | JGI IMG/M metagenome (GOLD analysis project Ga0114964, IMG submission 92638) | Freshwater microbial communities from Lake Croche, Canada to study carbon cycling - C_131016_MF_MetaG | ecosystem: Environmental > Aquatic > Freshwater > Lake | place: Lake Croche, Canada... | reverse complement strand
CGACGACGATGAGTCGACTGATATCTAAGCGCACGGCGAGTCGGCCGATACGGTCATGCTCGGTTATCGAATCCTGCCCCAACTCACCCATTTCGCCGAGAACCGCCCAACTGCGCGCGGCCCCGGCTGATTTCCGAGCCATCACCGCAAGCGCCTGCAAACCGGCCCGCATCGAGTCGGGGTTGGCGTTGTAGGCGTCGTTGATGACGGTGACACCGTCCGCGCGGGAGTGCACCTCCATCCGGTGCCGGGACGCCGGGGCGGCCGCGGCCAGTGCCGTCGCCACCTGCTCGAGGGTCGCCCCGCATTCCAGCGCCACCGCCGCCGCGCACAGCGCGTTGCCGACCTGGTGCTCGCCGTGGACCGCCAGACCGACCCGGATCGCCTGACCGCCGGCGTGCAGGGTGAAGCTGGCTCGGGCCAGTTCGTCGAGTTCGACGTCGTCGGCCCGAATATCGGCCGACGCGGTTCGCCCGAACGTGACCACCCGCGCCGGGGTCTGGGCGGCCATTGCGGCGACGACCGAATCGTCGGCATTGAGGATCGCCACACCCGAGGCCGGAACCGCTTGCACCAGTTCGGCTTTCGTTGCTGCGATCACTTCCCGGGAGCCGAACTCACCGAGGTGCGCGGTGCCGACATTGAGCACCGCCGCGATGGCGGGCGGGGCGATCCGGGCCAGTGCGGCGATGTTGCCGGGGTGTCGGGCCGACATCTCCAGCACCAGGAAGTCGGTCTGCGGAGTCGCCCGCAGCACGGTCCACGGATGGCCGAGTTCATTGTTGAACGACCCCGGCGGTGCGACCACATCGCCCAGCGGTCGCAGCACGGCGGCGATCAGGTCCTTGGTGGAGGTCTTGCCCGACGATCCGGTGATGCCGACGACCCGCAATCCGCCCGCCACCAGTTCGGCAGCCACCGCACCGGCGAGAGTTCCCAACGCGGCCAGCACGGCCGCACCGGACCCGTCGACGTCGTGTTCGAGTACACCGGCGCCTGAGTCCGGCGCGGGCGCGGGTGGCACCACGATGGCGGGCACGCCCACCGGCCGTGCGGCCAACACCACGGCCGCACCGGATTGCACCGCGGCCGCGGCGAAATCATGGCCGTCGGAGCGCGCCCCGGGCAGGGCGAGGAATATCCCGCCGGGTGTGACGGCCCGTGAATCGAACTCGACGGTGCCACTGACGCGCGTCGCCTCAGCATCGCCCGCGCTGATATCGACCAGCCGGCCACCGACGATCTCGGCAATCTGGGCGACGGTCAGGTTGATCACGCGGTGCCGACTCGGGTGTCCAGGGCACGGCCGAGTTCGTCGCGGTCATCGAACGGCCGGGTGTGCCCGCCACTGGTCTGCCCGGTCTCGTGGCCCTTACCCGCGATCACCACCACGTCGCCGCGGCGGGCCCAGCCGACGGCATGGGCGATCGCCGACTGACGGTCACCGATCTCGACGATGTCCGCACCGCCGGATGCGCCCCGGGCGCCGGCCACGATGGCAGCCCGGATGGCGGCCGGATCCTCGTCGCGCGGGTTGTCGTCGGTGACCACGACCAGGTCGGCGAGTTCCGCCGCGACCGCACCCATCGGCTCGCGCTTGCCGGCGTCACGGTTGCCCCCGGCGCCGAACACCACGGCCAGTCGCGTCCCGGGCCGGCGCAGTGTCTCCAGAACCGCGCGCAGCGCACCGGGCTTGTGCGCGTAGTCGACGACGGCCAGGAAATCCTGACCCCGTTCGATCACCTCGAGGCGGCCCGGAACAGACGCGGTCCGCAGGCCGGGGGCGGCCTGCTCGGGCGACACCCCGATGGTGTCCATCATGGCCAGCGCAAGCAGCGCGTTGGCCACGTTGTAGCGCCCGGGAAGCTGGATCCGAAGCCGGTGGTGCACACCGGCCGGGTCGACCGCGCTGAACTCCTGGAGTCCGCCGCGCGGATCCCCGTCGAGGGCGACGATGTCCTCGGCGCGCCAATCAGCCGCCGCGCCCCCGGGGCGCACATCCGCCGCCGCGCCCCCGGCGCTGACGGTGACGGCGTGCGGCGCACGCAGCGCCATCGCCCGGCCGGCATCATCGTCGACACACACCACGGCCCGCTGCGCACACAGTGGTGAGGAAGGTTCGAACAGTCGGGCCTTGGCGTCGAAGTACGCCTGCATCGTCGGGTGGAAGTCCAGATGGTCGCGAGAGAGATTCGTGAAACCGCCTGCTGCAAAACGGATTCCGTCCACCCGGCCAAGTTCGAGTGCGTGGCTGGAGACTTCCATCACCGCGGTGTCGACACCGCGTTCGGCCATCACCGCGAGCAGTGCCTGCAGCGCGGGTGCCTCCGGTGTGGTCAGCGCACTGGGTACATTCTCCCCGGCGATCCGCACGCCGACGGTGCCGATCAGGCCGACCGTCCGGCCCGCCGCGCGCAACCCGGCCTCGATCAGGTGCGCGGTGGTGGTCTTGCCGGATGTTCCCGTCACGCCCAGGACGGCGACCCGATCCGACGGGTGTCCGTAGACATCGGCGGCCAGTGCCCCCAAAACCGAACGCGGGGCGGGGTGCACCAGCACCGGCACCGGCGCGGGATCGCCGAGCACGCCATGGATCACCGCCAGGCCGTCAGCATCGGTGAGCACCGCGACCGCACCGGCATCGAGTGCGGCGGCGGCGTACTGCGCGCCATGTGCCGAGGCCCCGGGCAGCGCGGCGAACAGGTCGCCGGGAACCGCGTCCTGGGCGCGCAACGTGACGCCGGTGATGCGGAGATCCGGTAGGTCTGTACCGCCGGCGGGCGCCGCGTCGAACCGCGTCGCCAGCGCGGGCAACGTCAGGCCCGGGGTGGATCGGGGCCGCAACGGTCTGCTCATCGCCATCCACCTCCCGTCCGCCGCCTGCTCATCGGGTAGTCACCCTACCGAGCAGACGCGCCCGGGTGCGTCAGGCGGCTTGCAGCGTCAGCGGCGGTCCCGGATCCGGCGAGAGCGGGACATTCTCGCGCTGCAGCAGCCAACCGGCGAGGTTGTGGAACAGTGGCGCCGCCGAGTGACCGGGCGTGCCGTCGGCATTGCGGGACGGGGCGTCCATCATGATGCCGATGACGTAGCGGGGATCGTCCACCGGAGCCATACCGGCAAAGGTGATCCAGTAGACGTCGTCGTAGTAGCACCCGCAGCCCGGGTTGATCTGCTGGGCGGTGCCGGTCTTGCCGGCAACCTGGTAGCCGTCGACGGCCGCGGCCGGACCGGTGCCCTGCTGGGTGCCCATCGGGTCACGCTGGACCACCGCCCGCAGCATGTTTCGCACCGTGCGCGCGGTCTCCGGCGACACCACCCGGATGCCGCTGGGCTGCGGCTCGTCGGCGCGGGTTCCGTCGGCGGCGATGGTGGACTTGACGATCCGCGGCGGGATTCGCAGGCCGTCGTTGGCGATGGCCTGATACATCCCGGTCATCTGAAGCAGAGTCATCGAAAGACCCTGTCCGATAGGCAGATTGGAGAAAGTGCTACCCGACCACTGATCGATGGGTGGGACGATTCCGGAGCTCTCCCCCGGCAGGCCCACGTTCGTGCGCTGGCCGAGTCCGAACTTGCCGAGCATCTCGTAGTAGCGCTCCGGACCGATCCGCTGGGCGAGCATCAGGGTGCCCACGTTGGACGACTTCCCGAATACACCGGTCGTGGTGTACCCCGTCAGCCCGTGACCCCACGCATCGCGGACATTGACTCCGCCCATATTGATGGAACCGGGAACCGACAGCACCTCATCGGGATTGGACAGCCCGTACTCAATCACCGACGCTGCAGTGACCACCTTGTTCACCGAGCCGGGCTCGAACGGCGATGTCACCGCCAAGTTACCGATCTGCTTGTCGTTCTGGCGGCCGATGTCCTGGCTGGGGTCGAAGGTGTTGTCATTCGCCATCGCCAGCACCTGGCCGGTCTTGGCGTCGAGCACCACGGCGGAGACGTTCCTGGCGCCCGAGGCGTCCCTGGCCATCTGCACCTGTTGCTGAACGTAGTACTGAATGTCGTTGTCGAGGGTCAGTTGCACCGTCGCACCGTCGACAGCATCGTGGCGGTTGCGGTAGCTGCCCGGGATCACCACGCCGTCGGAGCCGCGATCGTAGGTCACCGCCCCATCTGTTCCGGCCAGCACCGAATCCATCGATTCCTCGAGGCCCATCAGCCCGTGGCCGTCCCAGTCGATACCGCCCACGACATTGGCGGCCAGAGAGCCGCCCGGGTACTGGCGGATGTCCTGCCGCTCGGCACCCACCTCGGGAAACTTCTTCGTGATGGCCGAGGCGATCCCCGGGTCGACGGCACGAGCCAGGTAGACGAAGGTTTCGTTGCTGCGCAACTTCGCCAGGACGCCGGCGTAATCGGGGATGTTGTTCAATTTGCCCGAGACATCCCTGGCGATCTCCATCAGGCGCTGATCCGGATCCGGTGCCTTCGGTGACTTCTGCTTAGCCTCGGCGAGTTGCTTGCGGATCTTGGCGGGCTGAAAGGTCAGCGCGCGGGCCTCGGTGGTGAAGGCCAGCTTGCCGAGGTTCCGGTCGACGACGCTGCCGCGCACCGCTTTCTCAATGTCGGTGACCTTGAGTTGGCCTGCTGCCAGGGCGCGCAGCCCAGCCGCCTGGGGTACCTGCAGGTTGAACAGCTGCGCCGCCGCCACCAGGAGGGCGATGAAGATGACGACATTTCCCACCCGGTAGCGGTAGACGAAAGACGAACTGGCCGAATCGATTTCGGTCACCGCCCGGCTGCGACGGGCCTTCGCGGAGCGGCCTTCGCCGGCCGTCACCGGTTGGCCGGCAGCCGCCCGGGCCCTGCCTTTCGACGACGGTCGTGCACCCGATCTGTCCGCTCGACTCACTGCGTCGGTCCCACGGAAGTAACCCCAGCAGCAACATCAGGCGCAACAGGCACAGGAGTCACTGTAGGCACTGGAACTGCCACGGGGACGACAGGTGCGACCGCCAGCGTGTCACCGCCGGGCAGGGTGATCACAGGTCCCGGCAGTGGCGGCGGGCCCGGAGTCGTTCCGCCGACGGGTGCGTGCGCGACTCCCGGAACTGTCACCGGCGCAACCAGCACGGGAACCTCCGGCCCGGCCGGGGCGGGACCACCCGCGGTCAGTGCAGCCCCCGGCAGCGACGGCGTGATCCGCCTCGGCACCTCGGTAGCGGCTCCCGGTTTGGGCGCGGCGGGCGGCTTGGGCGCGGCGGCCTTGACCGGCGGTGCCGGCGGAACCGGATCGGGCAGCTTGGTGTTCAGCGGTGGCGGCGGTGCGCCCTGGGCGGGCTTGGGCATGCCCACGACCACCCAGTTGCCGGCCGGATCCTGAACCAGGTGCGCGGTGTCGCGCGACGGGATCATGCCGAGATTTCGGGCCGCGTCAGCCAGTGCAGGCGCCGATTGCGCCTCCAACACATCGCGCTCGAGGGCTTCCTTCTGCTGGCTCAGCGCATCGTTGACCGTTCGGGCACTGCCCAATTGGTAGGACCGCTGCGCGGATGCGGTCGACAACCACAGCGTGATGCCCAGCCCCAGAGCAAGCGCTCCGATCACCAGCATGACGAACGGGATCCTGGCCAGTAGTGCCCGGGGACGAAGATCGACCCCTTCCAGCCTCGCAATCAGCCGCTCGCGCAGCGAAGGCCGGATAACCCTGGGCGCCTTGGCTTTACGGGCGTGCGCACGCGCCTTTGCCTGAGTGGTGGTCTTCGGTCGCGCCGGCCGATCGGTGGGACGCGGAGTCGGTGCCGTCGCCGGACCCTGACGCAGGCTGCGCGGCTCGCGGGATGGGCGGGTCGATGTTGTCGCGCGCGGTCCATCGGCGGGCCGACGCTTGCGGGCCGGTCCGTCATGCCCGCGGCTGCGCGCGGGTGCACGCTTGCGGGTCCTGGTCTCGTCCAGAGCGACGGGGCCGTCTGCTTTGCGCCCGACCTTCATCAACTGTCCTCTCCGTGGTTGACGGTGTTCGCGCGTTGGATGGCGCGTAAGCGAACCGCGGTACTCCGCGGATTTCGATCGATCTCGGCGGCATCTGCACGCTCCGCTCCCCGGGTGAGCGCGACGAATAGCGGCTCATATCCGGGAAGTTCCACCGGCAGACCCTCCGGTGTACGCGATGCGGTGGCCGCGGCGAAGACGGTTTTGGCGATCCGATCCTCGAGGGACTGGTACGCCATCACGACGACGCGCCCGCCCGGGCGCACCGCGCGCAGTGCCGCCGGCAGTGCCGCGGAGAGCGAGTCCAACTCGGCGTTCACCGCGATCCGCAACGCCTGGAAGGTGCGCTTGCCGGGGTGCCCCCCGGTCCGTCGAGCACCGACCGGAATCGCGGCGTAGAGAATCTCCACGAGTTCACCGGTCCGGGTCAGCGGTGTGCGCGCGCGCCGTTCGACGATGAATGCCGCGATCCGGGAGGCGAATTTCTCCTCACCGAAGCGACGCAGCACATCGGTCAGCGCGGCGCGGTCATAGGTGTTGAGAATCTCGGCCGCGGTCAACTCGGCGTCCGGGTCCATCCGCATATCCAACGGCGCATCCTGGGAGTAGGAGAAACCCCGTTCCGGACGATCCAATTGCATCGACGAGACGCCGAGATCGAACAGCACACCGTCCACCGAATCCGTTGCGGCAAGGCCGTTTTCGGTCAACGCTGCCGCGATTCCGTCGTAGCGGGTGCGCACCAGGCTCACCCGTTCACCGAACGACTCGAGTCGCGCCGCCGCAATCGCCAGCGCCGCGGGATCGCGGTCCAGTCCAATCAGGCGCAGGCCCGGGAACTCGCTTAGGAATCGTGCGGAGTGCCCGCCGGCCCCGACGGTGGCATCGACCAGCACCGCACCGGATCCGTCCGCGCCGTGCGCGGTCAGTGCGGGGGTCAGCAGTTCCACACAGCGTTCCAGCAGCACGGGAACGTGCCCATGGTCCCGGGTCGGCTCATCTGAGGGCGCCACGGCGGATCCTCCGGGTCGGTGGGGCGCGGACGGGGCTTCGGCAATTGCCAGTGGCACAACCCCTGCTCCGAGGTCCCTGTCCGGTTGGCCGAACCTGGCGTCGGGGAAGTACGCCAGGGTCGGTTCGGACAGGGGCCACGGGGCACGGGCCCACGGGGCACGAGCACGCGGCGACGCCGCAGGCTCAAATAATTTCGCTGAGGGCGTCATCGCTGGCCGCAGAGAAGTTTTCTTCGTGCATCTGCTGGTAGTCCTGCCACGCCTGGGCGTCCCAGATCTCAAGGAAGTCCACCGCCCCGATCACCACGCAGTCCTTGGAGAGATGTGCGTAGCGCCGATGATCGGCGGATAACGTGATCCGGCCCTGGGTGTCTGGGTGCTGTTCGTCGGTGCCCGCCGCCAGGTTGCGCAGGAATGCCCTGGCCTCCGGGTTGCTGCGGGACGTTTGCGACGCCTTCTGCGCGAGTTGTTCGAACTGGGCGCGGGGGTAGACCGCGAGGCTGTGGTCCTGGCTTTTGGTGACCATCAATCCCCCTGCCAGCGCATCGCGGAACTTCGCGGGCAGCGTCAGCCGGCCCTTGTCGTCCAGCTTGGGCGTGTAGGTGCCGAGGAACATGCCGCGCACACCTCCTTGCCCCTGGGATTGGGTTTACAAGCGCCCGGAGTGACGGTCACTCCGCTATGCGCCACATTACCCCACATTGCCCCACTTTGCTCCATCATGCGGGCGCAAAGTCTCGCTTTTCCCCCACTTTCCGCCCGAATGCCCGAGCCGGTCCTGAATCGGGTCGACAAATGGACGACGAAACCCCAGCTCAGCGCAGGTGGGGCAAGGTGGGGGCCAGGTGGGGGCATGGTGGGGAACGCAAAAACCGGGCAGCCGAATCGGCTGCCCGGTGGGTGGTGGGTGCTGGGGTGGTGGGAGTTCTAGTTATTCGTCGAAACGACGGCGGAAGCGGTCTTCCATGCGGCTGGAGAACGATCCGCCGGAGGCCTTGCCCCGGCGAGCGCCGCCCGGCGCGGGTGCGCGGTCGCGGGCGCCGACAACCTTGGGACCGGTGATCGCGAACACGACAGCGCCGAACATCACGATGAAGCCCAGCAGCGACAGAACCGGAAAGCCACCGATCATGGTGGCCTTGATCGCCACGCCGGCAACGAGCATCGCCAGCCCCAGGACGAACAGTCCCACGCCCTGCAGTCGCCGTCGTGCGGAGGGAGCCCGGAGGTTCCCGCCGCGAACGCTGGATGCGAACTTGGGGTCCTCGGCGTAGAGAGCACTTTCGATCTGATCGAGCATCCGCTGCTCATGATCGGAGAGTGGCATCCGTCCCTCCTTGCCCCGACTGAGCCGGTATTTCCTCGTGACGTGGTCCCGCCCGGCGGCACCGCGGGTGGGTATCCAAATGATACGAGGCTGAGGTGCCCCGCACCACCCAGTTCGACCACCCGTTTATCCGTCCGGGCAGTCCACTCGATTGTAGCCCGGCCCGCCGGCCCGTCGACAGCGGTCACGACGACGTAAGACCATGGTCATGACCGGGCCCGGCACGTGCCCGATCGGCACCGTAATGGGTGCCCTGCCCGAACAGGCACCGTAATGGGTGCCCTGCCCGAACAGGCACCGTAATGGGTGCCCTGCCCGAACAGGCACCGTAATGGGTGCCCTGCCCGCACGGCACCATAATGGGCGGTGTTCCGACCTGACCGGTCCGAGCGTCGAAAGGGGCCCCACGGCGTTGACGACCTTCCTGATCGACCTGTCGCCGCACGATATGCAACGCCGGTTGAGCGACGCCTTGAACGTCTACGTCGATGCCATGCGCTATCCGCGCGGCACTGAGGATCAGCGGGCGTCGATGTGGCTGGAGCACACCAGACGACACGGCTGGCGAGCGGTGGCGGCAGTCCAAGGCGACGCCGAGGTAACCGAGCGTCCCGACGCGGAGCAACTCGCTGCCGCACCGCTGCTCGGGGTGGCCTACGGATACCGTGGCGCGCCCGATCAATGGTGGCAGCAGCAGGTGTCCAGGGGTTTGCATCGGATCGGGTTTCCCCGCGACCAGAGCGCACTACTGATGAGTGACTACTTCGAATTGACCGAACTGCACATCCATCCCAGCGCGCAGGGACGAGGACTGGGCGAGGCGCTGGCACGACGGCTACTAGCCGATCGCGGCGAGGCCAACGTCCTGCTGTCCACGCCGGAGTTGAACGGCGAGGACAACCGCGCGTGGCGGCTCTACCGGCGGCTCGGGTTTGAGGACATCATCCGCGACTACCACTTCGCAGGAGACCCGCGAGCCTTCGCGATACTGGGTCGACCGCTGCCCCTGTAGTGCGTTTCTGGCACGATGACCCTCGTGCGATCTCCCGTGCAGGATCTGAGCCGACTGCGACGACTGCGGGTGTTGGCACTGCTGATGTTGTTCATCGCGCCCCTGATGGCCGGATGCCTGCGAGTGAACGCCTCGATCACAGTGTCCGGCGATGACGCGGTGTCCGGCGAGATCACCGCGGTCACCAAAGCGCGCGACGACCAGGACAGGGGACCCCAGTTCGACGAGAACCTGTCCTTCAGCCAGAAGGTCGACGTGTCGTCCTACGAGGCGGACGGCTACGTCGGTTCGCAGGCCACCTTCTCCGATCTCACCTTCGCGGAGCTCCCTCAACTGGCCAACCTCAGCCGCGACGCCGCGGGCGTCGACATCACGCTGCGGCGGGCGGGCAACCTGGTGATCCTGGAGGGCCGGGTCGATCTGACCAACGTCACCGACCCGGACGCCGAGGTGAAGTTCAGTGCCGCTTTCCCGGGCGAGGTCACCTCCACCAACGGCGAGCGCGTTGATACCGGAGTCGTCGAGTGGACACTCAAGCCCGGCGTCGTCACCACCATGAGTGCCCAGTCGCGGTACACCGACCCCAGCACGCGTTCCTTCAATGCCGCAGCACTCTGGCTCGGATTGGCCGCACTCGTCGTCACCGGACTCATCGCCGCCCTCGCCTGGCGGGACCGCGACACCTCGGCCCGGTTCACCGCCGACGGATACGACGACGAGAGGGCCGCGCGCTGAACGTCGACGCTGCGGCACCGTCGGCCGCCGAGTTGTCCGGCGCCGTCACCGAACAACTGCGGGAGTACCTGGCTGCCCGGCGCACCGAATCCGGCTACATCGGCACCGCGTACGACGGTCTGATCGGCGTACTCGAGGACTTCGTTCTACGCGGCGGAAAACGGCTCCGGCCGGCCTTCGCCTACTGGGGTTACCGCGCAGTGACCGCCGGGCCTGATGATCCTGTCGACGAGCAGACCCTGCTGCTGTTCTCGGCACTGGAACTTCTGCACGCCTGTGCGCTGGTTCACGATGACGTCATCGACGACTCCGCAACGCGTCGCGGATGGCCCACCGTGCATATGCACTTCGCCGAACTACACCGGTCACGGGATTGGCGCGGCTCGGCCGAACAGTTCGGGCGCTCAGCGGCGATCCTGCTCGGCGATCTCTCGCTGGTGTGGGCTGACGACATCGTGGCCGCGGTAGATCTGCCTGCCGGCGCCCGCCAACGGGTCAGAGGGGTCTGGTCCGATATCCGCACCGAAGTCCTCGGCGGTCAGTACCTCGACATCGTGGCGGAGTCCAGTGGCGCGGAATCCATCGAGTCGGCGATGAACGTCAACACCTACAAGACAGCGTCGTACACGATCTCGCGACCGCTGCAGATGGGCGCGGCCGCCGCTGCCGACCGCCCGGAAGTCCACCGCATTTTCGGTGATTTCGGCACCGACCTGGGAGTGGCCTTCCAGTTGCGCGACGACGTCCTGGGCGTGTTCGGCGATCCCGCGGTCACCGGCAAACCCTCCGGCGATGACCTGCGCTCGGGCAAGCGCACGGTGTTGCTGGCCGAGGCGATCACCCGGGCCGGCGAATCCGACCCGGCCGCGGCCGAACTGCTGCGCACCTCGATCGGCACCGATCTCACCGACGCCGAGGTCGGCGATCTGTGCGCGGTAATCGAATCGGTCGGAGCCCTGCGAGCCGTGGAGGACCGCATCGAACTGCTGAGCGGGCGGGCCCTGTCCGTTCTGGCCGACGCCCCGATCAATGCACCGGCCAAGGTCGGTCTGACCGAACTCGCCGGATTGGCCGCAAACCGGTCCGCATAGCTCATGGCAGCCAGCACACCTTCGGCCAACACACCCCCGTCCAACACACCCCCGTCCAACACACCGACGGCCACCGCGCCGACCGGACTGCGTCGGCTGATCACGTTCGCCCGGGCTGACGACGGTCGGCCGGCACTGCTGGGTTTCATCGGAGCCGCGCTGATCGCCATCGGCGGCGTCGGCGCCGGCAGCACCCGCCAGCGCGATCCCCTGCTGGAATCGGCCCACCTGTCCTGGCTGCGATTCGGCCACGGCCTGGTTGTCTCCTCGGTACTGGTGTGGCTGGGCGTCGCGCTTGTGCTGGCGGCATGGCTGTGGCTGGGCCGCCGGGTCGTCGACGGCAAGAAGGTCAGCGAGTACACGATGATCGCGACGACCGGATTCTGGTTGGCCCCTTTGCTTCTCAGCGTCCCGCTGTTCAGCCGCGATACCTATTCGTATCTGGCCCAGGGTGCGCTGTTACGCGATGGTTTCGATCCGTACGCCGTGGGTCCGATCGACAACCCGAATCCCCTACTGGACGACGTCAGTTCGGTCTGGGTGACCACGCCGGCACCGTACGGCCCGGCCTTCATCCTGGTCGCCAAATTCGTGACCCTGGTCGTCGGCGACAACGTGGTGACCGGGACCATGCTGCTGCGACTGTGCATGCTGCCCGGTCTGGCGCTGTTGATCTGGGCCGCACCCCGGATCGCGCGCCATGTCGGTGCCGACGGTGCGGTGGCGCTGTGGATCTGCGTGCTCAATCCCCTGGTGATCGTGCACCTGATGGGCGGGGTACACAACGAGATGCTCATGGTCGGGCTCATGATGGCCGGTATCGCGCTGACGTTCTCCCGACATCACATCGCCGGTGCGGCGTTGATTGCCATCGCGGTCGCGGTCAAAGCCACCGCGGTGCTCGCACTGCCGTTCATGGTGTGGGTGTGGATGCGGCATCTCAGCGGAAACCGACTGCGGGCGTTCATCATTGCCACCGCCGCGTCGGTGGCGACCTTCGTCGCGGCGTTCGCGGTGCTGTCCGGCTTGGCCGGGGTTGGCCTCGG
>Ga0114964_10002747_pt1 | contig 12183 bp, 17 predicted proteins | sample C_131016_MF_Meta_FD_92638 | JGI IMG/M metagenome (GOLD analysis project Ga0114964, IMG submission 92638) | Freshwater microbial communities from Lake Croche, Canada to study carbon cycling - C_131016_MF_MetaG | ecosystem: Environmental > Aquatic > Freshwater > Lake | place: Lake Croche, Canada... | reverse complement strand
TAGAAGCTAACTCTTATCTTACTGGGGCATACGAGCTTCTTCAGAAGACTGAACAGGCTATTACTCTTAAAGAGATTGATCTAAAATGGCAGAAGACTTTGGAACAAGTAAATCTGTTCTTGAGCAAATGCAAATCTCTTAACGAGGCAATCAAGTTATGGCCACAAGTTGCGCTATACATTGAGGACGAGGATATGGAGAGGTTCAATAAGAAAGTTGAACGCAAAGCACGCGAGGATGTATTAGAGAACATCGATACAGACGAGCTTACAGCAGTGGCTATTGCGGCTAAGCTATCAGGGGCTTTTTAATCAGCACTCACAATCGGAGGCCAAATGAGAACACCACCGTTCAAAACTAAAAGTGGATTGGAGATAGGCATTGCCTATACTCCTCCTAACACAACAGAGTTTGATGAGTATGATGAACAGGTACAACGCGGACTATTGGGGATAAAGAAACCATGGTACAAATGCTTCGGTCTGGTCTGTTCTTATTTGGTTTTAATCCTAGTTATTTATGGGGTAATTAGGGTTTTCACCTATTGATGTGTGTAGGATGTGTGTATAATTAACAGTAACTTAATCAATGACAGGAGTTTAATATGCGCTTTCAAGTAGCTAAAAATCGATTTCATAATAAAAGAATAGTTTATCCCGAGAAAGGCAGAGCCCTTGGTAACGGTACTTACTTAAGAAAAATCAACGACACCAAGTACGAAGTATGGATGGCCTTTTCCATGTGGACTCAGAACGAAAATCAAGATTGGATACGATCTTCTAAAGAGGTATCTTTGTTTACGATAGAGCCCTATGGAGACGAAACTTTATTAACCATAACGAACACTAAATACGACGACCTCACGGCGTCTTTCCGTTTGAGGAAATGGACAGGAGTTTCAACTGTTATTTGCGCTAAAGAATTACGGTTCTTTACTAAAGATGGATACCAAGAAGCAGTTTATTCACTGCCCGTAATGACCGAAGGCTTACAGTTCATCGTGGATAACTTGGGAAAAACACGCCTCAAAGAAGGACAGGCCTTACTCACATCAGTAAGGTTTATTAATAAAGAAAAAGCTAAACCAGTTAACGATAACTATAAAAAGTTACTTAAGTTTGGTCAAATGTTAACAGCCCTAGAATCCGTTACCTATGAAGATGCTAGGCATAAAAAATCTGAACCTTATCTAAGTGAAGTCAAACGGGTATTGAGCGGTGAGATAGAGCCAACATTTACTAGTGTCTGTGATCTTGTTTGGTCAGACTTACGGTACAACGAAAGAAACGAGTCCGACAGACACCCGAATGCTCACCCCGTAAACAACCAACGCGCTAAATTTGTAAGGGGATTAGTCTCCCTAAAGAAATTCTTATACAAAGAAATTGGTGTTTATCAATCTAAGGAATATAAAGCATGACAGAAGCTAAAAAAAGATTCAAAGGTAAGCGTGTTACTTTGTATGTTCCCCCTGAGATCGACGATATCAGAACAAGAATACAAGACAACATAGGAGTTCCCATGACTTACCCTCAAGTGTTTGCATTCCTTGTTCACTTCTACAACAAGCATGCTAGCGAACCACGGACACAATGGAGATAACCATGACTGATGATGAAATCATAGAGCAGATACTCGCTAATAATTGGTGGCCTTTTGATTGCGTTGATCCCAAGATACTTCAACAGGCCATGCGTAAAAGCAAGCAAGATCAATTGAATGAAGTAGGGGAGGCGTTGTTATGAATAAATTTATGGTTCAAAATGAATTCGGTGTATGGGTACTCGATATCTTTGCGCTGTGGCTAGACACTCACAATCTCGGTGACATTGACAATCCGAACCCAATACACAATGTCGTGCCAATAGATATATTTTTGATTGGAGTAAGCAATGACTGACACAACAGGATGGCGTAAGAGACAAATGAAATTAATTGATTTGCACTGGAGCTACATTAAAGGCGAAGGCCGTGTTAAATACACCAAGGAATTTGATGAAACGGATAATATTGTGAAACTTGATATGTTGCAGGATGTCATTGCCGACTTAAAAGACAAATACAATTCTTTGCTATCTCAACCTACCTCTGAGAAGAACACATGAACACATTCTTAAATATATTAACTTGGTTTTTTATATTTACTGGCGTACTAGGCATAGGCATTCTAGTATGGTTCATCATGTGGACTATCACAGAAGGGGTTGATCCGTGAAGACAGTACATGCTCATCGGTTTGTTATCATAAAAAAAGGAGGGCAGTATGTAAAACCTTTTCTTGATGACTCACCATATTTATTTTTTAAAACTAAACGAGACGCAGAACGAGCGTGCACATTTGATATGCCAAAAGATTACACAGTCATTCGCGTGAGGGTAACGGTAGAGCCCGTTAAGTCTTTATGATTCCACAACCACAATATCAGCACTTACTTGATAGACTTATTCGTATAGAAACGCGTCAAGTAAAAATTATGGAAGCATTACGAATCGACCCATACACGGGACTACCAACAAGAAAGGAAAACTATGAAAGCGGACGAGACACAAATCGGGGGGACTCACTACAAGGACATGACGATCCAACCTTGGACAGTTTTAGAAAACGTCCTAACTACTGATGAGTTTATTGGATTCTTGAAGGGTAACATCATCAAGTATGCCATGCGTCAAGGTAGAAAAGATTCAGACGATGGCGGTAAGGCACTGCACTATTTGCAGAAACTAAAGGAGCTACAAGATGTCAATTTCAACAGCAACTGGAATACTTAATTCACAAGCAAGCATCCCCTTAGGCCAAGCACAAAAGCAATGGGCAACACAGGAGTTTGCATCTGATACGGTGTTTTCGGGGTATGTGCGTGTGGACAAACTACTCAACGGATATGTCGTTCACTTCTCAAAGAATGAAGGATCGATTACACAAAAGTATGTGGCGCTAACCATAAAAGAAGTCAACGAGATCATCACATCAGAGATGGTTAAATTTAAATTGGAGAGTTAATTGACACCCGTATACATTGACTTTGAAACGTACTACTCAGCTACGCATTCTCTAACCAAGATGTCGGCAACAGAGTATGTTATGCACCCTGAGACTGAGTTGATCTCATGCGCTTACAAGATAGGCGATGAAGAAACTATCGTGGTCTTTGGTGAAGATAAGGTTAAGGAAACCTTACAGGCAATTGATTGGTCAGATAAGATGGCCATTGGACATAACATGTCAGGGTTTGATTCGTGCATCATGGCATGGAGGATTAATTTAAAACCTGCGATGTGGGGCTGTACTCAGGCTATGGCAACTAGCAAGTACAAAAAGACTTGTGGAGTAAGCTTGAAAGCACTAGCTCATGAGCTGAGCTTGGGCGCGAAAATGGATTTACTTACTAAGGGTAAACACCTAAGTGATCTGACTACTGCTGATATAAATCAGCTACGAGATTACAACAAGATGGATGTTGACCTGTGTGCTAAGTTGTTCAAGGCGTTAGCCAAGGGATTCCCTAAACAGGAGATGCTACTCATAGACATGACAACGAGGATGCTTGTTGAGCCTAAACTTGAGTTGGACTTTGCCATGGTAGATCAAGCCCTGATCGATGTGAAGGAAGAAAAGAAACAATCCCTCATCGACTTGGCGACCATATTAGAAGTATCAGGAGACGAAGATCGAATCAAACTTGAGCTTGCGAGTTCATTAAAGTTCGGTACTTTACTGCAATCTTTGGGCGTGGATGTGCCTCAAAAACCCTCACCAACTAACCCTGAGAAGATGACTCATGCTCTGGCCAAGACAGACGAAGGCTTCCTCCAATTGCTCGATCATGCAAACCCACTTGTCTCTGCGGCGGCGCGGGCTCGCCTTGAAGTAAAGTCTACCATACTAGAAACGCGTCTAGAAGCATTTGTACGAGCGGCCAGGGCCGTGGGCGGTAAGCTACCCGTACCACTAAAGTACTGCGGTGCGGATACTACAGGTCGATGGTCAGGCGAACAGTACAACATGCAGAACCTACCTAGGGTAAACCCGAAGTTATCAAAGCCTAGCGATGCGTTGAGGATGAGTCTGCGTGCCCCGAAGGGTAAGATGATTATTGTGGCTGATCTGTCGGGTATTGAGTTGCGTGTCAATCATTATCTGTGGAAGGTACAAGCATCGATGGACATGTACGCTGCCGATCCCGAAGCTGACTTGTACAAAGCGTTTGCGTCTGCAAGGTATAAGATCGATCCAGAACAGGTGACAAAGGATCAACGGCAACTAGCCAAGGTAGCTCAGTTAGGCCTAGGATTTGGGGCTGGTGCACCTACATTTAAGAAGGTGGCTAAGCTCATGGGTGGGCTAGAGTTGAGCGATGAAGAGTCTCTTGCCATCGTTACCGACTGGCGTCAAACGTACTCAGATATTGTGGACGGGTGGAAACTGTTTCAGCACTCATTAACCGACATGATGCAAGGAACGGAGAAAGCAATTGACCCATGGGGTTTGTGCGTAACGGAACATAGGGCTGTAAGACTACCATCAGGCAGGAGTATCTATTACCCTGAGTTGCGAAAAGAAAACACCAATGGTAAGTACGATTACTTCTATGGTGCAGGCCGACATAAAGCAAAGATTTACGCTGGAAAGGGCGTAGAGAATTTAGTTCAAGCCTTGGCAAGAGATGTGATCGCTGACAATTCAATTGAGTTCAAGAGATTAACTAAGCTTTCACCAACGCTCATGGTGCATGACGAACTGGTCTATGTAGTGCCTGAAAATTACGCAGAAACCTTGCTCAAGTTACTACATAAAATTATGCGTACACCGCCTAAATGGTGGCCTGAATTAGTGACATGGTCAGAGGGTGATATGGCTGAATGTTATGGCGATGCTAAATGATATTGACAAACGGTTTTGATGAGACTATATTGGAGTTTCACCCGAAGCGAATCATGACTTTGGGACGTTATTCTATGGAGAAACAATGAAGCCGTGGTCATACAGCAATATCGATTCATTCGAGACATGCCCTAAAAAGTTCTATCACACAAAGGTTGCTAAAGATGTAGCAGAGCCTCCTAACGAGTATAGTGCGTGGGGTACAAGAGTTCATACAGCATGCGAGAATTTCGTTCTCAAAGGCGATCCATTGCCTGAAGGTATGGATCAATGGCAACCTATACTTAACAAGCTTACAGCGTTGAAGGGTGAGAAGATAGCAGAGAAACAATTTGCCATCGATAAAAACTTTGAGCCTACTGAATGGTCAACGTCATGGAGTCGTGGTCTTGCCGACTTGTTAGTTATCAATGGAGATAAAGCATTAGTCGCTGATTACAAAACAGGTAAGCGCAAACTTACCGAGCAGTTGGAGTTGTACGCGGGCTATACATTTGCTTACTACCCTGAAGTCAATACGGTAACGACAATGTTTATTTGGCTGAAAGAAAAGAAAATTGATAAAGCCACTATTGAAAGAGAAGATTTACACACCATATGGCAACCTCTACTTCCAAGAGTTAAGAAGTTAGAAGACGCTTACGAGAATGACAAGTGGCCTGAGAAATCATCAGGCTTGTGCAAAGCATGGTGTCCAGTAATCACATGCAAGTACAACGGTAAACGAGAGTATCTATGACCCCCGAAGCAAAGGTAAAAAAACATGTCAGAGAATTCCTCAAAACAAAAAACATATGGTACTTCCAACCTGTATCCAATGGCATGGGCAGAGTCGGTATCCCTGATTTTATTTGTTGCTTCAAAGGACATTTCATTGGCATCGAGACGAAAGCTATTGGCAAAAGAAATAACACAACCGAAAATCAAAAACAAGTAATGCAAGAGATTACTGAACACGGAGGAAATTGTATCGTGGTCGATGATGTAACACAGCTTCACGACTTTTTTGAAAACATAGTATGGAGATTATGATGACGAAATCAACACCTCAAAAATTGAAATATCAAAAAGCGTACAACGCAAAACCTGAGGAGGTAGCAAAACGTGTCAAGAACAACGCCGCAAGAAGAGATGCAATCAAGCGAGGCACAGCAAGCGTCGGTGATGGAAAAGATGTTGCACATCTCAAGTCATTGGCTAATGGTGGGACTAACTCCAAAGGAAACACGAAAGTGGAATCTCGCTCTACGAATAGAGGATGGCGTGCAGGTTCAGGAAGCTACAACCCTGATAAGTAAATGAGAATACACAAAGGAAAGAAAGCTGTTGTACTCAAACTCAAAAATCCAAACAGAGTCACAACGGTAATACCAACTGCGGTTAAGGTCGATGAACATACGGTAGCAATACCCCATCGGCCTGACGAAACAAGAGTACTAAGAAGTCTAGGCTTTGAAGTACCTGACCCAATGCCACTTCATTATGAATGGCCAAAGGTGCAAGGCAAGCACACGCCGTTCGAGGCGCAGATCGCTACTGCCTCATTCTTATCTATGTACAGTCGTGCATTTTGCTTGAACGATATGGGCACAGGTAAAACCAATTCTGCTCTATGGGCATTTGATTATCTGCGTAAACACAAATCAGTTAAGCGTATGTTAGTCGTGTGTCCGCTGTCTACCATGGAAAGAACATGGGCTGATTCGGTGTTCGGTACTTTCCCTCATCTTGAAGCTAGAGTTCTTTATGGTACGCGAGAGCGACGTCGTAGAATTCTGGAGGAGGAAGCGGATGTCTACATCATCAACATCGATGGTGTAAGCACTATAAAAGATCTGCTGGCGAAGAGGCCTGACATTGATCTCATAGTCGTTGACGAGTTAGCCCTTGCGCGTAACCAAGGCACGGATAGATGGAAGACGCTAAACATTATATGTAATAAGCAAGTGCCTAGACGAGTGTGGGGTATGACCGGATCGCCTACACCAAACGCACCGACAGACGCATGGGCACAATGCCGATTGATTACACCTGATAACAAAACTGTACCGATGTACTTTGGTAAATTCAGAGACTTGGTTATGCGTCAGCTTACTCAATTCAAATGGATACCACGGCAAGAGGCCAACGATATTATCTATGACATGATGCAACCAAGCATTAGGTATTCATTAGACGATTGTATTGACCTACCCGAACAGACATTCATTACACGCACAGTAGAGATGACAACAGAGCAAAAGAAAGCCTACAAGGACATGTTGTCCAAGTTGTCTACTGAGTATCACGGCGGTCATATTCTTGCTGTCAACGAGGCTGTAAAGGCCAACAAACTCATACAAATTGCATGCGGTGTAGCATACGGATTGAACCATCAAGAAGTATTGATTCCAAGCAAACCAAGGGTTGACGCCTTACAAGAATTGATTGACGAATCACAAGGCAAAGTGATTGTGTTTGTACCATTGACGGCCGCACTTGAAGCCCTTGCTGAGGAGCTGACCACGCGAGGTTACTCAGTTGAAATTGTTAATGGAGACACCAAAAAGTCAGACAGAGATCGTATATTTTCTAGCTTTCAGAAGACAGAATACCCGAGGGTTTTAGTCGCCAATGCGGCAACAATGTCACACGGGCTTACCCTAACTGCCGCAACAACAATCGTTTGGTATGCGCCAGTTCACAGCAATGAGATTTATGAGCAAGCATGCGCCCGAGTGCGACGGCCAGGGCAGACGAGAACGACAGTGATCGCTCACATCTCGGGTTCAGAAGTTGAAAAAAGAGTGTACCAACGTTTAGAGACAAAACAATCTATGCAAGGTATTTTGTTAGACATGATGAAAGAGAGGCCAATTTCATAAACCCTTATTTACAAATCAATTTAATTAAATTACAGTAACTCCCCCACAAAGGAAAATGAATGAAAATATCAGATGCAGTAGAAATCTACATCAAACTCCGTGATAAGAAAGCTCAATTAAAATCAGAGTTTCAAGAAGCGGTTGCACCAGTTCAAGTAAAGATGGATAAACTCGAAGCCAAATTTCTTGAGATCATGAACACAACAGGAGTCGATTCTCTTAAAACAGAACACGGCACTGCTTACTCTAGCACTAGATCGTCTGCATCGGTAGCTGATAAAGATGCCTTTTTTACTTTCGTAAAAGAAAATAATGAATGGCCATTGATAGAAGTCCGTGCATCGTCGACTGCTGTAAAAGAATTCGCTGAAGCTAACGAAGGCGAGTTACCCCCAGGAATCAACTACAACGTTGAACGTACAATAAACATCCGCAGATCATAAGGAAAACATCATGCGAATTATCCCATTCGACAGTGGCAACTTGCCCTCCCATGTGCGTACAAGAACAGAAGGCAGAAACGCTTCTATCTTAAGTGGCTTAGGTGGTGGAGGTGGATACCCAGTTATCTCAATCAAAAATAAAGTATTTGCCGTAGTCAAAAACGGTGAGCGTACTATTCTCAAGAACCCTAAAGACCCTGACAGTGCCGCAACAAGCATTGAGGTAGTTATTGTGAACGCTAACAAAGGCTTGGCCAAAGTGTTCTACATCAAAGATTATGATCCTGAGTCAAGCGAGAAGCAAAAGCCTGACTGCTACTCAACCGATGGCGTAGCTCCTGCAAACGATGCACAGAACGCACAGTCCAAGAAGTGCGCTACATGTATGCACAACCAATACGGTTCTGCTAAGCAAGGCAAAGGTAAAGCTTGCTCTGACACTAAGCGTTTAGCAATTGCGGCTGTAGATCAAATCAATGAGCCTATGCTCCTGCGTATTCCTCCTGCATCATTGAAAACACTTGGCGACTACATTAAGTTCTTAGATAACCGTGATGCTGATTTCGATCAAGTCGTTACTAAAATATCTTTTGAAGCTGATTCATCAAAGCTTGCATTTAAACCTCTTGGGTTCTTAGATGATAAGACCGCCCGTGGTGTTAAGGAAATGGCTGATACCGATTTAGTCCGTGACATTGTTGGTGGAAGCATGGTTGGCGTACACGAAGACTTAGCTGTTGCCGATCAAAAGGCCATTCTAAAAGAGATAGAAGAAGACGAAGAGATTCCAAAGCCAGTAAAGAAGATTGTCGCTGAGCCCGTTGATGAAGACGAAGCTCCTAAAAAGAAACCAGTTGCGGCTAAGAAGAAACCTCCTATTGAAGAAGAGGAATTTGATTTAGACGGAATTAACTTTGACGATTAATCACAGGGGGCACTGCCCCCTTACTGGAGTTTTAAATGCAGATACAAATAGACGCACGGAAAGTATCAGGAGTTGTCAAAGAAACTAACGACATGCTGTTACAACATCCATTCAATCCTGCCGAGATCATCATCGGTTTGTCAGAGTTGATTGGTAGAATCATTGTTCAATACGGTACAACATCCATACAGATGGATGAGCTAAAAGAAGTGGTGGTTAATCACATTAACCGAACGACTAGCATTGGAGCGCATGCGAATGGTAAAGGCCCACTAGAAAGGGTTTAACATGGACGCACTAGAGTTCTTTAGGCTAATCACGCCTGAGCACGGAATTCATTATCTTGCTTGCTTTAAGACGGGGTATAAAATCCCCACACATGCTGCATACACAGACTTGGCGACTATGGTTGCGGACGCAAGACAGTTTGCGCGCAGTAGCGAGTTACAGGTTTACCATGCGTGTGCGTCGTACTTAAAGCCTTGTATTGAATTGGAAGACGGCAAAAAGAAATACAGAGTTGATGACAACTGGGATAGGGCTAGATCTTTTTGGATAGACATAGACTGCGGTCAAGAAAAGTTTGATGCAGGAAAAGGATACCTAACTAAGAGAGATGCCACGCAAGCTATCTTTGGTTTTTGTGACACGATTGGATGGCCAAAGCCTTTAGTTGTTTCTTCAGGTAATGGCATACACGCTTACTGGCCGTTAACAAAAGATATAAAGTCCGAAGCATGGGTTGCTGTAGCTACGATACTCAAGGCGACGCTTGCTCATCAAAAAGTATTAGCAGACCCAAGTCGTACATCGGACTTTGCATCAATACTCAGAACACCTGAAACTTTTAATCGTAAGAACGGTGAGCGTAAAGAAGTTAAAGTATTAGTTAGTGGTTCGGTGACTGATCCATCTGAGCTTGCCGTAGCGTTACAACGATTCGTAAAAGAAAACAAAGTACCGTTATTGCGCGAAGTAAAAAAGAAAAGCCTTAAACGAAGTCGTAACGCAGACATGCTTGCAGGAATGTTTCCCGTTATGCAAAGCTCTTTGGACGAAGCGGCTAACAAGTGTGCTCAGCTTGGAGCGTTCCGAGATAGTCAAGGTTCAGGAAACTACGAAGTTTTTAGAGGCGTTGTAGGCGTTGCTAAATTCTGTAGTGATGGCGAAGCATTGATGCCATTATGGGTTGAGAAAAGGATGGAAGGGCATGACCAAGACGACTGGCAAAATAAATGGGACTCATGGGAGAAAGACCCAACAAGCTGTGACCATTTCATCAGGAATAATCCTGATACATGCGAAGGCTGTGAATTTAAAGGCAAGATCAAAGGCCCTATTGCTCTTGGCCGAATCATACCTATCTCAGTTGAAACAATCGAAGAAGTAACGACCGAAGAGGGTGAGGCAACAACTACGGTGATACCTCCACTCCCAAACGGATACCAGTGGGATGGTAATTTGATGGCGAGATTACTGCCTGATAAGGATGGGGTTCTACACCCACTGGCTTTTAGTTACAATCTTTTTTATCCAACCTCTAGAATCAAATCAGAGGACGGTACGTTTAGGTACGGTATACGTTTACATCTACCGGATAAGCGCATAAGAGACTTTGAAATCCCAGGAGATTCAGTTGCATCAAATACAGATATGCTCCGTGCAATGGCTAAGTACGAACTGACTCAGAGTAATCACAAAGACGCAGGAAATCACATGGCCGCATACTTACGAGATCAACTACAGGCACTAAAGACTCAAGTCGAGGAAGTCAGTACCATGACTGCCTATGGATGGAAGAACGATCAAACAGCGTTTCTCTTGGGAGATACGTTATATGGGTGCGATGGTACAGAGCGTAGAGTATTGCTAGGAGGTAGTGCTAAACACTTTGCCAAGAACTTTACACCCAAAGGTAGTTTGCAGAAGTACTCAAGTGCAATTAACTTTTTATACAACCGTAAGCAGAGTGAGATGTACCAATACATTATCTGTGCAGGGTGGGGTTCGTTATTAACTCCGTTGTGCGAAGACTTGTATAAAGGATTACTGCTTGCGATTCAAGGCGGAAAGACAGGACAAGGTAAGACTACAGCATGCCATGCGGCTATGTATGCGTTTGGCTACGCACCAAGGATGACTCTTAACTCTAAGGACGGCGCAACGCACAACGCCTTGTATGCGTTTCTTGGAGCGTTTAATAACCTGCCGATTCTCTTTGATGAGTTGACAAACATGGAGCCACAGTTATTTAGTGACTTGGCTTATGGAGTATCGAACGGTAAGGAGAAAGAACGCTTGCAATCAAGAGGCGGTACGGTAGGTTTTGCCAATTCATCAGAGTGGGGATGCAGTCCTTATGTCACAGGCAACAGAGACTTCCATGGATTACTTGCGGCAACACAAGCTAACTCACAGGCAGAAGCCGTTCGTCTAATTCAAATCAACGCAGATAGATTTCCTAGAGTACCAATTCTTGAAAACGCAGTAGAAGAACATTCTTTAGTAGCAGAAGCAATGAAAACCATGCAAGAGAATTCCGGTATGGCCGGAGCCGCTATGGTTAAGTACGTAGTCACTAACTACAAAACTGTAATGAACGAGTTAAGGCAAGTGGCCATGGATATGTCCGAGGTACTGCCTGATGCCAAATATCGCTTTTATAGAGCGCACTCAGCTTGCACATTGGTAATGGCGCGTATAGCGAAAGATTTGGGCATCGTGGACTTTGATCTTGATGGAATTAAAACTTTTACTTACACGCTAGTCGGTAATCTTGCAAATACCGTGATGATAACTAACTCCGTGACCGAGGAAGAAGCTTTCAATCGCATGATGAGCAGCGTAGCTAGTCGTATCCTTGTGACAAATGAGTATAGAGATAAGCGTGATGGTCGAGGCCCTGAGTCGCCACGCAATCGCATCATAGGTGAAATTGCAGGTAGATACATCCTTGGCAGTAATAACGAAAAAACCCTCGCTGGCAATATGGCTATTTCTCAAAAGGAAATCAGGGATTGGTGTATTAAAAACCGTTATGACTACAACGTCATGCTTGATAAGCTT
>Ga0114964_10002744_pt1 | contig 12185 bp, 10 predicted proteins | sample C_131016_MF_Meta_FD_92638 | JGI IMG/M metagenome (GOLD analysis project Ga0114964, IMG submission 92638) | Freshwater microbial communities from Lake Croche, Canada to study carbon cycling - C_131016_MF_MetaG | ecosystem: Environmental > Aquatic > Freshwater > Lake | place: Lake Croche, Canada... | reverse complement strand
GCGTTGAAAACGGCGATCAAGGTATCGACCACGGTTTCGCGCACGCCTGAGTAGCCACGCGCCAAGCTGGCCGCTTTGAGCGCCAGCATCAGGCGCATCACCGGCGGCGAAAGCGGCTCGCCCACGCCTACGCAATGCGAGCGGATGAGATTGCATTGCAAGGTGGCCAGTTGTTCTTTGCTGATGCGCTTGTTGGCCAGTTTGCCAAAGCCGGTGTTGACGCCATAGACCGGTGTATCGCCATCGGCTGCGTTTTGAACGATCTGCTGGCTGGCACGTATACCGGGCCGGCAGGCACCGTCGAGTTGCAGTTGCACACCGCCTTGGTGAATAGCCAAGAGCGTATCCAGCGTCAGTGCGCCAGGAAACAGGTGCAAGTTATTTGGCATCGCAGCGCGCCTGCATTGGCAGATTGAGCTGGTGCGCCTGTGCGCATTCCTGCGCGACGGTGTAGCCGGCATCGGCATGGCGCATTACGCCGGTGGCCGGGTCGTTCCAAAGCACGCGTTCTAAGCGGCGTGCGGCGCCGTCGCTGCCATCGCAGACGATGACTACGCCCGAGTGCTGCGAATAGCCCATGCCCACGCCGCCGCCGTGGTGGATGCTGACCCAGGTCGCGCCGCTGGCGGTGTTGAGCAAGGCATTGAGTAGCGGCCAGTCGCTGACCGCATCGCTACCGTCTTGCATGGCTTCGGTTTCGCGGTTGGGTGAGGCCACAGAGCCGCTGTCCAGGTGGTCGCGGCCGATAACGATAGGACCTTTGAGCTCACCGCTTTTGACCATGGCGTTAAAGGCCAGCCCGGCGCGGTGGCGCTCGCCCAGCCCGATCCAGCAAATGCGCGCCGGCAGGCCCTGAAAGGCGATGCGCTCGCCGGCCATGTCCAGCCAGCGGTGCAAATGCGCGTTGTCGGGGAAAAGCTCTTTCATCTTGGCATCGGTTTTACGGATGTCCTCGGGGTCGCCGCTCAAGGCCACCCAGCGGAACGGTCCGATGCCTTTGCAAAACAAGGGCCGCACATAGGCCGGTACAAAGCCGGGGTAGTCAAAGGCATTGGCCACGCCGAAGTCCTTGGCTACCTGACGCAGGTTGTTGCCATAGTCCACCGTGGGGATGCCCATGGCGTGAAACTCCAGCAGCGCGCGCACATGGACGGCGCAGGATTCACCGGCGGCTTGCTTCAGTGCCGTGTGCTGCGTCGGGTCTTGTTGCGCCGCTTTCCATTGGGCCACGCTCCACCCCGTGGGCAGGTAACCGTTGATGATGTCGTGCGCCGAGGTCTGGTCGGTCACGATGTCCGGGCGCGGCCCTCCGGCTTTGGCGCGGCGCACCAGTTCAGGGATGATTTCTGCCGCATTGCCGCACAGGCCGATAGATACCGCCTCTTTGCGCCCAGTGTGCAGGGCGATGAGTTGCAGGGCCTCATCTAGCGTGGCCGCCTGCTTGTCCAGGTAGCGGGTGCGCAGGCGAAAGTCGATGCTGCTTTGCTGGCATTCAATGTTGAGTGAGCAAGCACCGGCAAAAGTGGCAGCTAGCGGCTGCGCGCCGCCCATGCCGCCCAGGCCGGCAGTGAGTACCCAACGCCCGGCCAGGGAGCCGCCAAAGTGCTGGCGCCCGGCTTCAACAAAGGTTTCGTAAGTGCCTTGGACAATGCCTTGCGAGCCGATGTATATCCAGCTGCCAGCGGTCATTTGCCCGTACATCATGAGACCTGCGCGGTCTAACTGGTTGAAGTGTTCCCAATTGGCCCATTGCGGCACCAAGTTGGAATTGGCCAGCAGTACGCGTGGCGCCTCGCTGTGGGTGCGAAACACGCCCACCGGTTTACCGCTTTGCACCAGCAAGGTTTCGTCTTCTTTAAGCTTGCGCAGGCTGTCCAGAATGCCTTCAAAACAGGCCCAGTTGCGTGCGGCTTTGCCAATGCCGCCATAGACTACCAGTTGGTCTGGGTTTTCGGCAACTTCGGGGTCTAAGTTGTTTTGGATCATGCGGTAGGCCGCTTCAATCTGCCAGTTGGCGCAGCTGATGGCGGGCCCGCGCGGGGCACGCACCGGACGGGCTTGGGCGTTGGCGAACGGGGCCAGGGCGGCCTGGGGGAGCGATGCGTTCATGGTGCTTGGGTTTCCTGCAATGCGCACTTAAGGGTTTGTCAGGATAGTGTAGTTGTCTATACAACTTGCACAATAGGGGGAAAACCCTGAGCCTTCCATAATCCAGCCATGCCCCAGCCCCCCATGCCAGCTTTCGAGCAGGTCAAAGCCTTTATCAAAGCGCAAATCAACCGTGGGCATTTGCGCCCCGGCGACGCCGTGCCTAGCGAATCCGTGTTGCAGCAGCAGTTTGGCTTGAGCCGTATGACAGTCAATCGCGCTATGACTGAGTTGGCCGCTGAAGGTTTGCTTACGCGCATACGCGGCTCGGGTACGGTGGTGGCGCAATGGCATCGCATCAGCAGCACGCTAGCGGTGCGCGATATTCAGGAAGAGGTATTGGAGCGGGGCCACCGCCATAGCTGCGTGGTGCTGACCCTGGAAATCGTCAGTGCGGATGCGCCGCTGGCCCAAGCCCTGGGCTTGCGTAGTGGCGCCAAGGTGTTTCATTCGGTGATGGTGCATTACGAGGACGGCGTGCCGATTCAACTGGAAGACCGCCATGTCAATCCGGCCGCCGCGCCCGACTATTTGCAAGTGGATTTTCAAAGCACCACGCCGACGCAGTACCTGTTTCAATGCGCGCCTTTGAGCGAGGCACGCTACTCGATAGAGGCTGCACTGCCTAGCAAGGTGGAGGCCAAGGCCTTGGGTATCAAGCCGAGCGAGCCTTGTTTGGTCATCACCCGCTGCACCATCAGCGGCGCGCATGTGGCTAGCCAGGGGCGGCTGGTGTATCCGGGCATACGCTACAACTTGCAAGGAAATTTTCAGTTGTGAGCTGGCAATACGTCGCCTTCAAGGATGTCAGACCCGTGCCATGGAAAAACGGGGGTGGCATTACGCACGAGTTGCTCGCCTGGCCGCCGGGGCTGGCAGATTGGCATTGGCGCATCTCGGTGGCGCAGGTGGATGCCGACGGGCCGTTTTCAGTTTTTGAAGGCGTGCAGCGCTGGTTTGCGGTGCTGGGCGGCCCGGGTGTGGAACTGGCCCTGGGACAGGACGAGGCGGTGCAGACGCAATGCCTGACCCAGCAAAGCGAAGCCTTTTGTTTTGACGGTGGCCTGCCGGTCGATTGCAAGTTGATCAACGGACCGACGCAGGACTTCAATTTGATGGTGCATCGCACGCAGGTGCGTGCGCACCTGCAGCGAGTGCGTGGCGCGCTCACTGTGCCGGTGCAGAGCGACGCAGTTTGTGCGTTGTGGACTGGGGCAACAGGTGCGCAGCTGGGCGATGCAAACCGCTTCTGGCCGGTGCCTGCGCATACCTTGGCCTGGATGCGATCAATGCATGCGCAGACCCTGCGCATCGACAGCGCGGATGGACTTTATATGGAGATAGTCCCATGTCTTTAAGCCTCTGGACGCATTGCGACATCGCCACGATGCAGGCGGGCGCAGCGCAGCCTTATGGTTTGGTGTCGGATGCGGCATTGGTGATCGAGAACGAAAAGATTCGTTGGCTTGGGCCGCGTGGTGATTTGCCGCGCGATCTTCAGGCGCTGTGCAGTTCCGAGCATGACTGCGAGGGCGCGTTAATCACACCCGGCCTGATCGACTGCCACACGCACCTGGTCTATGGCGGCGACCGCGCTGCTGAGTTTGAACAACGATTGCAGGGCGCCAGCTATGAGGACATTGCACGCCGGGGCGGGGGCATCGCGTCCACGGTGCGCGCCACGCGCGAGGCCAGCAGCGCAGACTTAGCGCACAGCAGCGCCACCCGCTTGCGTGCCCTCATGGCCGAGGGCGTGACCACGATTGAAATCAAATCCGGCTACGGCCTGGCTTTGGAGCACGAGCGCAAATGCCTGCAAGTGGCGCGCAGCCTAGCCCACAGCCACGCTGTCGATGTGCGCACTACTTTTTTAGGCGCGCATGCGGTGCCCCCCGAGTTTGCCGGGCAGAGCGATGCCTATGTGGACAGCCTGCTTCCCATGTTGAAAACCTTGCACGACGAAGGCCTGGTCGACGCCGTAGACGCGTTTTGTGAGGGCATTGGTTTTAGCCTAGCGCAAACGGCGCGGGTGTTTGCTGCGGCGCGTGTGCTAGGCCTGCCTGTGAAGCTGCATGCCGAGCAATTGAGCGATAGCGGCGGCGCCCAACTGGCAGCCGGGTATGACGCGCTTAGTTGCGACCATTTGGAATGGTTGTCTGAACAGGGCGCGGCCGCCATGGCGCAAGCGGGCACGGTGGCGGTGTTGCTGCCTGGCGCTTTTTATTTTTTGCGTGAAACCAGGTTGCCGCCCATCGGGCTGCTGCGCCAACACCAAGTGCCTATGGCGCTGTCCACCGACTGCAACCCTGGTAGTTCTCCCTGTACCTCGCTGCTATTGATGCTCAACATGGCCTGCACGCTGTTTCGCTTCACGCCAGAGGAAGCGCTAAGCGGCGTGACGCGCCATGCAGCCCAGGCTTTGGGTCTGGCTGACCGGGGCGTTCTGGCGCCGGGCATGCGGGCCGATTTTGTGGTGTGGCAAGTGCAACACCCGGCCGCACTGGCCTATGCCATGGGCGCTAATCCGCTGCGTGCCACCGTCTTCAAAGGTCAGTTGCGATGAGCCAGGCAAACGCGAGCGAGACGGTTTTTACGCTGACCCAGGGCAGCGTGCCGCTGCTGGTGAGCATGCCGCACATCGGTACGTATATCCCGCCCCATTTGCAGTCGGGCTATGCCGCGCGCGCCTTGCAAGTGGAAGACACCGATTGGCATCTGGGGCAGCTCTATGATTTTTTGCCCGCCATGGGTGCCAGCGTTTTGCAGCCCCGCTACAGCCGCTATGTCATTGACCTCAACCGCCCGCCCGATGATGCGCCCATGTACCCCGGCGCCTCCAATACCGAGCTGTGCCCCACGCGCTTTTTCACCGGTGATGCTTTGTATGTGGAAGGCTGTGCGCCTGATGTTGCGGCGCGTGCCCAAAGGCGCAGCGACTACTGGCAGCCCTACCATGATGCGCTGCAAGCCGAGTTGCGCCGTCTAGTACAAGCGCACGGTTACGCGCTTTTATGGGACGCGCACAGCATACGCTCAGCCATTCCATGGTTGTTTGAGGGCACGCTGCCCGCCCTCAATATCGGTACTGCCAATGGAGACAGCGCGCACGAAGTGATCGCGCAAGCGGTGATGCAAGTCTGTCGCACTGCAGGGCCATGGAGCCATGTGCTCAATGGACGATTCAAGGGGGGCTATATCACCCGGCGCTATGGCCGGCCTGCAGACCATGTGCATGCGCTGCAATTGGAAATGTGCCAAAACCTGTATATGCAGGAGGCGCCGCCCTTTGCCTATGACGCAGCCCTGGCTGCGCAGGTGCAGCCCCAATTGCTTGCCATGTTGCAAGCGGCGCTGAGCGCTGGTTCTGCTTTGTATACGGGTCGCTGACATGAGCACTCAAGCTATCCGCTATGCCGCAAGCCAAGCCTGGGTGCAGGGCCGCTGGGCGAAAGATGTGGTGCTGGAAGTGGACGCCAGCGGGCATTGGTCGGGCATTACCACTGACGCCGCACCGGACACGGTGCGCGATGCGGTGCGCCTGGCCGGGCCGGTGCTGCCCGGCGTGGTCAACGCGCACAGCCACGCGTTTCAGCGCGCCATTGCCGGTCTGACCGAGTATGGCGCTGCTAGCGGGCAGGACAATTTTTGGAGCTGGCGCGAGCGCATGTACGCCGTGGCCCAGCGCATCACACCCGAACAACTAGAAGCTATTGCCACCATGCTCTATACCGAGCTGCTGGCTGGTGGATATACGCAAGTGTGTGAATTTCACTACTTGCACAACGCTTGTGCCCATGCGCCGCAGGCCAGCGCGCTAGACATGTCCATGGCCTTGGTGCGCGCAGCCCAGCGCAGCGGCATCGGCCTGACACTTTTGCCGACCTTGTATATGCGCTCGGGTTTTGCTGCTGACGGACTGCGCCCGGACCAGCAGCGCTTTGCCTCCACACCCGATAGCATCGCCCGCTTGGTGCAGGATTTGCAGGCCCACACGCGCGATATGGCGCATGTGAATCTGGGCGTGGCTTTGCATTCTTTGCGCGCTGTTACTCCGCACGCGTTGTCAGCGTTGACGGCCTTTGCGGATGCACAGGGCCTACCGATTCACATCCACATCGCTGAACAGCCGCAAGAGGTGCGGGACTGTATTGCGCAGACGGGTCAACGGCCTATCGATTGGCTGCTCAGTCACGCACAGCTGCACGACCGCTGGAACCTGGTGCATGCCACCCATGCGACGCAGGCGGAACTAGATGGCGTGCGGCTTAGTGGTGCCAGCATCGTCATTTGCCCTAGCACCGAAGCCAATCTGGGCGATGGCGTGTTTGACTATGGCGCTTATTGCGCGCAAGGTGGTCATTGGTCCGTAGGCTCGGACAGTCATGTCAGCCGCGCCTGGAACGAAGAACTGCGATTGCTCGAATACAGCCAACGGTTGACCCGTGGCCAGCGCAATGTGGCCGCTCAGAGCGGTGCATCGACCAGCAGTGCGGCCAATATGCTGCAGGCCTTGATGCATAGCGCGCAGGCTTGTACCGCACGCCCCTTAGGTGGTTTACAAGAAGGCCAACGGGCCGATTGTGTGGTGCTGGATCCCACTTCGCCTGCGCTATGTGGACTGCCTCACGCGCATGTGCTGGATGCCCATGTGTTCTCCAGCCCAGGTAGCGTACCTTTGGCTGTGTGCGTAGGCGGGCAATGGCGTTCTCACTCTTCGCAAGGCGCGGTATTGCAGGACTATGCGCGCACATTGGCACAAGTGTTTTCCTGAGTAATTTTTTTATCGACGCTTGTGCATCACTAGCCCACGGTACGCGTGCGTGTCAGTGGCGGGTTTTTGCCAAAGTAGGCGCTGATGCCGCGCATCAAGGCGTCGGCGATCTGGTTTTGGTAGTCCTCTGTGATCAGCTTTTTTTCTTCCTCCGGGTTGCTGATAAAAGCCGCTTCAACCAGTACGCTGGGGATATCCGGCGCTTTAAGCACCGCGAAAGAGGCCTGTTCCACACTGCCTTTGTGCAACTTCCCGACGCGGCCCATTTCGCCCAGCAGGGTGCCGCCCAGTTTCAAGCTGTCGCTAATTTGCGCTGTGGTGCTCATGTCTAGCAGCGCGCTTTGCACTACCGCATCTTTGGCCTTGACGTTCAGGCCGCCTATTAAGTCGGCCTTGTTTTCTTTGGCCGCCATCCAACGCGCCGCGCTGCTGGAGGCGCCGCCCTGGCTCAGCGCAAACACGCTGGCCCCTTGCGGCGCCGGGGTGTAAAACGCGTCGGCATGCAGGCTGACAAACAGATCAGCCTGCACCCGACGGGCTTTTTGTACGCGCACATGCAGAGGGACAAAAAAATCGCCATCGCGGGTGAGGTAGGCCCGCATGGGGTTGCCTTTGACGCTGGCAGCGTTGATACGGTCGCGCAGCAAAAACGCCAGCTGCAGCACCACGTTTTTTTCCTGTGTGCCGCCCGGTCCGATGGCGCCCGGGTCTTCGCCACCATGGCCGGGGTCTAGCGCGATGATGATCAAGCGGTCAGTACCGGTGACGGGTGGGCTGGGCCCAATGAAAGCGCCTGGGCTTGCACTCTCTAGGACTTTGCTTTGCGACGCTGGCTTGGCAGGAGGGCTAAGCGCTGTGGTGGTGTTGCCCGCCACAGCGGGCGGCAAATCATTTTTGCTTCCTCGCTGTGCCAGCAAATCGGCCAGCGGGTCGGCCACCTTGCTGGCCGTAGGCGGGCTTACATGCTGGGCAATCAAGGCGTCCAGCGGGTCGATCGCCTGCAGCGGGTAGAGGTCTAAGACCAGGCGGTGTTGGTAAGCGGCGATGGGCGTCAGGCTAAAGACCTGCGGGCGCACGCCTTGCTTGAGGTCGATCACCAGGCGCACCACATCGGCGGTGTATTGGCCCACGCGGATGCCTGCGATATTGGGGTCGTCCTGCCGCACTTTGGCCACCAGCTCTTTGAGCGCCGGGTTCAGGGTGATACCGGCAATGTCCACGGCCAAGCGCGGCGGGTTGTTCACCAGGCTTTGCGTGGCTTGCAGCGGGCTGTCTGACTCGATGGTGACGCGCGAATAGTCGGGCGCCGGCCAGATGCGCACATTGACAATACTGGCGCCGCGCACCATGCCCGCGCCCAGGCACAGGACTACCGCCCCACTTTGCACAAAGGCGCGCCGCTTCATGCGTTTTCTCCTGCGCCAAGAGGGTGCGCGTCTTGCAGCGCTTGCAATAGCGCAAGACCGGTAGCGCTGGGCGCTGTTAGCAAAGCCTTGCGGCTTTGGTCCGGGTTCACGTCCAGGCGGATTTCCAGGTCGGGCAGTGGCAGCACGCCAAAGGCTTGGTCCGGCCATTCGGCGAGCTTGAGGCCGGGGCTGGCAAAAATATCCCGAAAGCCCGCGTCTTCCCACTCGCGCGGGTCGCTAAAGCGGTAGAAGTCGAAATGCCAGATGTCCAGGCCAGGGAGGCTGTAGGGTTCGACCACCGCATACGTAGGGCTTTTGACACGCCCTTGCACTCCCAGCGCACGCAGCAGATGGCGTACCAGCGTGGTTTTGCCAGCGCCCAAATTGCCCTGCAGGCTGACAAAGGCATTGCGCAAAAGCGCCTGCCCGGCCAAGTGCTGCGCAAAGGCTTGTGTGGCGTTTTCGTCAGGCCAGTGCAGCAGCAAAGGCGGGGTTTTTACAATCACAGGGTGAACAATCCAAAGGCCCAGACTAGCACCCCCGATGCCGCCGCGCTGGACATGGCGCAGTTGCAAAGCTGGGGGCAGGAACTGGGATTCTCCCAAATCGGCGTGGCAGGTATCGATTTGCAAAGCGCCGAGCCTGGTTTAGCGGCCTGGCTGGAGGCTGGTTTCCACGGCAGCATGGACTATATGCAGCGCCATGGCACCAAGCGGGCACGGCCCGCCGAACTGGTTCCCGGCACCTTGAGCGTCATCACCGCGCGCATGGATTACCTGCCACGCAGCACCCCGCCGGGCTGGCAAAGCATAGAGATGGACCGCCTGCAAAGTCCGGCCACCGGCACCGTGGCTTTGTACGCGCGGGGGCGGGACTACCACAAGGTGTTACGCAGCCGCTTGCAAACCTTGGCAGAGCGTTTGGCTACGCACCTGGGGCCCCTGGGCCACCGGGTGTTTACCGACTCGGCGCCAGTGCTGGAGGCCGAGCTGGCGACGCGCAGCGGCCTGGGCTGGCGCGCAAAGCACACGCTTGTTTTGCACCGGGAAGCGGGCTCGATGTTTTTTCTGGGTGAAATTTTTGTTGATGTGGCCTTGACGCCCACCCCGCCGGCGGAACCGCATTGCGGCAACTGCAGCGCCTGTATCGATGTGTGCCCCACGCAGGCCATCGTCGCGCCCTATCAACTCGATGCGCGGCGCTGCATCTCTTATTTGACGATTGAGCATGCGGGCAGTCTTGATGTGCAGCTGCGCCCCCTGATGGGCAACCGCATTTACGGCTGCGATGACTGCCAAAGCGTCTGCCCCTGGAACAAATATGCGCGCACCAGCCGCTTGGCGGACTTTGACGAACGCACGGGCCTCAACGGGCAGTCCCTGGCCGATGTACTGTCTTGGAGTGAAGCAGAGTTTTTGCAGCGTACCGAAGGCAGTGCCATCCGCCGCATAGGCCATGTGCGCTGGCTGCGCAATGTTGCGGTAGCCGCTGGCAATGCTTTGCGCGCGGGAGATGCATGCGCGCCCGCTTTGCGCCAGGCCTTGCTGGCGCACTTGGGGCACGAGAGCGAAGTCGTGCGCGAGCATGTCCAATGGGCCTTGGCACAAGTGCCTTGCTAGCCGGCAAGCGCTTGAGCCACGCCTTAAACGCTGTAAAAAGGCAGCAAAATTCCCAGCGAAAGCCCCAGGCTGCCCATTCCCAACAGGGTGGAGGCGGTGATCAGCGCGCCGACGTAGCCGCCGTCGTAGCCCATTTTGGCGGCCAACACATAGCCGCTGGCCGCAGTGGGCACGGCGGCAAAAGTAAGCAAGATGGCCGCATGTGCCGGCGACAGCTTGAGCCCAAAGGCCAGGCCCAGCGCGACCAGGGGCATGAGGGCATGCCGGATGCTCAGTAGCGCTATGCCCAAGGCTTTGGCCCGGGCCAGCGACTGCAATTGCATGCCGGCGCCCGCGGCCATCAGGCCCAGGGCGAGCGAGGCCGCGCCGATATGCGCCACGGTGGGTTCCAACCAGTGCGGCAGCGACAGGCCCACCAAATTAGCCGCCAGCCCGCTGGTGGTGGCGATGATCAAGGGGTTGCGCAATAACTCACGCCCAAAGCCGCGCTCACTGCCCCGCGCCATGGGCCAGACCGCCGCCACATTGGCCAAAGGCACGCAAAAGCCGATCAAAACGGCGATGGACAGCAAGCCTTCGGGGCCGCCCAGTCTTTCGGCCAGGGCCAGGCCGATAAAAGAATTGAAACGAAAGCCCACCTGCGCGGCCGCTGCGTGTTCGCGCCGGTCAATATGCCGGGAAAGCCCTGGCAAGTAGGGCAGGCTGTAGGCCAGTGCCACGCCGCTGCCCAAAACCCCTAAGCCGCCGGCCAGCAAACGTGAGGCTTCGCCCATATCCAACGGGCTCTTGATGATGGAGTGAAACAAGAGGGTTGGAAACAACAAGTAGTACACCAGTGCGTCCACCTGACTCCAGACGCTGCGGTTCAGGGCGGTATGGCGGCAGATGAGGTAGCCCAGCAAGATCAGGGAAAACTCGGGAAGCAGAAGTAGGGCATAGCTCACCGGCTCGAGGATACCAGTGCAAGCCTGCAGGGCCGGCTAAGGGCTTTGCGGCCCGGGCAGAGCGCTTCGTTGTAGTATTACTGCTTTGTAAGTACGGCGCTGTGCTTAACAGCGGCCATTCACCTACTGGAGTTTCCCATGCGGCATCGCCCCTTAGTAATTTCCACTTTTATCCTTAGTGCCCTGGTCGCGGCCAGTGGTGTCTGGGCCCAGGCCTATCCCAACAAACCGGTGAAATTGCAGGTGCCGTTTGCCCCTGGCGGCACCACCGACATCGTGGCCCGGGTGATTTCTGAGGCTATGGGCAAGGCCCTAGGGCAGAACGTGGTGGTGGAAAACAAGGCCGGTGGTGGCGGTGTGATTGGCGCAAACGAAACGGCCAAGGCTGCGCCCGATGGCTATTCGCTAGGCATGGCCACCGTGTCCACCGTAGCAGCGAATCCGGCTATCAACCCCAAGATTCCGTACAACGCGCTGACTGATTTCACACCTATCATCAATGTGGCCGCCACGCCCAATGTGATTGCAGTGCACCCCAGCTTCCCCGCCAAGGACTACAAGGGCTTTGTCGCCGAGCTGAAAAAACACCCTGGTCAGCATTCATACTCCTCCTCCGGTACGGGCGGTATCGGACACTTGCAGATGGAGTTGTACAAAAACCTGGCGGGTGTGTTTGTGACCCACATCCCTTATCGAGGCGCCGGCCCCGCGCTCAACGACACCGTGGCTGGTCAGGTGCCGATTATTTTTGACAATATGCCTTCGGCTCTGCCTTTCATCCAGGCGAACAAACTGGTAGCCATCGCAGTGGCCGCGCCGCAGCGCCTGGCGCAATTGCCCCAAGTGCCGACCTTCAAAGAAGTGGGGCTCGAGCCAGTGAACCGCATGGCGTTTTACGGTATTTACGGCCCCAAAGGTTTGCCCAAAGACGTGGTGGATAAAGTCAATGCGGCCGTGCGCAAAGCCCTGGAAGACCCCGCAGTGCGCAAGCGCATCGAGGACACCGGCTCCATCATCATTGGTAACACGCCTGAGCAATTTACCGAGCAAATCAAGGCGGAGTACGCGGTCTACAAGCAAGTGGTGGATACGGCCAAACTCAATCTCGACTGAGCTTGCCAAACCTTTCGCCTATTACTGCGCCTGCGTCTGCGAGGGATGCGTCCATCGACGCTTTTGTCGATGCGCTCTGGTTGGAGGACGGCCTAGCGCTCAATAGCCTGCAGGCCTACCGACGCGATCTGGTCAAGCTGCAAGTCCACATGCTAGGCGCATCGCTGACCAGTTGCTCGCAATG
>Ga0114964_10002740_pt1 | contig 12196 bp, 18 predicted proteins | sample C_131016_MF_Meta_FD_92638 | JGI IMG/M metagenome (GOLD analysis project Ga0114964, IMG submission 92638) | Freshwater microbial communities from Lake Croche, Canada to study carbon cycling - C_131016_MF_MetaG | ecosystem: Environmental > Aquatic > Freshwater > Lake | place: Lake Croche, Canada... | reverse complement strand
GTGCGCGGCTTCCTTTTCGTTATGAGCGAAATGTGCAACTTTTACACTCACCCGCAAATTGTTTTGTTAAAGAACATCAAATCTTATATACTAACTATATCATCAACTTTTCTAAAGTCAACTGAAATGGTCGCTCGCCTAAGAATCTCACTTAGTTACCAATGGTTATGAGCCATCGTCAAATAATAACCTGCCGCCAGCTATTTCAAAAAGAACAAAAATTGTGTTGGATGTATTTATTGAATACTTGATCCACCCAACAAAATCAAGTATACCATGAACTATCCCCGCAACCAAGATGTTTTTTAAGAGAACTTCTAACTCTAGGGGCATTTTGGTTATGTGCCCTCCACCAAACGGTTTTCTGCGATAACACCGTCAACTACTCAAAATGGTGTCCCATAACGGTGCTGCCCCGTTTTCTCCGGAGTGAAAGTCCAGTGACTTAGCTGATAGTCTAATGGGACATTAAATTGGTAGGGCACCACGGTAACGCTCCGTGTTCTACTGGTTAAAAGCCAGCTGCTTCACTGTTAAAGCTTGTACCCCATTACTGTTGTGTCGGTGACTTACGGTGTATCCGTAGGTCAACACTAAATTATTCAAAGATCACTGTCTATATCTGACAGACCACAGAATCTTGCAATCATCCATACTATCAAAAGGTATGCAATCAAACCTATTGTTATATACAATGCAATCTTCATGTTTTAAGTATATCCATGTTTATCTGTTTGTCAAGTGTTCTTTTTTGATGATCCCCTTTGATTAAAGGTCAAGGCGATTCCTGCATACTGTGATGCCCTAGAGAAGTGCTTCTTCCACCGTGCTTTAAAAGAACAACTTAACTATCTATAACTATATCCGATAGTTGAAAGAATGTCAACTGTTTTTATTTGGTAACTGAAAATACATTATTTGGAACATCCAACAATACATCGCCGTCATCCAAAACTAAATTAACAACCTTGTCATTCAGTGATTCAATGCGATCAACGCAAACAACATCATTGCGTCTCAAATACTTGGGCCAAACTTCACGCAACTTGGTCTTGTCAATGTCCACATCAATGTCTGTCAATATTTTGAGTTTCATATTTAATATCTTCTTTTCGTTATAAAACAACTCTACACAATAGTTACACCGATGTCAAATAGAAAAAACACAAACCGTGCTATTGTACGCTGTAAAGCAATGCGGCACATGCGCCCAAACCCTTACGGAATCCTCCTATCGGGTGTTTGTGTTTTTAATTGGATGATTGTGACTTGCGAATATATGGGGATTTCACGAAAAACGTTCCTATATTGAACAGGACTTTTAACTGTTCAATAGTCTATCCCACCAACGTCAGTCTCCTATATCCTCATACGGATATCGTGCATTAATTCTATACACTATCAATCAAATTTTTAATCTCCTTTTTGGAGTCGAATACTATCTTCATCAAAATGTTGTGTACTGAGTTCAATTTTATCATTAAATATTAATTAATTAAATTGGTAGGGGATGAGGGAATTGAACCCTACTCTAAGAGATTCAAAGTCTCCTGTGCGAGCCGTTACACTAATCCCCAATTCTAAATTAACTTGGAGCGGGTAGAGGGAATCGAACCCTCACATCAACTTTGGAAGAGTCGAAGGCTACCACTACATCATACCCGCATAAATTGGTGGACCAGACAGGACTCGAACCTGCCACATTCTGCGTGCAAAGCAGATGCTCTACCAGATGAGCTACTGGCCCGTAAAATGGCGGAAAGAGAAGGATTCGAACCTTCGGAGGCTTTTACACCTCGGAGCTTTAGCAAAGCTCTGCGTTAGACCACTCTGCCACCTTTCCGTTAAAATTGCAAAATGATATTTGTTTTGACCTTGCTCTATTGATTCGTAGAGCTACCATAGCACTGTTTCGGTCGTACCACCTTTCTTATCTTTCGGTACAATCAAGTACTTACTTTTTTTTGATAAGCGAACCGGAATGATTTTCATTCAGAAATACTAGTATCGGTAATCATTTTGCAACCATCTATATATAGATGATAAAATTTTGACAATCTCCGATTTCTTCAAGAGACGATATTATCAGTCTTCGGTTCCATTGTCAAGTGGAGTTGTATTAAATTGGAGGAGAGAGAGGGATTCGAACCCCCGGACGCTTTCACATCTACGGTTTTCAAGACCGTCGCCTTAGTCCACTCAGCCACCTCTCCGCGTTTAAATTTGGTGGGCACAGAGGGACTTGCACCCTCAAGGACACATCGTTTTAAGCAATGCGCTTCTGCTAATTTCGCTTTCGTCCATGTGCCCGTTTTACTTTGTGGTATTATACAAATCGTCCCACAATCTTAATTGTCTGATACAATCTGCAATCTTTACTGCCGCATCAGTTTGTTTGATTGGATTGTTTTCATATTTATCATACAAATCTTGGTATTTGTCAAGTTCAATTTCAAGCTCTTTTTGAGACTTCATAGTTTTGCGATTATTCATATGACTTATAACTATCACGCAAATACAAAAGTATCATATCGTTTTTTATAAATTGGTAGGCATGATAGGACTTGCACCTACACCCCTTTCGGGACGAGCTTCTAAGACTCGAATGGCTTCTATTACATCACATGCCCATTGTTACTATTATATTAAATTGGTCCACCCATTTTGAATTGAACAAAATCTCCTCGGACCCAAACCGAGCGTGCTACCGTAACACTTTGGATGGATTTTACCTATTGTAAAATTCTAAAAATTTGTTTATTTCTTGTTCGATATAAGCTTTTCCATTCGATGTATTTATCGATTTCCAAGGAATTCTATATACTATCCATCCCTGTGATGTCAAGTACGCATCTTTTAAGATATCCGATGCTTTTCTATCTTCTTGAAGATGTTGCTTACCGTCTATCTCAAGTGCTATATTCTTAGAATGAATTGCAAAATCTATAAAATATTTTCCACATGTTTCCTCAAACTTATATTCTATATTGTTATTTGAAAGAACTTTCATAAAGAATAACTCTGCATACGATGGTTGATTTCTACTTTTCCAACCTACATGTATTCCATCAGCAATTCGCTTTAATTGCGCTTGTTTAAGTTTTTCTCGATATTCCGGAGTGTCTCTAGAAATAGCAGAACATTTATTTGAACAAAATAATTGATTTCTTTTTTGAGAGAAAAATAATACCGAACATAAATTACATTTTTTTTCTGTTTTTACCATTGTTTTATTAACCGATAATAAATATTTTTTAATACCATTTCGTATTTTTTCTTTTTGGTCATCTAACAATGGCTTGGCAAAAAATTGATTTGCACATTTATGTGAACATGTTTTCGCTTCTTTTGTATGTCCTTTTAAAGCTTGGAAAGGACTTTTACACACAGGACATTCTTTTTGAATTTGTTGATATTTACGAGGATGATTTTTTAATCCAAAATGGGAAATATCTAATTTAAATTCATTAAGTTTAGATTTAATCTGTTTACGTGATTTTCCATTATCAGAAAAATTATATCTACGGCATATTTCTCCTATTCCATTACTTTCTCCTACGATTCGTTTGAAATTTTCTATATTTGATATTATCTCCGATTCAATCTTATTCATATACGAATAAATAGTATCTAAATTTATGAAAGTCGGATAAAAAATACTTGAACTATTAGAAAGTTGGTCGATCATGCCGGTTCTGCCCCGGCTCCACACGGCCCCAAACCGCGTATGCTACTACAACACTTATGATCGATATTAAGAATGACTTACAAACAAGATAGTCTGATAATATATTCTTCTCACAAATTGAAGAATGTCTCAAAAATGGTAGGCGAGGAGGGACTCGAACCCCCGGTGGTCACAGTGTAAGTGTGATATTTTAGCCGCTAAACTACCCGCCCATTTTTAAATTGAAATAAATTAAAGTGTGCTACTACGCTAAAAGATCGGGTTCCGCTGGACGCGGACGACATGCCCATGTTAATTCACGGGTTCTTACTGTCTCATATGTGGATTTATCTCCAAGCCCTTAATGATTAAACTATTTCAATCACATTCGCATCGTTATTTTCTCTTCACGATGTTACATAACATAAATGTTATGGCTAGGCTAAGGAGCACAGAATCTACTCTTTAAATGATGGCTGCTTTTAAGCCCACATCCTTAAATTTATAAATTGTTGGGATTTTTTGACCTATCGTTGGTGGCTGAATTATTCCTAATTCAACTGGCGTCTCCGTTTCCCACGGCTCGCCTCTACGGATTTTGTTTATAGTCTAAAATTTCTAAATGACTTTTACTATTCTCTAAATTGTTTTAACAGTCTATCACATTTTTTATCGTTGTCAACTGTTTTTTTATTTACGTTATGTTCTTTTGTTCCGTTATCGTGTTTCTAATTTACACTCACTTTTTGATTTAGTCAACAAAAAACCGTCAGATTTTTTATTTCTGACGGTGTGGGTAAATTTTATTGTTTTATATTTACACTACCATCAGACAACGCAACTCTGCACTAGATTCACTTTTAGGTGAAACTAACGCTAGTTGCGAGAGTGATTGTGGTATAAATTTCATTGTTATTATTGAATAAGTATTACATGGATTTAGAAAACGTCAAGAAATTTCTGATTAAATTAAATCAAGCTTGATTGAGATGGCATCAAAAGAACTTTTCTGAACGGATACATTAGCTTTGACGTTTGTTAAATTTTGATTTTGTGTATCCAATCCAATTATAATATCGTGGGGATGATTTATATCAGTGCCCTTGATAATGAGTGGTTGAGTCATAGAAACTGTGTATGTTTTGTTTTCGCCCAAAACTTCAGCAATCGTTTCTTTTACAAGTTTTTTTAAATTATTAATTTTCATTTTAAAGTTAATAGATATTTTAGTCTTTGTAGAGCACCAATCATTTCATCACGAACATTCAAAAGATTTGTATCCACAGGTTTTAATCCTTTTGGTAATTCATTTGATAGATAATTGATATTTGAATCAACAAAATCCATTACATCGGAGTCTTCTAAATTTAGCAATTCAACAACGAATTTGTCTTTGGATATGATGCGGGCATATGCGCCTTGAAATTCTTCAATAAAAGTATCAATTAATTCATCCAATTGTTCATAAGCTTTGCCGAGGGCTTTGTGTTCGGCATAGCTTTCACTTTGCCAATGAAATACACGAAGTTGATTTTGTAATGTTAATAGTTTTGTGATATAATTCATATGTTATATAAATAGTATAAATTACTTTGTCTTGTTAAGAAAAATACCATTTGTTTTTAAATAAATAGTTTGATTGTCTATATACGCATCAATCAAATTGTTGTTAGTTTTCTGGAAAGAATTACAATTGGTTAGTGTTTCCGCGACTATTTTACGATTGCGTTCCAATCGTTGGATTCTTTCATTATCAATATCTTCTTGATTGTGTTCTTTGGTTATTAACTTATCAATAGATACAATCTTTTGATGTAATTTGTTTTGATATGCCGTCAATATGATTGTTGGGGGATTATAAACTGTGTCTCTTATATAGTATCCAATGCATGATCCTATCAACAACAGTACAATTACCAAACCCGTCAATGTTAATATTTCGGGTTTTGACAAACCAGAAACTTTGTTTTGATTGGTGATAGGCTCCTTCACATTTTCCTTTATGACCTCAACTTCCACTTTTTGTTGAAAAACTGGTTGTGGTGTCGGAGTTTTATTTGGTGATATAAACTCTCCCATATAACAAATTGGTTTATATCACTTGAAGGGAACACTCCAACGATTTTGGGTTTGTTTTTGTTGAACAACTTTGTCAATAAGAGCATCAACTTTTGCTTGTTTTTGGTCTTGTTTAGCTTTTTGTTGTTCTGGTGTTTGTGTCGCGAGTCCATTTGGATGATTTGTTATTAATCCGCCGATGGGTTTGAGAGATATGATGCCGCCTGCTACGATTGCCATATATTTTCCTTTGTTTTGTTAGTTTATTAGCTTACTGCTGAACCAGAATGACTTGAAATTGCTATATCTAGTCCGCCAGAATTTCCTATTGGTGGAACAATGTTGTCCCAACTTGGAATATTAATTAGAAATTTCTTTCCTTTTTTGTTTTTTCCTATAATTCGACGCATATATGGTATAAATATTAGAAAGTTTAGATATTGTATATATTTTATTTATATTTGATAATCCAAATCTTCGTCTTGACTTTCAAAGTAGCATTTTATACTTTCGGGTTTTCTTCTGAAACGTCCTTCTCTTGGATGTTTGTTAGAAAACACTGTCAATCTTTGACATGAAAGACTATATCCAATCAAGTCTTTTGACAAACCTTTGCGTTCATGTGTTACCAATTTATAATTTATGTCTGGACAATCCAAATCAAATTCCACAACAATTCTATAATGTTGTTTTACGCTGGTTGCTTCGACCTCGGGTACTAAACTCATATTCTTATAATTATATCACATCACAATATTTTGTCAACCTCCCTATATGGTGGGAGGGATTATTTTATGATCCCCCCCCTCCCCATTATAAATTAGGCACCGCTCTGTTTCCAATGTTTTTTAGATTTCGCTTCAATGTAGGCTTGAAAAGTTCCTTTTGGTTTGTCACAAAATTCATCAATAGTTTTTAGTTTTTTGTGACCCCATTCAATGTCATCATAATTATTGTGATATTCTTTGCTAAAACAATTACGAGGTTTTGATCCTTTGCCGTTTTGTGATGTGTTGCTCATATTTATGATTATAATTTTTATACCACAATCTACCTGATTCTGTAAATTTGTGATTCCATATTAAGTTTGTATATTTTTCTTTTAAGAAATTTGCAATATTTGTTGCAATACCATTTCGTCTATGTTCTACGTTCACATAAATATATTCTATTGTAACGCCCACACCATCCAATAAGATGTTAGCATCATAATATTTACAATATGCTACCAATGAATCGCCTATGTAAACATTACAATAATATTCATTTGAATCTGTATGTGAATTGTATCCAATAGGTAAAATTTGATATATTAAATTATGAATGTTCACTTATAATTTAGACAGTTTCCATTGGTTTTTTTCAATATTCATAGAAAGAAAATCTGCACTATGAATTATAATTGGTAACATTGTTCTTAATGATTTATCTGCATCAAATGTCTTTAAATATTTTTCATTGTCGGCATTATAAAGGCCATCTGACAATTTAATTGCCAACATTTCTGTGTGACTGTAAGTGATTCCATTTTTCTGTAATATGAATAATGTCATATCAGTACCATCGGTGTGTGGAATTTTTGGATTCACCTTGAATATGGAACCTTGATTTTTGGTATGCCATTCACTTGTTTCTTGAATATAAAATTCAAATTCTTTTGAACCCAATTTGTATAAATCGTGATGCATTGCTGCAAAAATCAATTCTTCCAATTCAAAGTCAAATGCAACATTTTGAATCTCGTATAATTTTTTTATTGCCAAAGAATTGTAAATGACATTGTTGATGTGATCAATGTATCCACCAATATAGGCGTTGTGATAATGTGCTTTTCCACTGGCAGGCGCAGTTACTAGTCTGGTTGCATACTCAGTTTCAGTATAAAAGTATTTTAATTTTTTAAGTCTTTCACCACTGAAATATTTCTCCAAAGTTGCAATAAATACGTCGTGTTTTTCGTTCAATTGTGTCTCAGTATATTGTTTCATATAAAATATTCTACCACACAAAATGATTTAACAAACTTATTTCAGTGGACCATAACAAAAAACCCATATGCCATGAGCATATGGGTTTGGTGTTTTATTATGATATTATCAAACAGCAGATGGAGACGCAGCCGCTGGAGCTGCTGGAGCAACTGCCTTGACGCCAAGAGCAGTGTGTAGACGTTCAATTTGAGATGCAACTGCGTCAGCAACAGATTCAACTTGAACTTCGGTTGGATGTGGGGTATTAAGAACAGTTACAACCTCATCAACCGTAGCGGTGAGAGCAGTAACATTGGCGAGTAGTGTATCTAGTGCAGCCATATTTTTTATTATTTGTGTTTGTTGTTTTTGTATCAATTCTACAATCAGTTTCATTTCACTTTCAAGTTTATTCACACGACTGGACAAATCGGAATGACAATGTTGAGTTTTTTTAGTGAATGTTGATGATTGCAGAAAATTTTTGATAAATGACATATAACTTATTGTTGTTATGATTTACTATATATTGAATATAACACATCAACCTGATAACCACAACTTATTTTAAAAAACAAAAAACCACCGAATGATTTCGGTGGTTTTGTAATTAAATGGGTTTTTAATTGGTTGTACCAAATCTACGAATACTATCAGCGGTTCCTTTTACTCCTTTATTGTAAGCATCTATATCTACTTGAGTCACTGAACCCACGTTTGTTACTTTGACGCTTACTATTGTCACCACAGAGCGATTATATGGCGCAGTCGCAAGCTTCTTGGCTTCAACTTCATCTGTCGCAAATATTGGAGATAAACTCTTGACTGTTTGACTATTGCTTCCTTTATATAGTGTTGTTACTACATAATCATATTTGTTTTGACCAATCATAGGCGTAATACCCGCAAGTTCAGTGAGTGATTGTTGATTCGCTTCGGTCATACATTCATCAGCACCACCGTTTTTTGTAGCATTATTCAAATATCCAAACACACTCTCCAAATTGGAACTTGCCAATGTCAGTCTTGCCTTGACCCAATCTTCCAATTGATCAGTGTTTTGTAACATCGTTTCCAATTCTTGCGCGTCATTATTAAGTTGTTTCAACTCACCAATCGCCATTGAATTATTTTGCTGTTTCAACATTTCTAGAACCGATTCTTTATAATATTCTTTGACCGATTTACTTGAAGTGGTTCCACCAGCTTGTCGCTTTCTACGTGCAGCACAATGTGCTTTTTGACTAAATCCTTTTGCATTACTACAATCTATTGATTTTTTATATGAGCTTGACCACTTTTCTTGAATATTCTGTGTATTCATTTCTTGTTCTTCAGTATAAAACTTAAGATAATCTCGCACATTAGCAACATAATCACACGCAATAGTCAATTTAGCTTTGACCCAATCTTCTAAATTACCATTGGCATCAATCAATGATTGTAGTTTTTCACTATAATCAATTAGTTTGGTAACATCACTTTGAGCCATTTCAGCATTTTCTGTTGTTAATTTATCATTACACTTATCACACGTCATGTTTTTATGCACATCACCACTTTTACACTTCTCACACTTAGCGTTCGTGTTTGTTTCTTGTGTTATAGATTCTAGTATAGTATTACGAATGATGGATTTGAGTTCGGTCTTAGTCATATGTTATATAAATATATTATCAATCTTAATTATATTAATTTATTTAATACTTCATATGTGTTATTAAACCAATTGGTATCACCCAGCTGACTAGTTGGTATTTTAGTAAAATCAATCCGAGAACAATATAACGCTAAATTGTGAATATACGCATCATTACAATTTGCATATTGTTCATAATGATTTGGTAAAGGAACCATCAAAACCGGTTTTTTATGCAATATTGCCTCAGATGTAGTTTCAAATCCACCACTACATATTACAGCTTTACATACCCGCATCCGATTCATAAATAATTTACCATCCAAACCATGAACTTTAACATTGTCGCAACTCTCAAAAGGTTTTGTAAGTTTTGTAAAACACTCAACTTTGACATTTGGATATCTTTTTGCTTCATCAATTAACTGTGGCAACATATCTTCATTCATCAAATATACCAACACAAAATCTTCAACCTCATTACTCAATTCATAACTTTCACGTCGTAATATAGGAGGACATGCAATTACTTTATTATCTGTAAATTTGTAATAACTTAATGCGACCTTTTGAGATTGTATGCTGGTTATACTATTTAATATTTTAATAAACAGTTTTTGAAATGTAAAGCCCTCAATACTAGGATACATTGGTAATGTCATAGCATATTGATGTGCGATACTAATATAATTGATACGTTTACCGAAGAATAATGCAGACAATCCGACTAAAGGATCATAGTGATTTATGATTGTATCAGGCTTTTGTTTGCGTATTGTATTGCATATCTTTATAAATGACAAAAATAATTGGGGAAATATTATTATATTACGTAATACAGTTTTCCATATAATTACTCTACTTTTATTATCAAACACAAAATCAAACCCATCAAATTCAACTATATTTGAAAATTCATCGGTGAAAAATTTGGGAAACCCCTTGTTTTTTTTGGCTGCAAATATGCCCATAACATCATATTTCTTTGACTCCAAATATTGCTTGACGGCAATAGATTGTATCAAATGACCATTACCAACACTACAAGCAGATATAAATACTTTCATAATTGTAATAATTTTATGTCACCCTCCAAAGTTTCCACAAGCACGGTGTTGTGCTCCAACATATCTCCAATATTGTAATATTCAATGTTCTGAATGGTTTTTATTATCGGAACATGTATGTGTCCACAAACTATACCATCATAACAATTCAATTTGCAATAATTGGCAACAACATTCTCATATGAACCAATATAATTAACAGCTTCTTTTGCCTTGTTTTTGAGAAATTTGCTCAAACTAAACTTGAATATTTTAAAAAATACATTGAGACTCAAACTTATATCATATATCGCTGCACCAATATGTTGTATCCATCTATGATTGGACACTATACCATCAAATTGATCACCGTGCAATATCAACAGTTTTTGGTTTTTTGCAGTAATATGACCAATCTCTCGTTTGATAACAATGTTTTCACCAAAATTAAAATTATCAAATGACTGTAGAAAATCATCGTGGTTACCATACAAATAAACAACCTGTGTACCCTTGCGACTCATTCTCAATATCTTTTGTATTATGGTGTTGTAATTATTGTGCCACTTGAAACGTCTTTGCAACGCCCATCCATCAACTATATCACCTACCAAATACAAATATTCACACTCCACCTCACTCAACAACTTTAATAACTTTTCATGATTACAATGTCCAGTTCCCATGTGAACATCCGAGATAAATAATGCACGCACTTTCATCCAAATAAATATCAAATAGTGTGTTACAAATTTGTGACACTATCACTTATGTTACGTTATTTTAATAACTTCTATTTGATGATTGTTTATACACAACACTCGTTGGTTCATTTGGATGACCATCATTATCCAAAAATGCAAAACTATAACTGTATTTTCCTATATGAGATAATTGTATGCGGGTGTCACAATACAACTTGATACCTGCATCACGCAATCTATGACAAAATGCAAAATCTTCTCCCAAATAATATCCGTCCACCAACAACGGTAAAAAGAAAGGATATACCTCATATTGCCCACCCCATATTTTAACACGTTGCATGTTAAACTTATCAATTATCTTTTGATATACACTACGATGTGTATACATAAATCCCGTCGCCGCAAAAATAACCTCATATAATTTACCTGCATCACCAAGAATAACATTCTTATCAACAAATTCAGTTGTCAACGCGGGCCATCCCTTGACACTATATGGCGCACTAACAAATGATAATCCTGATTGAATCGCCTTATCAATGTCATATTGCCAAAAACATACATCTGCGTCAATCCAAAACAAATGCTCAAATCCAGCATCCAATGCCTGTTGTGCCAATACACACCTACCTTGATCTATGGCACTAAATCCATATTTTCTCCATACAGTATATCCACGTTGTTCCAATTGACGCAATGCTGTGTCAACCGATGGCTCAATACTATTAGACACAGGCACCAATATAACAACACTGCTGGGTTTTATAGGCTCAACCACACCACTTTGAACTTTGTTTTGATTTGTCATTAGTAACTTTTTAAATAGTGCAAATATCTTGTTAAACATAATTAACTATATATATCGCAGTCACAACCAAAACTAAACACTATTTATAATTTTCGTCCAACTGCTCCAATAATCTGGATTTAGCAACATGATAGTCAACTTCGTACCATTCATTTTTAATGGATTTTGCAAATGGTAACATCGTATCTTTGATTCGCTTTTCAGCAACCAAATAATCTGGATGATATAAACTATACTCCACTACATAATCTCGGTGCGGACTGCCTGTTTGATACGTCTTTAACCTGTTCTTCAAATCCTT
>Ga0114964_10002738_pt1 | contig 12200 bp, 10 predicted proteins | sample C_131016_MF_Meta_FD_92638 | JGI IMG/M metagenome (GOLD analysis project Ga0114964, IMG submission 92638) | Freshwater microbial communities from Lake Croche, Canada to study carbon cycling - C_131016_MF_MetaG | ecosystem: Environmental > Aquatic > Freshwater > Lake | place: Lake Croche, Canada... | reverse complement strand
CACATCGCAGGCCGGCGGGAACGGCTTCTCGGCGAAGCTGATCGACCACTCGATGAAGTCGTCGTTGAATCCGATCGCGATCTCGCACAGGTTGTCACCCAGCATTGGATCGGTACCCACCGCCACCCAGCCGTCATGGCCTTCGATCTTGATGTCCTCGACGCTGGTGCGGGAGAGTTCCTCGGTTTTGCGTTCGCGGCCGATCGGGCTGCCGCGATACCAGGTGAAGGAGAAGTGGGGTCCGAGGATGCCCCCGCCGGCCAGCCACTGGCATCCGACCGAGTTGACTGCGGTCTTCACCAGTCCGGTCACTCGGGTCTGCTCGGCCATCGTCTGATCGCTGACGCCGCCGCATTCGGCGAACATCGGCCCGTGCTTACCGTCGGCGGCGGGGCCGGGCGCGTCCGGTTGCTCCTGCGTCGACTGCGCCTGGTCGGAGTTCGAACTTGAACACGCGCCAAGGGACGGGACCACCGCAGCGACGGTGACGGCGAGGGCCGCGAGTCTGCGTGCCGACGTCATGGGCACCTGCTGTTTCTCACAGCATGCACTGTAGCGGCAGCGGTTGAAAGAACCGCCGACATACCGGCTGAACTGCAGTCTTTTCGCCCAGGTCGGTATGGGACAGTAACGACATGCTTCTGGCACTGGTGCGGCGATTTGTCCGGCCGTACCGGCGGCTGGTCGCCGCGGTCATGGTGCTGCAGACCATCAGCACGCTGGCTTCGCTGTATCTGCCGACGGTGAACGCGGCGATCATCGATGACGGCGTCGCCAAGGGCGATACCGGTCTGATCGGCCGACTGGGACTGGTGATGCTGGCGGTCACCGCCCTGCAGGCCGCGTGCACGATCGGCGCGGTGTACTTCGGCTCGCGCACCGGGATGGGATTCGGCCGCGACGTCCGCGCGGCGATGTTCGGCCACGTCACCACGTTCTCCGATAGTGAGACCGCCCGATTCGGTGCGCCGTCGCTGTTGACCCGCACCACCAACGACGTCCAGCAAATCCAGGTTCTGGTGCAGATGACCGCCACCGTCCTGGTGACCGCCCCGATCATGTGCGTCGGAGGCATCATCATGGCGATCCACCAGGATGCCGGGCTCTCCTGGCTGCTACTGATCAGCGTGCCCGTGCTGGCGGGGGCCAATTACCTGATCGTGTCGCGGATGCTGCCGATCTTCCGCAGCATGCAGCAACGCATCGACACCATCAACCGGGTGCTGCGCGAACAACTCTCCGGCATCAGGGTGGTCCGGGCCTTCGCCCGCGAACCCTTCGAACAACAGCGATTCGCCACGGCCAACCACGCCGTCTCCGATGCCGCCCTGGCGGCCGGGCGCTGGCAGGCACTGATGCTTCCGGTGACTACACTGACCATCAACATCTCCAGCGTCGCGCTGATCTGGTTCGGCGGCCAGCGCATTGACGCCGGCCGGATGCAGGTGGGTTCACTGATCGCGTTCCTGTCCTATTTCATGCAGATCCTGATGGCTGTACTGATGGCCACCCTGATCCTGGTGATCCTGCCGAGAGCATCGGTGTGCGCGGAGCGGATCACCGAGGTGCTGGACACCCGAACAGCAATCACGAACCCGTCATCCCCGCAGCAGCCCTCCGGTGGCATCCGCGGTGCGATCGCGCTCGACAATGTCAGCTTCAGCTATCCGGGAGCGGAACGCCCGGTCCTGCAGAAGGTTTCGTTCTCCGCCTCCCCTGGTACGACGACCGCCATTGTCGGCGGCACCGGGTCGGGTAAGTCAACTCTGGTGTCGTTGATCTGCCGGCTCCATGACGTCAATTCAGGGTCGATCCGCGTCGATGACGTCGACGTGCGGGACTACGACACCGAATACCTCTGGGCATCATTCGGTCTGGTGCCACAACGCGGATACCTCTTCTCCGGAACCGTGTCCGACAACCTGCGCTACGGCAAGGCCGATGCGACCGAGGAAGAGATGTGGGCCGCCCTTCGGGTGGCCGCGGCCGACGACTTCATCGCCGCGACCCCCGACGGGCTAGGCACGCGGGTGGCCCAGGCCGGTATCAACTTCTCCGGCGGCCAGCGCCAGCGGTTGGCGATCGCCCGAGCGGTGATCCGCACACCGGCGGTCTACCTGTTCGACGACTCCTTCTCCGCACTGGACACCGAGACCGACGCTCGGGTGCGGGCAGCACTGCGCGAGTCATCGGCTAGTTCCACCGTGATCATTGTGGCGCAAAGGATCTCGACAGTAATGGCCGCCGATCAGATCATCGTCCTCGATGCCGGCCGCGTGGTCGGCGTCGGCCGGCACGACGAGTTACTGGAACGCTGTGCGGCGTATGCCGAATTCGCCGACTCGCAGTCAATGGGCACCGGAGTGGGAGGCCGGCCGTGACCGCCCCACCCATGCGCGGTGCCGTGCGGGCGATGATGACCGACCCCGCCGCGGCGCGATCGCGCGACTTCACCGGTTCCGCCCGGCGACTGTTCCGGCGACTGAATCCACAACGCACAGCGATCGCCGCAGTGCTTGCATTGTCCATCGGCAGTATCGTGCTGTCGGCGATCGGTCCACGGGTCTTGGGCCACGCCACCGACCTGTTGTTCAACGGAGTCATCGGACGCACGCTGCCGGCCGGGATCACCAGGGAGCAGGCGATCGCCGCGGCACGGGCCCGCGGGGACAACACCTTCGCCGACCTGTTGAGCGGGATGAACGTGACTCCCGGCCGCGGTGTCGACTTCGACGCCGTCGGGCGAACCCTGCTGCTGGCCTTGGCGATGTATCTCGTTGCCGCACTTCTCATCTGGTTGCAGGCCCGGCTGCTCAACGTGATCGTCCAGCGGACCATCACCGAGCTGCGCTGGGAGGTGGAACGCAAAGTCCACCGGCTGCCACTGTCGTATTTCGACTCACGTCAGCGCGGTGAGCTCCTGAGTCGGGTAACCAACGACGTTGACAACATTCAAGCCTCGGTGTCGATCACCATCAGCCAGCTGTTCACGGCAGTCCTCACGGTCATCGCCGTGTCGGTCATGATGCTGACCATTTCACCACTGCTGGCCCTGATCACGGTGTGCACGGTTCCGCTGTCGCTGTGGGTGACCCGGGCCATCGCACGACGGTCACAGAAATTGTTCGTCGCGCAGTGGGCCAATACCGGCCGCCTCAATGCCCATATCGAGGAGACCTACAGCGGTTTCACCGTGGTTCGGACATTCGGCCACCGCGCGTCGGCGCAGGACCGATTCGCCGAACTCAACGCCGAGGTCTACACCGCGAGTTTCGGTGCGCAGTTCTTCTCCGGACTGGTATCACCGGCGACGATGTTCGTCGGCAATCTCAGTTATGTGGCGGTCGCGGTGATCGGCGGCTTTCAGGTGGCGAGTGGGCAGCTCACGCTGGGCAGCGTCCAGGCCTTCATCCAGTACGTCCGCCAGTTCAACCAACCGCTGACGCAGGTCGCCGGTATGTACAACACATTGCAGTCCGGGGTGGCCAGCGCCGAGCGGGTGTTCGACTTCCTCGACGAACCGGAGGAAACCGCCTCAGCGCCAAACGAACTCCCCCACGGTCAAGCTCGGGTCGTATTCCAGAACGTCTCATTCGGCTATTCCCCCGAGGCGACCGTGATCGAGGATCTGACGTTGGCAGCCGAGCCGGGATCAACGGTGGCGATCGTCGGCCCGACCGGCGCGGGTAAGACGACGCTGGTGAATCTGCTGATGCGCTTCTACGACGTGGACTCCGGACGGATCCTTCTCGACGGCGTCGACATCCGCGACGTGAGCCGGTCGTCGCTACGATCCCGGATCGGCATGGTTCTGCAGGACACCTGGCTGTTCGGCGGAACGATCGCCGAGAACATCGCCTACGGTCGACCCGAGGCGACCGAGGACGAGATCGTCGAGGCGGCACGGTCGGCTTACGCAGACAGCTTCATCCGGTCGCTTCCGCGCGGGTATGAGACCCGGATCAGCGATGACGGCGGGAACCTCAGCGCCGGCGAGAAGCAGTTGATCACGATCGCGCGGGCATTCGTGGCTCAACCACAACTGTTGATCCTCGACGAGGCGACCAGTTCCGTGGACACCCGCACCGAGCTGTTGATTCAACAGGCGATGGCTGAATTACGCAGGGAACGGACGAGTTTCATCATCGCCCACCGGCTGTCCACGATCCGCGACGCGGACCTGATCGTGGTTATCGACGGGGGCCGGATCGTCGAGCAGGGAAGTCACGCGGAACTGCTGGAACGCCGCGGGGCCTACTGGCGAATGGTTTCGGCGCCCTAGATGCCGGGGCCCTGCGTGCGCACGTCGTCCACCTCTGACATGGCCGCACGGAGCTTGGCCAGCCACTCCTGCGCGTGCTCACCGACCAGACGCACAGACCAGGCCAGCGCGTCTGACCTGGAGCGCGCCACACCGGCATCCACGAGGGTGTCGAGCACCTGGCGCTCGGGTTGTTTGAGCCGGGTCATGACCGGTACCGCGATATGAGTGAAGAGGATTCGCTCCGGCGCCTCCGCGGTGCCGAACTCGACTCCCCAGGAGACCTTGCGGCCGTAGTTATCCTGCGCCTCGTCGGCGATTCGGATTCGCTCGGCGCGGGTGTCGTCGCGGAACCGCGACACCCGCCCGGTCGCGCGGGCGGCGCTCTCGCCATCACCGGACTCCGGCAGACGACCGATGACGGTGATCTCCTCGCGGTCGACGATCACCGTCGGGTCACCGACGAACCACCCGTCGGGAAGTCGTCCGGCGAACCATTCCGAGGCTTGACTGGCATCGGATTGGTCGGCCTGTTGCCAACCACCCGGACGCCGACGGGGGGAAGGTGCGGGGTTTTGTTTCATGAATTACATAATTACATCATTACACCGAGTCTGCCACCACTTCACTGTGGGCGAACAGACATGTATCCGAACCTGGGGCACACGCTGCGCGGAATGGATAATGGCCCCATGCCTGGTAAAGAAATAGATCCTCAACGTGCCCGTGCCGCCCGCGACGTGGTCCGACAGCATCCGGCGATGACGCTGGCCGCGGTGTCACCGGCCCTGATCGGGGCGGGATTGGTGTGGTGGCTCGTCGGTCCCGGATGGGCCCTCATATTGCTGGCCGGTGCGGCGTTCATCGGTGGCCGAGCGTTATTGCGGAAGCGCTGAGCGCAGCAGGGCTCAGGCGAGTGCCGGGTCAGTCTCCGGATCCGTCCCGCGGCGGACTCGGTGCAGGTCGACCACATCGCGTATGCCGCGCAACCGCCGGTGTCCGGCGTAGGACCAACTGAACCGATCATCGTCACCGATCTGCTCGCGGGCGGACTCTGCGACCAACACTGCGCCCGGACGCGCGACCGAGGTGACCCGGCTGGCCAGGTTGACCGGGCTGCCGAACCAGTCGCCGGCCCGGCTCACCGCCGATCCGTACGCCACCCCCACCCGCAATTGCGGCAGTAGTTCGTCGGCCTCGGCGGCGTCGACGAGAGCGAGGATGACTTCCAGTAGCGCGCCGGTGTCAGGAGAGATGAGCATCACCGCGTCGCCGATGGTCTTGATCAGGCGCACCGGGGCCACCAACACCTGACGGGCGATATCGGCCAGCCGGTTGGCCAATTGCTCAACGCCCTCTGGCGGAAGCTCCTCACCAAGGCGGGTGAATCCGACGAGATCGGCGAACGCGCATGCCACCTCGCGCGCACCCGGCAGTGGCGCCCCCGCCCTGCGCTCGCTGGCATTGACCGCGCCGGTCTCCACCTCATGACGTAACTGCAGCAGCAGCATGTCCTGAATCATCGGTCCCAACATCGGCGCCGCTGCACTCACCAGATCCCTTGTGCCCTTGGCGATCTCAAGTTCGGTGACGCCGGGGTGAAAGACGGGTCCCAACGCGGCCGCGCGCATCACCTCGGCGGCGCGGGATAGGCCCTCGGCCAGAACCCGGACGATGGTTAACAATTGATCCGGGTCGATGCCGAGGTCGAGGAATCGCTTGATGTGAAGCGCGGTGTCGCCATCGGACCGCATGAACACGGGCGCATCGGGATCATCGATCTGGGGTTGTCCGCTGGCGCGCTGGAAGCGGTTCAATTCGTCGATGTCGATCCCCACCTGCTCGCTGATCTGCCGCGCCGACAGATACGTGCCGTCATCGCCGAGCACACGCCGCGCGGCAAGCAGCATCGGCGCGAACGAATGCCGGATCTCCTCGACGGTGATGCCCTGATCGAGCAGCCACCGGATCAACTCGGCACGCTCACTGCGGTCCTCGCCGACCAGGCCGTCGAGCAGGCCGGAGGATTCCAGATCGACGGCGCCGGGATCGCCGGTGCCAGGGTCGACGGCGCCGGTCATGACACCGGAGGTCGCCGGTCCGCCCAGGGCCGCGCCGCCTCGATCTGGGTACTGAGCGACAGCAGTGTCGCCTCCTCCGAAGGACGCCCGACGAGTTGCACCGACATCGGCAGGCTGTTGTCGTCCAGAGCCCACGGCACCGCGGCCGCCGGCTGACCGGTGGCGTTGAAGATCGCGTTGAACGGCACCCGGGAGGCCACCATGGCCAGCGTGGCAACGCCGCCTCGGTGCTGGTATCGCCCGATCCGAGACGGACCGGTCGCCGCGCCCGGCGTGATCACGACGTCGATGTCGTCGAAGATCGACTGGACCCTCGCCGCCAGCGCCGGCTCCGCGGCACGCACCTTCTCGAGTTGGCTGTCGGAGATCAATCCGCCGAGACGGGCGACGGCCCTGGTCCGAGGTTCCAGCCGTTCCGGGTACGGCAACTTCTGCACGTCCTCGTAGACCCCGCGCCACATCCGGGGCAGCACATGGCCGTACAGCGCCCAGGCCGGATAGTCCGGATCACGCCAGAACACCTCGTGGCCGAGGTCGCGAAGAAGTTTCTCGACCCCGTCGAGGGCTTTCTGTTGCGCCCGGCCGACCCGGCCCACCATTGTCGGAGGCAGCTTGGCGCTCAACGCAATTCGCAGCCGGCCAGGCTTGCGTGCCGCCGCTTTGACGAACCCCCCGCGGGGAGCCTTTCCGGTGTTGGTCACGTCAAGGAACAGTGCGGCGTCGGCCACCGTGCGAGTCAGGGGGCCGTTGACGCTCAGTCCGCACCAGGCGTCGTCGTGCGGTGCGATCGGCACCCGGTCGCGTTGCGGCTTGAGGCCGAACAGGCCGCACCAACCGGCCGGGATGCGGATCGACCCCGCGCCGTCCGAACCCAAGGCGATCGGCGCCAGACCGGCAGCCACCGCCGCACCGCTTCCGCCACTGCTGCCGCCGGGCGTGTAGGCCAGATCCCACGGATTGTGTGTGGCACCGTAGGACACCGTTTCGGTGAACGGCCACAACATCATCTCCGGTACCGAGGTCTTACCCAGGATCACCGCGCCGGCCTGTCGCAGCCTGCGCACCACCTCGGCGTCGGCGGTGGCGGGCAGGTCGTAGGCGCTGGTGCCGCACGTGGTGAACTCCCCGGCGACGTCGACGTCATCCTTGATCGCGATCGGGACTCCGAGCATCGGCAGGCGCTCGCCGGCATCGAGTTGCTCCTGGGCGGCTGCCGCCTCGCGACGGGCGGTGTCGGCCATCACCACGCGGTAGGACCGCACCTCCCGGTCCAGCCTGGTGATGCGCTCGAGGTACATCTCGAGCAGTGCGGGGGCGGTGATGGTTCCGGCCGCGAGCATGCGGGCCTGCTCGGCGGCGCCGGCGAAGGCGATGTCGGTGACGTCCACTGAACGCAGCGTAGCGGTGCCCCGGCCCGGCCGCGCCGGTGACGCACCACTGCGGTCCGTTGTACCGTCAGCCGGTGAGCGATTCGGTCAATCCCCGCTACGGCACCATCGACCGCGACTACGCGATGCGACTGGCAACCACGGCCCCCGACGATGACGGGCCGGTCTGGATGGTCAATCTGATGAAGTACCGCGATATCGCCGATTACGGCGACGGCCGCGAGTCGACGATCAGCGGCCAGGCGGCCGACGACCTCTACTCGCCGGTCGCGATTCTCGCCGACATCGGGGCTGAGCCAGTCTTCTTCGGCGATGTCGACGAGCAGTTACTCGGTGCGACACCGGTCTGGGATCGCGTCGCGGTGGTCAAGTACCCGACCCGGCAATCGTTCATCGATATGCAGTCGCGGCCGGATTTCATGGCGGCCCACCAGCACAAGGACGCCGGTATGGCGGAGACGATCGTGATGGGCGGCCAACCGCTGCCCTACCCGGTAGCGCCAGCCGGTGCCGTCGTCGACTGGGCCGACGTGCCGCATCCCCCTACCGCGCAGGACGGCCCGATCACCGTGGTGCATGTGCTGAGCTTCGCCGACGCCGATGCGGCGCAGGCGATTCCGGACGAGATGGAGGCCTATGCCACAGCCATCGCGCAAATCGCCGCCCGCCAGGGCGTACGGGTGGCCGGGTGGTTCGGCGTCGAGGGCACCATCGTCGGCGACCGCCGAGTGTGGCATCAGGTGCGGTTCAACCAGTTCCCGAGCAAGCGCGCGTTCATGGCCCTGGCCGCCGACACCGAACGGCAACAGGCGCAGGCCGAGCATCGGGAGAAGGCGATCGCCGATACCTACACCCTGCTGGTGCGCCCCGCCATCGATCGCATCGCGGACTCGATCGGATCCTGACGCCATGGCATGTGTGTTCTGTGAGATCGTCGCCGGTCGCGCCCCGGCGATTCGGATCCACGAAGACGACGACTACCTGGCCATCCTCGATATCCGGCCGTTCACCCGCGGCCACACCCTGGTGATCCCGAAGTCGCACAGCGTCGATCTCACCGACACCCCGGCTGCAACCCTGGCCGCCATGGTGGCACTCGGGCAACGCATCGCCCAGGCGACTCGTGCGTCCGGCTTGGCCGCAACCGGCAACAACGTGGCCATCAACGACGGCAAGTCGGCGATGCAGACGGTATTCCACATCCACCTGCACGTGATTCCGCGCCGCGACGGCGACAAGGTGGCCTTCGCCAAGGGCATGCTGCTGCGTCGCGATCCGGACCGGGACACCACCGGCCGCATCCTGCGCGAGGCCGTGGAACGACTGCCGTGAGCGCGCAGGGCAAATCGTCACTGGGCGATCAGGCGCTGCGGCTCTTCGCGCAGGCCCACGACACGCTCTACCAACGCACCGGAGGCCGGATCGGACACCGGATTCCCGGCGCTCCCAACAGTCTGCTGCTACACACCGTCGGCGCCAAGACTGCTCTGCCGCGCACGAATTCGCTGTCCTACGCCCGCGACGGCGACAGCTACCTGGTGGTGGCCTCCAACGGCGGCGACCGGCGCTCACCGGGATGGTTGCATAACCTGAGAGCCGAGCCGAGAGTCGAGATCAACGTCGGCCCGAGGCGATTCGCAGCGACCGCGGCGGAGATCGGGGCTGGTGACCCGGACTACGCGCGGCTGTGGCGAATCGTCAACGCCAACAACGCCAACCGCTACGACAGCTATCAGGCCAGGACTGACCGGCCGATCCCGGTCATCCGGCTGACGCCCTGAGGCCGGCCCGGCGGGCGGCCTCGCCGAATACCGTGTCGAGCATCGCCGGGGTGAGCCGTCCGGTGAACATGTTCTGCTGACTCGGGTGATAGCAACCGAGCAACACCAGGCCGGACGGGAACTCCGCTACCGCGGCGTGGCCGAATTTCGGCTTGGGCGTGAGCTTGTCACCCACCAGGCGCAGTGCGGACTGCCAGGCAAAGCCACCCAGGGCGATGACCACCCGCACGGATGGTGCGATCAACCGCCACTCGGCGTCCAGCCACGGCTGACACGTCGACCGCTCGGCCGGTGTCGGGGCGTTGCCCGGTGGTGCGCAGCGCACCGCCGCGACTACCCGAATTCCGTTGGCCTGCAAAGCGTCTGCCGCGTCGACACTGACCGGCGAGTTCACCAGACCGATGCGGTGTAGCGCGGCGAACAACTGGTCACCGGAGCGATCGCCGGTGAAGACCCGACCGGTGCGGTTGGCGCCGTGGGCCGCCGGAGCCAACCCGAGCACCAGGATCCGCGGCCGGGCCGCGCCCCAACCGGGTGCCGGGCGGCCCCAGTAGGGCTGTTCGGCGAAGGCTTTGCGCTTGGCCACCGCGACATCCTCGCGCCAGTCGACCAGTCGCGGACAGGCGCGACAGACACTGACGTCGGCGTCGAGGTCGGCAAGGTCGGCAACGGCGTCGGCCAGTGCCGCCACCTGCCCGCCATTGCGCGCAACCGGGGTACCCGCTGTTGCCGGATCGCCGGGCCAGCCAGACCCGGGCGGCACCGGCGAGTCGAAGCGCGCGCCGGTGCGCGGGTGAGGTAACTCCACGTCGCGAATCTATGCTGCCTGGAGTGAGGACGTCGCGGTGGCCGGTGCTGCTGATTCTGTTCTCGGCGTTCCTGGCCGCGGCGGGCAATGGCATCTCACTGGTCGCGTTCCCCTGGCTGGTGTTGCAACGCACCGGCAGCGCCACCGAAGCATCCATCGTCGCCGGGGCGGGCACCCTGCCACTGCTGTTCGCCACCGTGATCGCAGGCACGGCGGTTGATTTCCTGGGGCGGCGACGAGTCGCCATGCTCGCCGACGCCATGTCGGCACTGTCGGTCGCTGCGATTCCGGTCTTGGCGCTCACCCTGGGCGTCGGAGTACTGAGTACCGCGGCACTGGCCGGCCTGGCCGCCCTGGGCGCGTTCTTCGATCCGGCCGGCATGACCGCGCGGTTATCGATGCTGCCCGAGGCGGCGCGTCGGGCGAACTGGACACTGGACCACACCAACAGCGTCTACGAGGCAGCATTCAACCTGGCCTATATCACCGGTCCGGGTATCGGCGGTCTGCTCATCGCCACTCTCGGCGGGGTCAACACCATGTGGGTCACCGCCGCGGCTTTCGGACTCTCGATCATGGCAATGGCGGTGCTGCGCCTGCCCGGCGCCGACCAACCCGAACCCGACGAGCGACCCGACGGCGTTGTCTCCGGCGTGCTCGAGGGCCTGCGCTTCGTCTGGCACAACCGGGTGTTACGGACGCTCGGCCTGCTCGAGTTGGCCGTCACCGGTTTGTACCTGCCGATGGAAAGTGTGTTGTTTCCCAAGTACTTCAGCGATCGAAACCAACCCGCCCACCTGGGCTGGGTGTTGATGGCGCTGTCGATCGGCGGACTGGTGGGCGCACTGAGTTGGACGGTGCTGTCGCGCATCGCCAGCAAGCGCACCACGGTGCTGACCGCGGTCGCCACCTTCGGGGCCGCGGCGACGGTGATCGCCTTCCTGCCGCCACTTCCGGTGATCCTGGTGCTCTCGGCGATCGTGGGCCTGGTGTACGGGCCGATCGGCCCGATCTACAACTCGGTGATGCAGACCCGAACACCCGAGCAGATGCGCGGCCGGGTGGTGGGGGTGATGACGTCGATGGCGTATGCCGCCGGCCCGGTCGGCTTCATGATCGCGGGCCCCTTGGTAGACGCCTTCGGGTTGCGGGTCGCGTTCCTGGCCCTGGCGCTGCCGGTTCTGGCGATCGCACTGGCCTGCCCGTGGGTTCCCGCGCTGCGGGAGTTGGACCGGGCGAGCGGCTAAAGATCGTCTCGCTCCTAGGATGTACCGGTGCACCCCGGCGCGAGTGAACCCGTGTCGGTGAGGCCGGTTGCGCTGCTCGTCAACGGCCCGAGTTCATCCGGAAAGTCGACCCTCTGTCGAGCGCTGCAGGAGCGTTTGAACGACGGTGCCGGTGACGACGCCACCTTCGCGAGCGTCGCGTTCGACGACCTCGTCCGATTGATCTCGGACACGCTCTTTCCGATCAGTTTCGTGGCGCTCGCCGGTGGGGATGTCACCAGCCTGGTGTCCCGCGAACCGCACGACGGCCGTGCCGCGTGGGAGTACGTCCACGAGACCGCAACAGCGACCGGTGTCGACGGACACCCACGGGTCCGAGTCGTCCTGCGCGACGACACCCGCCGACTGCTGTCCGGGATTCACCGCGGTTGGGGCGCGCATCTCACACTGGGCACGAATCTCATCATCGATCACTTCCTGCAGGACAAGGATTGGTGCGATGAGACGCTCGACGTCCTCGAGAATTCCGGAGCTCACATCTTCTCGGTCGGGGTCTACTGCTCGGTGCAGGAACTAGAGCGTCGCGAAGCCGCACGGGCAGACGGCGAACTCGAGGGAAGGCCACTCGGGCTGGCCCGCCGCAGCAACGAACTGT
>Ga0114964_10002733_pt1 | contig 12209 bp, 9 predicted proteins | sample C_131016_MF_Meta_FD_92638 | JGI IMG/M metagenome (GOLD analysis project Ga0114964, IMG submission 92638) | Freshwater microbial communities from Lake Croche, Canada to study carbon cycling - C_131016_MF_MetaG | ecosystem: Environmental > Aquatic > Freshwater > Lake | place: Lake Croche, Canada... | reverse complement strand
GGCGTCATTGAGCATTCAAGACCCAACGGACATCAAGCTCTTAAAGCAAATCAAGCGCAGCGATCAACCGACCTTGAGTTTGGAGGGGGACATCATTGTGCAGCCGGTGGTGAGAACCCGAAAAGGCAATGAGTTTGTCTCGCCGGGCACCTTGGCCGAGTTGTCTCACTACCTTGTGGAGCATCCCCAGGCCACCTTGGTGGCGGGAAGTTCTGAGATCGGCTTGCAGGTCAATAAAGATTTCGTCAGGCCCGATCACATTGTCTACATCGGGCATGTGAAGGAGCTTCAAGCCATTCAAACACTGCCCAGTCATTGGCGAGTTGGCGCAGGTGTGGGGTTGCAAGAGGTGATGCAGTTGTGCGCCAAAGAGTTGCCTGACTTCTCCGAGGTTCTCAGGCGGTTTGGCTCGCCGCCCATCCGTTACACGGCCACCTTGGCTGGCAACATTGCCAACGGGTCCCCCATTGGTGACAGCATGCCGTGTTTGATGGCCTTGGGTTCTCAGCTCGGTCTGAGGCACGGCAAAAAGACCCGCGAAGTGGCGTTGGAGGATTTTTACACGGGGATCAAGAAAAATATTTTGCAGCCTGGTGAATTCATTGAGTACATCACCATTCCCCGTTTGAAGGCCAACGAACGCTTTGCTGCCCACAAGGTCAGCAAGCGATTTGAGCAAGACATTTCAGCCACCTGTGCAGCGATTCGCTTCACGCTCTCGGGGGACAAACTCACCCACGTGCGCTTGGCTTACAACGGTTTGTCACCGTTCCCCGCTCGTGCAAAAAAGATTGAAGAAGTCCTTGAAGGCGTACGCCCAAGCGACGTCAAAACGAGTGATCTCGATCAGGCCATTGCACAGAGTTTTACGCCTCGCGACGGGTTGCGTGCCACTTGGGCTTACCGTGCGTTGCTCGCCAGAAATTTGGTGTTGAAATTCATTCATCCTCTTGACTTGGAAGTGAGCCCATCATGAATGCTCCAGACAAAATCAATCAGTTGATCAAAAGCGCAGAACAAGGCCGTGAGCTGGTGCATGAGTCGGCCCATTTGCACGTGACGGGCAAAGCAGTGTACACCGACGATGTGCCCGAGTTGGCGGGCACGCTTTACGCTGCATTGGTGCTCTCACCGGTGGCGCATGGCGAGTTGATTGGCGTGGGCGTTGACAAGGCCGCCATCTTGGCTCAGCACGGTGTGATTGCCGTCTACACGGCCGAGGATATACCCGGTGAAAACAACTGTGGCCCCATCGTGCATGATGATCCATTTTTGGCCGACAAAATTGTCCAGTATGTGGGGCAACCTGTCGCGGTGGTGGTGGCGCGCGACATGCTGTATGCACGAGAAGCGGCCAAGACCGCACGGGTGTTGGTCCATGAATTGCCTGCCATTTTGACGATCGATGAGGCAATGAAGCATGGCTCCTTCATCATGCCTGCCAAAAGCATCACACGAGGTCACCCGGATGCGGCCATCCAAGAGGCGCCTCATCGCCTCAAAGGGCAAACCACCTGTGGCCAGCAAGAGCAGTTTTACCTTGAAGGGCAAGTGACGTACGCCATCCCTCGGGAGGATGGTCAGTTGACCTTGTATGTCTCGACCCAGCACCCCGATGGCAATCAGCGCGAGGCCGCTGCGGCCCTGAACCTCTCCACCCACGACGTCGAGGTGATCTGTCGTCGCTTGGGCGGCGCCTTTGGCGGCAAAGAAGGGCAGGCCAGTATTTTCAGTCAAAGTGCGGCCTTGGCTGCGTTCAAACTCCAGCGTCCCGTGAAGTTGAGGGTCAATCGCGATGACGACATGACCATCACCGGTAAGCGCCATGATTTCAGGGCGGATTATGAGGTGGGTTTTGATGATCAGGGCAAAATCCTGGGCGTGGATGTGGTGCTTTACTCCCGTTGTGGTTACAGCACGGATTTCTCTGGACCGGTCAACGACCGTGCGCTCTTGCACATTGACAATTGTTACTATTTGCCCAATCTGAAGGTGATCACTCACCGCTGTAAAACCAACATGCAAAGTGCCACCGCATTCAGGGGCTTTGGTGGGCCACAGGGCATGTTTGCCATTGAGACCGTCATTGAGGAGATCGCTCAACGCTTGGGAATGGACTCTTTGCAGGTCCGCTTGGCCAATTTGTACCAAGACCCCAAACAGTCTGGCAATCCAGAGTCCATGACCACCCAATATGGACAGCAAATTGAAGACTGGGTCGCCGACAAAATCATCGACCAATTGCAAGTTCAGTCCGAGTACCAAGCCCGCCGTGCACAAGTTCAAGCGTTCAACGCCACGCATGTTCACAAAAAGCGTGGATTGTCTTTGGTGCCCTTGAAGTTCGGCATCAGTTTCACCGCCACCATGCTCAATCAAGGCGGTGCATTGCTCCATATCTATCAAGATGGTTCTGTGAGCGTGAACCACGGTGGAACCGAGATGGGGCAGGGGTTGAACACCAAGATGGCCCAAGTGGCTGCCGATGGATTGGGCATCACGGTCGATCATGTGCGCGTGACGGGCACCGATACCCAAAAAGTCCCCAACGCATCGGCCACCGCTGCATCGAGCGGTGCAGACATCAATGGCGCCGCGATCAACCATGCCTGCTTGCAACTGCGCGAGCGCTTGAGCCAAGTGGCCGCCAAACATTTGGGTTGCTCCCCCACGGAGGTGAGCTTTGCGCAAAACCACGCCTGGTTTGGCAGTGCCAGCATGCCATGGAAAGACTTGGTCATCCAAGCCTGGTTGGACCGCGTGGGCTTGTCGGTCACGGGTTTTTACAAGACCCCCGAAATTGCTTATGATTTCAATACGCTTTGGGGGCGCGCTTTTTATTACTACTGCTATGGTGCCGCCGTGAGTGAAGTCGAGATCGACACCTTGACGGGTGAGTGGTGGCTCAAAGCGGTGGACATCTTGCACGATGTGGGTCAAAGTATCAATCCTGCCATTGACATGGGGCAAATTGAAGGGGGTTATGTCCAAGGCATGGGCTGGCTCACCATGGAGGAGTGCATCTGGAGCGGCAAGGGCAAATTGTTGACCCATGGGCCTTCCACTTACAAAATCCCAGTCGCTGGCGATATCCCAGAACACTTCCATGTCAAATTCTTTGATGGCAGCAACGTCAAGCCCACACCGTTTTATAGCAAAGCTGTGGGCGAGCCGCCGTTGATGTTGGCGCTCTCAACTTACTTTGCTTTGCGCGATGCTGTCAGTGCCAGTGCCGGCCACCAAGTGCCACTCAATATGGATGCGCCAGCAACGCCCGAACGCATCTTGATGGCGTGCGAAGCTTTGCGATCTGCACATCCCACTTGAATCCATCACAAGACTGCCCATTGCGGTGAACAGGCACTTAACCGAGTTCTTGAAGGCACTCCAAGCGCTCCCCGCCAATGAGTGCGCCGTGCTGGTGTGTGTTCAATCGGTGCAGGGCTCGGCTCCTCGAGATGTGGGGGCTTGGATGGCGGTGTTCAAAGGCGAGACCCAGATCAACACATTGGGAGGCGGTCAACTCGAATACCAAGCCACCGAGGTGGCGCGCGCCATGGTCAATGGTTCTGAGTCGTCTCCACCCACACTGCCTGCAACTGCCCATTTGCCGGATGTTCTCACCCGCACCTTCAGCATGGACGACACGAGCACCACTGTGCTGCGTTACCCCTTGGGGCCAAGCTTGGGACAATGCTGTGGAGGCGTGGTGAATTTGAGCTTTGAGAAAGTGTTTGCGCAAGATCAAGCGCGCTTGGTCCTGGCTTTACAAAAAGCGGAGCCTCGCCTTGCACTCTTTGGTGCGGGGCATGTTGGACACGCCTTGATGCGGGTCATGTGCACATTGCCGTGGCAGTTGAGCTGGATTGATTCGCGCGACGATATTTTCTTGCAGCAAGAGTTTCCCAGTGTCGAGATGGAGCACTCACAACCGGTGCAGATGGCCGTGGACCACCTCTCGCCTCAAACCCATGTGTTGATCATGAGCTTTAGCCATGCCGAGGATTTGGACATTGTGGCAAGGTGTTTGCTTCGGCAAAGACATCAGCACGATTTGGCCAGTGTGGGTCTCATTGGCAGTCAGACCAAATGGGCCACATTTCAAAACCGGTTGCGCGAGCGTGGTTTTACCCAAGAAGAACTCGATTGCGTGGAGTGCCCCATCGGATTGCCCGGTATAGAGGGCAAAGAGCCTGAGGTGATTGCCTTGTCGGTGGCGGCCAGGTTGCTGCAACTTCAAGCCCAGAGTCTCCCCCCTGCGAGCGAGTAAGCACTGGGCAGGAATACAAATGCACCGTGTGAGTGCGAGGTCGGTATTTTTTTGTTGAATGGAGATGAGTGTCATGGATCCCTATTATTTAGAGTGGGCCAATTTGCTATTGCGATGGTTGCACTTGATCACGGTCATTGCTTGGGTGGGGTCGTCCTTTTATTTTGTGTTCTTGGACAGCAATTTGGTCAAACCCACGTCACCTGATTTGCTCGAGAAAGGGGTGGATGGGGCGATGTGGGCTGTTCATGGGGGTGGTTTTTACAACCCACAAAAGTACATGGTGGCACCGCAAAAAATTCACAGCAAGTTGCATTGGTTTTATTGGGAAAGTTACTTCACGTGGATGAGTGGCTTTGCACTGTTTACAGTGCTGTATCTCTACAACGCCAAAACGTTTTTGATCGACCAGTCGTTGATGTCCTGGACGCCATCGCAAGCTGTTGCGGTGGCCTTGGCTTTTTTGGTGGTGTTTTGGTTGGTGTACGACCGCGTGTCTCAATGGTTGGGGTTTCGTGAAAATGGAGAACTCTGGGTCGGAGCCGTGATGCTGCTCGTGATCACTGTGGCGTCCTATTTGGCGTGTCACTGGTTTGCAGGTCGCGCGGCCTTTCTCTTGGTGGGGGCCGTGATGGCGACCAGCATGTCGGCCAATGTGTTTTTTTGGATCATCCCTGGTCAGCGCAAAGTGGTGCAAGCCATGACCACGGGCCCCAAGTTGCCCGCCGAAGAATTGATCATGCACGGCAAGCGCGGCAAGCAGCGCAGTGTGCACAACACTTACTTCACCTTGCCTGTGATTTTTGCCATGATGAGCAACCATTATGGGTTTTTATATAGCCATCCCCAGCATTGGATCATCTTGGTGGTGATGATGTTGGCTGGCGCGTTGATTCGCCAGTTTTTTGTGCAGCGACACGCGTTTCATCAAGGTCGCGCGGGCAATCCTTGGCCTTACGCACTGGTGGGTTGTGTCGTCATTGCGGGAGTGATTGTGGCCATGGCGCCCAAGGAGGGGATCAACCATTCTGCAGCCAACGCCGCGCCAGAGACTGCTGAGCCCGTTGCTTATCAGGAGCTCGCAGTGGTCTTGCAAGCGCGATGCTATTCTTGTCACGGTGCAGCGCTCCAGATGAAAAACGTGCGGCTCGATTCACCCCAAGGGGTTGCACAAAACGCATTGAACATTTATCAACAAGCCGTGGTGCTCATGCAAATGCCCATGAACAATGCAACCGGCATCACGCCTGAGGAGAGGGCTTTGATCAAGCGTTGGTACGAGCAAGGCGCAAGAGTCACACCTTGACTGCAGGTCTGGTTCTGCCCAGATCCGTGTCAGCCCGCTTAAAAGTTTCTGGCCTTCTCAACGAGGTCCATGGCGAGTTGATTGTGGCGCTGGATGAGAGGCGGGAGTTCGACTCGGGTCAACACGCCGTGATCGACCAACACCTCGCCGTTGACGATGGTGTAATCGGTGTTTTGACTGGCGCACAGCAGCAGTGCGCCCACGGGGTCGTGGACAGCCCCGCCAGCTTGCTCAAGAGTGTCGGTCCTAAAGAGCGCCAGGTCAGCGCAGTCTCCAATGCGGAGTTGACCAATGTCTTGTCTCCCCAAGGTTTGCGCACCTCCTCGGGTGGCGAGTCTCAAGGCGTCCCGAGGCGTCATTTCTTGCGGACCGCTATCGCAGCCAAAGGGTTCGAGTGACTTGGCCACGCGCGCCAAGAGCATGGCTTGGCGGGCTTCCCCGAGCAAATGTGCGCCATCGTTGCTGGCACTGCCGTCAACCCCCAAGCCCACATTCACCCCCAGATTCAAGAGTTTTCTGAGTGGCAAAATGCCACTGGCCAAGCGCATATTGCTGCAAGGGCAGTGCGCAATGCTGGTGCCCGTTTGGGCAAATTGAGCCATTCCCGCTGGATCGATTTTGACGCAGTGCGCATGCCACACATCCTCACCCACCCAGTCCACATTTTCTGCATATTGTGCCGGTGTGCAATTGAATTTCTCCAGGGTATACGCCACGTCGTGGTCGTTTTCTGCCAAATGCGTGTGCAGTCGCACACCGTAGGCTCGGGCCAGTTTGGCTGACTCGCGCATCAGGGCTGGGCTCACCGTGAATGGCGAGCAAGGGGCCACCGCAATGTGGAGCATCGAGCCATGACTGGGGTCATGCCAGTGTTCAATGAGCTTTTGGGTGATGGATAAGATGTCTTCTTCTTTTTCCACCACTTGGTCGGGCGGCAGTCCACCCTTGGATTGGCCAACGCTCATGCTGCCCCGAGTTGCGGTGAATCGAAGCCCCATGGTCTGGGCCGCTTGGATGCTGTCTTCGAGCCGCGCACCGTTGGGGTAGATGTAGAGATGGTCGCTGCTGGTGGTGCAGCCCGAGAGCAACAATTCGGCCATGGCGACTTGGTGTGAGACTTGAATCATCTCAGGTGTGAGTCCAGCCCACAATGGATAGAGTCCTTTGAGCCAGGAAAAAAGTTCCGCATTTTGAACACTTTTCACGGCCCGTGTTAAGGACTGCACCATGTGGTGATGGCAGTTGACCAATCCCGGTGTCACCAAGTGATTTCTGGCATCGATCACACGATCAGCGCCACTGAGCAAAGGCTCTCCACGCGCTTGAAATTGCGCTGGGTCCAGGATGTCTTTGATCACGCCGCCCTCGATGTAGATCGAGCCGCCTTGAATTTCGCGTTGGGCATCATCTTGGGTGCTGATGCAATGTGCTCGGTGTATGAAGAGTTTGTTCATGAGTGGATGAGAAATGAGGGAGTCTGAATGCCCAAGCCTGACTGAGGAGGGCGTTGGTGAGCGGTGCGCCAAGGCAGGGCCATGGTGCTGCGTTTTGAGTGAGCAAGAATCAGACCCGGGAAACGCCTTGGGTCAGAGATCTGCCAACGACAAGTACGGCAATGATATTCTTTTTGTGGTGGTGCTCGACTATGATGCATGCTTGAATGGAGCGCCACAAGGAGGTCGCCGTGATAGAACCGTTTGAATTTTTAGAGCAATTGTTTCAAGTGGCTGTCGAGCGTGCTGCGCCGACCAATTTGTTGGCGGCGCATTTGCCGGATCCTCCGAAAGGAAACACGTGGGTGCTCGGTGCAGGCAAGGCCAGTGTCTCCATGGCCATGGCCTTTGAAGCGGCCTGGGATGCCGCCTATCCCAGTGCCCCCTTGAGTGGTGTGGTGGTCGCGCCTTATGGCCACTTGCCAGAGAGCTTCCAAGCGGACAACTCTCGCATTGAGGTGATGCAAGCCTCGCACCCTGTGCCTGATCAGCGCAGCGTAGAAGCCGCTCAAAAGATGCTTGGCTTGGCCATGCGGCTCACCGAAGACGATTTGGTGGTGGTGTTGATTTCTGGCGGGGGCTCGTCCTTGTTGTGCCTGCCCATCGAGGGATTGACTCTGGAGGACAAGCAAGGAGTGAACCGCGCATTGCTGCAAAGTGGGGCGAGCATTGATGAGATGAATATTGTCCGCAAGCACCTGTCTCAAATCAAAGGTGGGCGGTTGCTCCAGGCACTGCAGCCCGCTGAAGTCCTCACTTTGTGCATCAGCGATGTGCCCGGAGACGATCCCCAGATCATTGCAAGCGGGCCGACGGTGCCGGATCAGAGCACATCAAAAGAAGCTTGCGATATCTTGCAGCACTATGGCATTGCACTGCCCAAAGCGGTGAAGGAGGCTTTGGCGATGGGTGAGCTAGAAACCCCCAAACGCGAGATGTTTAAACATTCACGACATCAAGTGCGGGTGATTGCGTGTCCCAATGATGCCCTCAATGCTGCAGCCGCGCATGCCAAACGCTTGGGCATCGAGCCTTACCTGTTGGCCGACGATGTGCAAGGCGAGTCCAAAGACGTGGCCATGGTGCATGCAAGCCTGGCACGGTATGCAGCCCAAGGCATGGGTCCATTCAAGAAGCCTTGTGTGCTTTTAAGTGGTGGGGAAACCACCGTCACCATCGAGCCCAAGTGGGTCTCTTCCAGTGGCGAGCCTTCTGCTCAGGACGGTCGCGAAGTCCGTGCTGCTCGTGGTGGGCGGGCGGGTGAATTTTGTTTGGCCTTGGCCAAGGGCTTGAATGCCACACCAGGGGTCTGGGCCTTGGCGGCCGATACCGACGGCATCGATGGCAGCTCTAGCGCAGCGGGTGCACGCGTGGGCCCAAACACGCTCTCCAAGGCCAAGGCGCTTGGGTTGAATGTGAACGATCATGCGCTTCGGCATGATTCGCATGGTTTTTTCAGCGCCTTGTCGGACTTGGTTGTCACGGGACCGACCTTGACCAACGTCAACGACTTCAGGGCCATTTTGATTGTGTGACCCATCACCAGAATGGGCGAAAATGGTGCCTTGGGACTGGCCACGCCGTTTTGGTCAATTTTTGGGGCATATTTTGGTGCATGAAAAATGGGTGGTGTGAATTCAGGCTTTGCGCAGCCACGAGATGCGCTCTTTGGGCTTAAGATCAACCACTGCACAGGCCAGCAACCCATTGGGTTGTGTCCAATTGACTGTTCCATTTGGCATTGGCCTTGCTTAGAGATGCAATGAGATCGTTCAAGACTGCTTGCAAAAGCGTCTAAGGATGATCATTCCCGTTGGATTACCCCGCAAACCCTTAGACATGACCCTTCGATTAGATTTAAGAGGCATCACCAAACGCTACCCTTCCGTGGTGGCCAATGATGGTATTTCCATGCAGGTACAAGCTGGGGAGATTCACGCTGTGTTGGGTGAAAACGGAGCGGGCAAATCCACGTTGATGAAAATCATCTACGGCGCCGTGATGCCCGATGCTGGAGAAATCGTCTTCAATGGTCAACCAGTCGTGGTGAAGTCCCCGCAGCAGGCTCGCAGTTTGGGCATCAGCATGGTGTTTCAGCATTTCAGCCTTTTTGAAACCTTCACAGTCGCCCAAAACGTATGGCTGGGTTTGCAAACCTCATTGAGCTTGCAAGAGGTGAGCGCCTTGATCGTGGACAAAGCCCAAGCCTATGGGCTGGAGATAGACCCCAGTCGCCCCATTCACACCTTGGGGGTGGGCGAGATGCAGCGTGTGGAGATCATCCGCGCTTTGCTCACCGAGCCGCAGTTGTTGATCATGGACGAGCCCACTTCGGTGCTCACCCCCCAAGCGGTGGAAAAACTCTTTGAGGTCCTCAAACGCATCTCAGACCAAGGTTGTAGCATTTTGTACATCAGTCACAAACTCCACGAAATTCGAGAGTTGTGCAGTCACTGCACGGTGCTCAGGAATGGCCGAGTGAGCGGGGTGTGCAGCCCGGCCCAAGAAAGCAACGAATCCTTGAGTCGACTCATGATTGGTGCCGAGCCACGGGCCTTGGTGCGTGAGGTCCAAGAGCGGGGGGAGCTGCGCTTGAAGGTGCAAGCCCTCACCCTTTCTGCGCTTGATCAGTTTGGGGTGGACTTGACGGGTCTATCCCTTGACGTTCACTCGGCCGAGGTGGTGGGCATTGCCGGCGTGTCTGGCAATGGTCAGCGCGAGTTGCTGATGGCGCTCTCCGGCGAGGATGTCCGTGGGGATCCCGAGAGTGTTCAAGTGATGTCGCAACCCGTTGGGGACTGGGGCCCGCGCGCGCGGCGTGCACTAGGGCTTCATGTGGTGGCAGAAGACCGACTTGGGCGCAATGTGGTGGCCGACTTGTCTTTGCAAGACAACATGATGCTCACCCGAGAGGAGAGCTTGAGTGCTCGGGGTTTTATTCAACCCCAAGCGCTTTTTGAGCAAACTCGCGACATCTTGCAGCGCTTCAATGTGAAGTCCAACGGACCCCACTCTAAGGCCAAGTCTCTCTCGGGTGGGAATTTGCAAAAGTTCATCATGGGCCGCGAGATGGATGCGAGCCCCAAGGTCTTCATCGTCTCACAACCCACTTGGGGTGTGGACGTGGGGTCGGCGGCTCAAATCCGAGCGCAAGTGTTGGCCTTGAAGCGTGAGGGGTGTGCGGTGTTGGTGGTGAGTGAAGAGCTCGATGAGCTTTTTGAGATCTGTGACCGTTTGTATGTGATGGCACAAGGCCGGCTTTCGCCCAGCATCCAACGCCAAGACGCCACACTCTCGGGCGTGGGTGTGTGGATGAGTGGACTGTGGGAGGAGCACGATGCGTCAACTGCGCCTTGAAGTTCGCAGCGAGCCGTCCGAGTTTTGGCGGCTGGTGTCTCCCTTATTGGCACTCTTGATCACGGTCTTGGTGGGCATTGTGCTCTTCATGGTCATGGGCAAGGATCCTGCTCGTGCCTTGTTGGTCTTTTTCTGGGAGCCCATCAAGTCAACCTATGCCTTGGGTGAGTTGATGGTGAAGGCGACACCTTTGCTCTTGATCTCCTTGGGGCTCGGACTGTGCTTCAGGGCCAATATTTGGAACATTGGGGCCGAGGGCCAGTATGTGATGGGTGCGATTTTTGCCAGTGGTGTGGCGCTCAATGCCGACCCTGCTTGGGGTCGAGGGGTGGTGGTGTTGATCCTTTTGGTTGGAACCCTGGGTGGCATGTGTTGGGCGGGTGTTGTGGCGGTGCTGCGTGAGAGACTTCACGCCAATGAAATTTTGGTGAGCTTGATGCTCGTGTACGTTGCCACCATGATTTTGAGCTACTTGGTCTATGGCCCTTGGAAAGATCCCAATGGGTACAATTTTCCACAAACCAAAACGTTCGATGCCATGGCGTTGGTGCCTCGCATCCTGCAAGGCTCACGCATGACCTTGGGGCTGCCGTTGGCCCTTCTGGGTGCCTTGTTGTCTTGGGTTTTTTTGTACCGCACGCGAATGGGTTTTGGCTTGCAAGTCACGGGCTTGGCGCCCATGGCGGCGAGGTTGAGTGGATTTTCATCGGGTAAAAATTTGTACTTGGCTCTCTTGGTGAGTGGCGCAAGTGCTGGCTTGGCGGGTGCGTTGGAGGTGGCAGGCCCGATTGGTCAACTCACGCCCTATTTGCCGGTGGGTTATGGTTTTGCCGCCATCATCGTGGCTTTTGTGGGGCGTTTGCACCCGTTGGGGATGGTGATGTCGGCCTTGCTCATGAGCATGTTCTACATCGGCGGGGAGCTGGCTCAGTCCAGGCTCGGGCTGCCCAAGTCACTCACTGGCGTGTTCCAAGGCTTGTTGCTTTTTTCATTGTTGATTTGTGATACATTGATTTATCAGCGCTTGCGATGGGTACACCGTGCACCGGCTCAAGCCGTGTCGCTCGCTCCAAGCTCACCAGAAACTCAAGGACGCTAAGCCATGGAGTCGTATGCCCTGTTGATTGCTGCAACGCTCAATGCTGGAACGGTGTTGGCGTTGGCCGCCTTGGGACTGTTGGTCAACGAAAAAGCCGGGGTTTTGAACCTGGGGGCCGAGGGCATGATGCTCTGTTCGGCCGTGGCTGGTTTTGCCGCGGCTGTTCACACGGGATTGCCAAGTCTTGGCTTTGCTGCGGGGGTGTTGACCGGCGCCTTGCTCGCAGGTGTTTTTGGTGCCTTGGTCATTGGTTTGAATGCCAACCAATATGCAGGGGGGTTGGCCTTGAGTCTATTTGGAGCGGGTTTGTCGGCGTTTGTCGGGGTGCCCTATGTGCAAGCCAAATTACCACCGAGCGTGACCTACGAGATTCCGGGCCTCGCCGAAATTCCATGGCTCGGGGAGGCTTTGTTTCGCCACCACCCCATGGTCTACATCACCATGGCGTTGACAGTGGCGTTGACGCTGTTTTTCAATCGCACACGCGCTGGCTTGATCTTGAGAAGTGTTGGTGAGTCGCCCCAGTCGGCCCATGCACTGGGTTACCCCGTGCGTTGGATACGCTGGTGGGCGGTGGTGACTGGAGGGGCGCTGTGTGGTCTCTCAGGCGCTTATTTGTCCTTGGTCTACACGCCACTATGGGTGGAGGGCATGGTGGCTGGCAAAGGCTGGATTGCGTTGGCG
>Ga0114964_10002732_pt1 | contig 12209 bp, 22 predicted proteins | sample C_131016_MF_Meta_FD_92638 | JGI IMG/M metagenome (GOLD analysis project Ga0114964, IMG submission 92638) | Freshwater microbial communities from Lake Croche, Canada to study carbon cycling - C_131016_MF_MetaG | ecosystem: Environmental > Aquatic > Freshwater > Lake | place: Lake Croche, Canada... | reverse complement strand
GTAGTGTTTGAGTGCAATCGCTTTCAGTTCAGGAAACGCCATTCTATCCTTGAACGCATCAAGGAGTATGACTTGCGGGCTGTCGTTCTCTTCTTCATTGTAGAAAACCCCCCACGTTGTACATGCGCTATAGTCAGAATTGTTCTTGGTCTCAAACGCAGTATCCCAAGACTGGATGACGTACTCACACTTTGGCGGCTCATCTGCCGTCCAGATGCGCCAATGCTTTCTGGAAATGATTGCGCTATTGTCTGATGTGGGTTGCTGCATGTACTGGGCGTTCCAGTACTTTGGGTCTAGCGATGCTTTTGTTTTTTCTAGCGCCTCAAGTGGCCATTGCTCTGGCCATAGGGGTTTACCCGAAGGTAGTATTGCAGGTAACTCCACAATCTCCCAAGGTTCTGCTTCAGGGTTCTTGGTCTGGTAGTCGATCAGTTTTCCCGTCAAGTCAAGCAATGACCAACGCGTCATAATGACGATGATCGCCCCGCCCGGCATCAGACGTTGGAGTGGGCCCGTTTGAAACCAAGACCATGCCGTATCAAAAGCCAAACGTGAGTTGGTCTTTACATCTTGCTCGCTATGTGGATCGTCAATGACAAAAAGATCAGCCCCTCTACCAGCCAAAGCACCACCAACGCCTGCCGCGTAGTATTGTCCACCAGCCGCAGTGCTCCATTTACCAGCCGCCTTTTGATCCTCCGCAATCTCGGTGTGTGGAAAAATCTCATTGTATTCCTCAGATTCAATTAAGTTACGAACTCTGCGTCCAAAGTCTTCGGACAAACCCGCCGTGTGCGTGCCCATGATGATCTTCTTGTCAGGAAACTTGCCAAGGAAGTATGCAGGGAACAAATAGGAACTGAACTCAGACTTCCCATGACGCGGCGCAATATTTATTATCACGCGCTTCTTTGTCCCGCTGATGACATCCTCAAATATTTTTGCCAGCTTCCTGTGGTGGGGCCCAATCTTGAATCCTGGATAGACGGATGTAGCAAAACCTAAGATGTTGTTCTGAGACGCCAAAAGTCTGGCGCGCTTTTCTTTTTCTTCCAAATCCGCAAACAGCTCTATCTTCTCCGCCACGCTCATGTGTGGAAGACTTTGTTTAATGAGCTTTGCCTCAAGCGGCGTCAGCGTGGTGATCTGGTTCAGATCCATCGGTGCTTTCTATGTCTGTGATCTCGTCTTTGATTGTCAAGACATCCACCACTTCCATGAACTTATTGAGCTTATCTTTAATGCGCTGATCCAACTCATCGTTGGATAGTTCAGTTTTCTTGACTTCAATCTTCTCTGTGAATAATCCCACCTCTGTAACTTTACCCAGTAGTGCTAACGCTTTGAGTCTGACACTAGCGCTGGGGTTCTCAACCTCTTCTAGTATCTTGGCGACTGCGTAGCCTCTAAGTTCTTTGGCTTGCTGTATAAATTCCCAGTCGTATGCGGTCAGCATATTGACCAAGTGTTTGACTGCGGCGGGTGTTTTGACTTCTGCAAGTGCCGTGTGCGTAATTTCTTCAGGAGCGGCGGATACTATATTAGCAAACGATATGCGCGCCGCTTTGGTGTCTAGCGCAGTGGCAATGTGCTCGCTGTCCACACTGCCATATTCTTTAAGCCAGTTATTGGTGTTGATTTTGGCGTCAACAGTGTCGGTTATCCCTGCCTTATCCAACGGCGTGAAGTCTTGTAAGTCATCACTTACTTCGGGATTGAAATCAATTAAATGATCTAACATGCGTAGGCCTTGTTGAAACCTCGTAATCTTTAGTGTACACTAAATCCCAGTAAGTGTGCAAGCAGTTGCCATTTGCTTCTCTTGGTTTTGCAAAGAAACCTTTACCCCGCCTAGTGCGGGGTTTTTTTATGGGTATTTGTCTAACATTAGACAGTGAGATTTTATAATTTTTTTAAAATAATATAGGGGGTATACTAAAGTACTACAGAAATATTGAGAATGGTTATGGAACAGTGTTCATGGGCGCATGGGCGGGGTGGTCATTAGTCGGTTGGTGGGGGGTAGGTGGGGTCTTTAGTTCTCGAATTTCGATTTTTGGGTTCGGATAGGCGAACCTTTGACCTAGCCGTTCCTCCCCTATCCGTACAATAGAGGCATCGGTTGAGAAATTCCTCGCAACCGATACGGGGACATGGTGTCCCCATATAGAAAGAAAATCATGTCAACAAAAAGCAATTCCATTTCATCTCTCGTCAAACTCGCTCTTGATGCTGTCGCCACCTATAACTCAGGTGTCGATGGGCTCAGGGCGCACCTGAGCAAAGGCACGCACGCCGAGGCGAGAGCGGTGCTACTGCCACACGTTGCCACATACTACGGCACGCCTTTGCTCGATGGCCAGAAGAAAGCATTGGGCACGAAAGTGCTCGACAAAGAGCACGCGACCTACGAAGCCTCTAGGAAAGCTCTAGGGCGTCTCGTTCACGATGTGATGGGTACAGCACCTGCGAGCACATCGGCGAGCACTGAGCCCGTGAATCCCTTCTTGAACGCGGTTAAAAAGTTCGATGGCACGAAAGCACAGGCTTTGAAAGCATTTGAGAAGGCTTGGAATGCTCGCACTGCCAAGTAACCGATACGGGGACATCGTGTCCCCGTTTGTTTTCCCCGTAAACCACGCGAGATCGGCTTGCGTGGTGTTTCATTCTTTGTCTAACCTAGGAGATTTTACCCATGCAAGTATTTTTAAACGCACCCGAAGACTGCCAATGGCTCATCGAAACACACCTTGGAGGGCGAACCGATCTCAAGTTCGGCGCATTCGTTCTCCACGGCAACGAAGACTGTCCCGATAAAGTTGATCTGTACGCAGACGCAAATCCGCTTCACACCGATGAACCCCACACAATCAATTTTCTTTAAGGAGTTTAATCATGCAAGTTAATTTAGAGCACACTGATACTTTCGGCGGGGAATCCAACTACTCATGGGTTCGCCGTCACACACTCGACCTACCCGATACTGCAACAGACCGCGCCATTGTGCGAAAAGCAAAGGCGTGGGCAGACCTTACGGGTCTGCGTTGCCGTGTTGAAAAATTTGGTGACATGATCGCCATTTATCCCCGTGGTATCTGCCACGTTGTCTTTGTAACTTTCGGAGAGTAAATCATGCAACACATCCAAACCCTCGGTAAAGCCACGCTTTACCGCCGAGAATCATTCAACCACAGAACCACGCCACTCATTGAGTGGATCGTCAAAGTGGGCGACCAACTCATACGCTCTTGCGCTACCAAGCGTGAAGCACTCGAATGGCTCAACATCTACAAGGACTAAATCATGTCAGCACTTCAAATACTCAGCGAGATCCTCCTCGCCGTTGTCATCACCCACTTGATCGTACTGTGCTCACAGATACTATCGTTCTCATCGGGATGGGTCTGGGTCGTCACACCCATCATCGCGTCCTTCATCCTCGGCCTTCAAATATCCCGCATCATCCACACCTACAAGGACTAACCATGTACACCATCACCTTCCTCCTCCGCACACACGGCGACCATCACGAGCGCCGTGTCATCGACTGCACCATCAAGCAACTGCAAGCCACCCTCACTCGCCTATCCAAAGACCGCAACGTCCGCGACATCTGGTGGTCGAAACAGGGACAAGATGTCCCCGTATCCTCAACTTGAGATTTTACCCATTTGAAAAACACCACCCGCGATTTGTCCGTCATCTTGCCAACTATCCAAGCATCTGCGTCACAAAAAAAGTGGCGCCAATGCTAGCGCTCCGAGTTTCTCTGGCATATATATATCTATTTAAAAAAGTCTTTTATATATATATAGGAGTATCTCTCTATACGTCCGCATATTTCCACGCTTGCAAGTCCTTGGTTCTTTGGTCTTGTACTTAATGGTTATGTCATTATTATTTTGTGGCTATATTCGAGACACGGACACAGCACAGCCCAATGTTTATGCGGGTTTTAATGTGTCGGAGCTTGTAGATACTTGGCAAGATGTTGGACAGTTCCGTGCTTTTATGATAAAATGTCGGACACTACAGGAGATTTTACCCATGAAGTACCAGCATTATATGGAATACACACCGAATGAGCTACACAATGTGCTCATGAAACGCCGTATGACGGACGGCGAGCGCGAGATCATCAAGCGCATCGTTGCCGAGCAACAAGCGGAAATACTCCGCGACAAAGCCAAAGGCAGGCGACTGCATGACTACTGGACTGAGTTAAAAGAACCGCTCATCGTTGAGCGCAAGATCATCCGAGCAATGCTCGCCTACAAACTCAAGCACACAGACGACCCAAGGGTCAACGCCTTGGAAGCCTACGCCTATGTGATCGACCGCTTGCGTGGAGATTTTACCGCGTATGAGCAACGCCAATTGTCGCCCGTCAAACTGGCCAAGGAAAAGAATCTGCCCAACGATGGCATCCATTGGACGGACTGGGTTCCGCCAAAGATCAAGGATAGAGTCTACGCCATGTTCACGGACATCCCCCACAAAGCGAGGGCAAAGCGCAAAGAACCATTCGTGCGTGCTGTGCCCGCACACTTGCACACCAAACTCAAGGACAGATTCATGCGCCGCACCGAGGCCGAGTATGAGCGGGTATGTCAGGAGTTAAACATCTCCAACGATCAAGACCGCCAAGACAAAGCCAAGCTGATGCTTGAAGCGATGGATCGTGTGGCCAGTCTACCGCTGACCGCGCCCGTTCCCTACACATGGCAGAGCGCCATGAATCAGGAGTTCAGTTAAAGGATTCGGGGACAAGTTGTCCCCGTATGGTGGATCGGTTTTCAGCTACGCCGATCCACTTGAGGGTAGTAGCTACAACAAATGAAAGAGGTAAATCAAATGCAAGAAACAATCGTAATGAATCCCGAGACGCTTGACGATGAGTCGGCGGTCATTAACTTTGACGTAGTAAATAGCGAGACTCACGAGGTCACGCAAACAGGCGGGTATGTGATGACAAGACACATCCCTGAGAACAACTGCTTCACTGTCACAGTCATCAACCACAACGGAGATGTGCTCTCAGAGGTGAACGTCCCCTGTATCTTTAACAAATCCAACGATGAGAACATCGACATTGATTTGGATGGCGGACTCAGCGCCATCAACGAGTAATTAACCACAACCAAAGAAAGAGGTAAATCAAAATGAAAGACGCATTCGCATACACAATGGAAGACAGTTGGGCAATGGAGGAGAGCATCCATATGCTACAGAAGATACTCAGGTACTCACGCCCCTGGTATCACAGAGAGTACTACAAGTACCCCGTGCATCCCGCTATTGCGGATGCGATACGACTGGCACGGCCTGACAACTGGCATCAGTTGGTGCTTGAGCATCCGCACCAGTCCATCGGCGACCAGACCATGATCGCTTTTACCCGTGACGACAAGAGCGGGGACGCGGATCGCCAAGTCAAGACATCCATCGGCAAGTATCTGCGCCGACACTTCAGTCTTCTCCAAGACCATCACATCAGGGACATCACTGCGCTCCATGTGGTGAAGGGGGTCAAGATCGTGTCAACGATGGCCGAGATGTTGCATCACCTGATGCGGGGGCCACACTCATGTATGAAAGACAGCAACTGGAACACGCATCCCTATGAGGTGTATGACCCTGCGCTCGGTTGGTCGATGGCGGTGCGCGAAGAAGACGGCGATACCAAGGCGCGGGCTTTGATCTACACCGATGCGGCGGGCAACAAGACGTTTGTGCGTTCGTATAACAAAGACCCGAACGGCGGGTACTCGCACAGCGACACGCAACTTGAGGCGTGGATGCAGAATCAGGGCATCGCCAAGGTGAGCGGTTGGGACGGCGCGAGAATCAAGGTCATCGAGATCAAGGGCAATGTCATCGGGCCGTACATTGACGGATCGTATCGTGACTGCAAGTACAGCGCAGACCGAATGACGTTCACGATCTGTGATGGTGATGGCGAGTACCGCATGGACAACACGGGCGGGTTTGCCAGTGAGCGTAGCCAGTACGATCACACCTGCGAGGACTGCGGGGACGGGTTCGATGATGGTGACGGCTACTGGGTCGGTTACAGCGAGGACACATACATCTGCCAGAGTTGTTGTGACAACGACTATCAGTATGTCTACGGACGCAGAGGTAATCAGTACTACATCAGGGATCGTTACTCGGTCGAGGTCAACGGCGAGTACTATGACGAGGACTATCTGTCCGACAATCAGATTGTGTCTGATGTAGACGGCGAGCACCGCCATCTTGATGATGTAATCTACATCGAGAGCGAGTCCGAGCACTACCCCGATGATGACGACCGCATCTGCTACGCCGAGGACACCGAGCAATATGAGTTGCGCGATAACTGCTGGATGTGTACCCACACCGATAAGTACTACACCAATGACACAACATATGTAGAGATCAATGGTGAGTTATTTCACCCTGACTGTGCACCCGAGACAAACGAAACAACAACCGAAGGAGAATCAGAATGAATGTACTAATGCAAACCTTGAATCATGCGCTGTCTTTGAAGCGCCCACACAACTCCTCAACCAATGAGGACTTCACGCTGTGGCTTGCCGAGATGCTACCGCCTGATGTATGCGAGCGAGCATTCATTGATGGATGCAATAACTTGCACATCGACACACGCATCTCCAAGCTAAACCGCACGCTGTTCGTTGCCCATGTGGATACTGTGCACAAAGACGAGGGTGTCAACAAGATCAGGAAGACGGCTACCCACTGGCACGCTGACGGCGCGCAGTTGGGTGCGGATGATGGGGCGGGTGTGGCCATGCTCATGCACTTGATCCATGCAGGTGTCCCTGCCTACTACATCTTTACTCAGGGCGAGGAGCGCGGGGGTATCGGTGCGACCTATGTTGCAACACATTACAGCGAGGAGCTTGGCTCTTTTGATCGCGCCATTGCGTTCGACCGAAAGAACATCGACAGTGTGATCACGCATCAAGGCTATGGTCGATGTTGCTCCGATGAGTTCGGCACTGCGCTTGCCCAGGCACTCAATGAGGATGACCGCTTGATGTACTCGACTGACGACACAGGGGTGTACACCGATACTGCGGAGTTCACGACCATCATCCCCGAGTGTACCAATGTGAGCGTGGGGTATTACGCCGAGCACACACTTGCCGAGTCGCTTGACATCGTGCACTTCCAGACTCTTGCCGAGCAGGTCGTGAAGATCGACTGGGACTCTCTGCCGACCGAGCGCGATCCATCCGTTGTCGAGAGCAAGTGGGATGACTACGCATCTGTCGGATACTACGGCGGGTGGGCAAGCTATGGCAAGGCCAGCAATCACAACTCAGCGTATCAGGACTATATGCGTTGGGATGAGGAGATCATTGCGGTTGACTTACAAGATGCGATCACGGATGCCATCGAGGGGCACAGTGAGTGGCTGATCGAGATGATGGCCGAGAGCGTGTACCCCGAGGACGTTGACATGGCGGTTCGGTTCATTGACAAACGCCGACTGACTGTCGATGTGCTGCAAGATGCGCTCAATGATTCGTGGTCAGCCGATCCGTCTCAGGTATTGGCCACGCTATTTGACAGTGCGTACATGATAGCGTGAGGACGACCAGTGTTTTTTGCATGGGGAATTCCCTCCATGCAGTTTGTAACGGGGACAAGTTGTCCCCTTATTTTTAGGAGAAAGAAGATGGACAGAAAAGCAATGATCAAGCGTTTGGTCGAGGATGACATCGAGGTCATTCGAGATGCAATGCAAAAGAAGGATGTCGAATATCTTGAGTTTATCTTGCTCGATGGAGTAGGCTATAACAAGATGAGCGATGATGGTTTGATCGAGGAATTCAATAACAGAACTTGGGAGATCGAAGATGGAACTGAGACAGCAGATTATTAAAGAGATGGTAAGACTTGAAATAAGTCTTTTGCCTATGAACCACTGCCCCGATGGGGAGTACGAAGACTTTGATGAGTGGGATACAGTCTACCTTGACAACGTGCCCTACGACATCAATTTCTGGAGCGATGGGGATACGTTCTTCATCACGGCCTATCATGTAAGTTATGACGGCCAAACCCTCACGCGTGAGAATGATAACTTCTTTCGCATCTTGGAAATACCACTAAAGGAGACAGCATGACTACGAAAACACTGACGCTCATTCAAGAGCTTTACTTTGACATCTGCGACTTGTCCTACGGATATTCGTACCAAGCGATAGGGTACGCCAGTAAAAAAGAATTTTACGAGGAGTGCAAACGCAAGCTCAACGAGATCGAGATGGGGTATGTGCAAGACGTACCCGTGTCGTTCAAATTAGAAGAGAATGCTTAAGGGAAAATACCCTTGTCTAACTATTGACAAGGGTAAATTTATATGCCACACTCAACAAAAAAACTTTTAGAGAGAAGCAAATGGAAATAAAACTGATTGAACCACAACGCACACACCGCGCCAATGTGCCTTACGACACAGGCAAAATTCAGATCGGCTTGTTGTATAAACCGCCACCGCCTAGGATGGATGAGTTCGATGAGCAGATACAAGAAGTCTTGCTCGGCATCCGCCCTCGGAAACACACCATCATCCGCAACACATTGCTGTACTGCGCCTCGGTACTGGCGATGCTTTGCTTTATTTTATTTTGGACTTGGGCAAGAGGAGGAACACCAGATGCCTGACATCAAGACCGCGCTATCCCAAGCGCTCCAAGAATGGGAACCAGAACAAGAATCAAACACAAAGGAAAAGCAAATGCAAACAACAGCACCCAAAGACACAGGCTTCAAGATCAAGAACAACGTGAGCCGTAAATCGTACGAGTTCGTAGTGGCAAACCCAGGGGTAAAGCCAAGTGATATCACCGCATGGGCTAAGAAGAATGGATTCAACCCCGACTCAGCCTACGCCATAGCATCCAACAGCGTGAGGATGGGCACAATGAGGCGCGATGCCAATGGCGGGTTCGTAGCTCTAGCGCGTGAGTATTCGCCAATCAAAGCCTCAAAGAAAAAGAAAGTAGCGGGTGTCACTTCCAAGGCCGTAGTAGGCATTGCCGCGCTACAAACGCATACTACCAAACCAGTCTTGGACGAGCCCAAGGCGGTAGCTACCACGAAACTCACGGCCAAATACATCGTAGAGAACATCGGCATTGGCGAGGCCAAGGCTTTGTATCTAGAACTTAAACAAATCTTTGGAGCATGACATGATTAAACGACTATGGAACTTTATCTTGTCTTTTTTTCGTAAGCCAGTAAAAGTAAAGGAAAAAGTCAAGGTAGTAGAGAAGAAACCGCGCAAGAAGTACACATCGCACAAACAGGAGCGGGAAAACTTTAGCGATCTGTTGGATGGAATAGAGAACGCGTTTGAGAACTACAAACTACCGATGGAAACGGCTTCATGGCTTAACAAAGATTCAATCATTGGCTTAAAGAAGTTAGGCGCACACATACCCAATCCGTTCGTGGTTAAATTTGATAAGAAGGAGGAGCTTATTAATTTAGAGGGCATGACCAAGTTCCCCGCACTTATGTGTATTGGAATCAATGGCCAATCCGAGGGAGATAAAGTTAGTCCAACATTCATGTTTGCAATTAAGCAAACAAAGCTACCTTGGTATGCCGCATATCACGCCGGCATTCCCTATGAATTTGGCATGGCGTATCCCATTAACGGAAAACTACTTTGGGTTCGTGTTTATTTAACTGTGAGTAGGAGTACAGGAAGAATAGAAATATGCGATGAGCGAAGAGTGGTGAGTAGCGTGATACCAAGCAAATCCCTTCATGGTAAACACAACTTTGGTCAAAATGTTGTGATCAAGAGTACTAAATTTACAACGCCCGCTTTGTATGAAGACCAAGACTTCAAGCCAGAAGAGTGCAAGATTATTACCAAGAATATGTTTAGGCAAATGTTTGAATGGTGGATCAGTAGGGATGAGAGGTGGAATGTTGTGGTTAAACACAAGGGGGATCGCTTGACGTTTGGAGTTCCCAACGATCAGACCAAACACTATTTCAAAGATAGGGACAAGGTGATAAACGAAAATGGTTTCAGTAAAAAGATTATTCACTATGTCAAAGAGCATGAACGGATCTATGGCGAGAAAACCAAAGTGATAAAGGAGCACATCAGGGGGTTGAAAGAATTCAACTGGAACGGCTACCAGATACAAGTGGTGTCTCCCAAACTGCAACAAAAGACAGCGGCGGATTTTACAGAGCCGGGGGTTGATGCGGATGAAGATAAAAATACTAACGTGATTTACCTCAGTAAATTAGGAAAAATGTTGGCCGATTTTGAAGAAAGGAAATACAAATGACAGACACATTGATATGGGCGCTAGCCCTTGGGGCAGTTATTGCCGTTTTTATAGTGGCTTGCGCACTTGCGTGGGGATTTATTCAGGAGTTTAAAGATGACTAAAGAAGAAATTAAAGAAGAGATCATTGAGTTGTATGGTGCGAACAAAGCGTTGAGCGAAGCAATGAACCATTTGCATAACCAACAGATGGAAACAACAAAGAAATTATTTGCCTTGGGTAACATGTTGAGGGAGATGGAGAATAAAAATGAAACATGAAGACTTCAAAAGTTGGATAGAAAAAAACTGCATGTACGAAACGTTTTACGAAGACTCAGAGGGGCGCACCATTATGATCGTCACCGAGATGGACGCATGGATGATGTGCAACAAATTTGCAGAAGCCAAATCAGAATGGGTAGGACTGACTGATGAGGAGATTGACAAAACGATTAAGGCTTGCAATACCTCAGACACTTACAAGTATTTCAGAGCTATAGAAGCCAAACTTAAGGAGAAGAACACATGAATGAAGAAGACGAAGAGTTTGAGCGCATCGCATCAAGATGCAAAGAGACACAACTCGTCAAAGAAGCGCGTTGGGTAGATCACACAAAGGAATGTCCCAACTGCGCTAAGATGCGTGAGGACATAGACATATTAATGAAACGCCTTGAACGGGCGCTATCGGAGAAAAACAAATGACAACGATCAATGAATTTTTAATACCGCTCAGTGAGCGTGCCAAGAACATCATCATCCGCATGACGGAGGAGGGTTACAACTACCGCATCAACAGAGTCTTCTACACAGTCAGACCCATCAACAGGGATGCCGACATTGTGGATGCGTTTTGTAACCTGACCAAGAGACGCCTTGGCTTTGAAGAGAACTGTGGCGTTAAGACTGTGGACGAGATCGTGAAAGCATTTGCCAAGCATGGCTTAACCTTAAAGGACTATTGACATGGCCATGACGCCCGAAGCTAAAGTTAAGAAGTGTGTGCGTGAGATGCTCGACAAGCTGGGCATCTACCACTTCTCGCCCCCTGGCATGGGGCTCGGGCGTTCGGGTATCCCCGACATCATTGCGTGCTACAACGGACACTTCATTGCCATAGAATGCAAAGCAGGAACCAACAAGACCACGCCCTTGCAAGAGCGCGAGTTGAACAGGATCATGAATGCAGGCGGTGAGACGTTCGTAATTAACGAAGACAACATAACAGAATTACACGAAAGATTATTATGGATGGACAAATAAACCAAGAAGAACTTGAAGAGATCGTTGCGGGCATGACAGACGAGCAACAAGCGCATTTCAAAATGCTTATATCAGGGCTAGTGCAATGCTACGCCGAAGGTGGCCCCAGTGCGGTAGTCATAACAGGCTACGCCGATGACCCCCTAGCAGAGGTTATAACTGTTAACGCTGACGCAATGCAGGCAATGCAACTCATGATCTCTGCCAATAACTTTTTTAACTATCTCAGCTTGCGAGATGCACCACCCCGAAAGGAATTTAATTGAAACCATATGATCGAATATTAACCATTGACTTTGAGACGCGTTGGTCTAAAGCAGACTACACGCTATCGAAGATGACCACAGAGGAGTACATCCGTGACAATAGGTTTATTGCGTTTGGAGCTTGTGTCCATGAGTACGGAAGCGACGATCCAATTGAATGGTTTGGAAGATCAGAACTACCTGAACTCTTTTCAAGTATTGACTGGGGACGAACCGCCGTCCTTGCTCATAACGCACAGTTCGATATTGCCATCCTCGAATGGGTATATTCCTGCCGACCCGCTTTTATCTTCGACTCGTTATCAATGGCGAGAGCTTTACGAGGCGTGGAGGTTGGCAACAGTCTCGCCAAACTTGCAGG
>Ga0114964_10002731_pt1 | contig 12209 bp, 9 predicted proteins | sample C_131016_MF_Meta_FD_92638 | JGI IMG/M metagenome (GOLD analysis project Ga0114964, IMG submission 92638) | Freshwater microbial communities from Lake Croche, Canada to study carbon cycling - C_131016_MF_MetaG | ecosystem: Environmental > Aquatic > Freshwater > Lake | place: Lake Croche, Canada... | reverse complement strand
TTTTAAATAAAAAATGGGAAAGTGAAAGAAAACAAAGATTGGGAACATTAAAGATATATCTAAATGGTAATCCAATTTATAAAATAAAAGAATGGGAAGAAATTATACCATCAACAAGAGGATTACAACCATTTATTCAATCTTGGGGTGGTGGTACTGGTTTAATGGGTGGTATTCATGAAGGAACTTGTTGTTTTAATATAAAAAAAATTAAATACTATGAAGAACCTTTAGATTATTTCCATGTTAGACATAATTTCCTAATGTCATTAAAATCAGGTTTATATGACTATTTTATATGTGGTAATAATTGTGTAGATAATATTTATGCTTTTGAACATGGGTATATATTAGAAAATCCAGAAGGTGATCCAATCGCAACCATAAACAATAATAATATATTATATAGAATATAAAAAAAACAAATATTTATAGATATGTCAAATAAATATATACCACAATTACCGCAAATCACATCACCACTTTTATCTGGTGACACAATATATGATGATGGTGTAACCACATATAAAATGTCATTAGAAACATTGAGAAATTTTTTTAATAACATTAATAATAGTAATGTCATTAATTTAACATATTCAGAATTAGTGAATAATATAACAGGTTCAACTTTAAATCCAGGATATTTTTATAAAATAACAAATTTTAAAACTTGTTATGACATTCCTGATTATTACATGAATGGTGATTATAAAACAAATGGAAATGTTCAATATTATTCTGGTTCAACAATTGAACCTATAATTGTATTGGCTACTAGCGTTAATACTATTGATGAAAATGCTTATCAACCATCACATCCAAATGATAAAATCAAATATGATTATCGTTGGAGCAATACAGAAATAACTTCAAGTCCAACATATGGTAGAATAACAGAAAGAATTGATGAATTCAATAATAGAACCGATTATGACCATAGAAATATTAAATTCATCAGATATCAGTCATATGATCAAGGTTATCAACTAAGTGGTATTATTCAAAGTTATGATTGTACAACGGGTATTATTATTGGTAGTGGAACAACATTTTTAAGTGATGTGAATGTTGGCGATGTTTTATTTATTGATGATATACCAAACCAAAAAGGAGTTAAAGTTATTTCCGCTACTACTGATACTACTTTAACTGTTGTTGTAGATTCGGGGTATACGTCAACTGTTTTTTCAAATCAATCTTATGTAATTTATAGGGCAAATGCAGTGGAAGAATATTTTGTTTATAAAGAAGTTTATGTTGGACAACATAAACAAAATGACTATGATATATTTTTAACTTTTAGATTAGATGGTGGGGGGACTATGAATAACTATATTGGTAATTATTCTAATTTATATTTAAATAAATTTAATAGTAATGGTTTTTTATTATCAAATAATGTTTTTTTTAGTTATCAATCAACATATGATAATAAAATTGGTGATGGATCATATTGCAATACCATAAGATGGTATTTTTATGAAAATAAAATTGGTTATAGTTTTTGTTATAATAAAACAAAATATAGTAGTTTCAATAGTAACAATATAGAAAATGGTTTTCAAAATAACATAATTAATCATGGTTTTTTTAATAACTCAATAGGATATGGTTTTCAAAATAATTATATTAACCCATCTTTTGGTGAAAATAACATAGGTTATTATTTTCAAAATAATATGATTTATTCAAATTCATATTTTGGAGGGAATATTATTGGTCAAGAATTTTATAGTAATATGATTTATTCAATTTTTTATGATAATGTTATTGATATTTATTTTCATGATAATAACATTTATTTAGATTTTGGTGAAAATAAAATTAGCCAAAAATTTTATAATAATGAAATTCATTCATATTTTACACAAAATAATACAGATTTATATTTTTATGAAAATATTATAGGTAATAGTGGAAATACATTTTATTATAATAATAATAAAATTGATCAGTATTTTAAATCAAATATTATAAATGGTGATTTTACAAATAACATTATAGATTATGGTATGACAGCAAATCAATTTTTTGGTAGTACTAGCTCAAATGAAATTGGTTATATAACGATAAATAATGATTTTTTGGGGGATGTTTATAATAATAAATGGTCTAGATGGTTTTCTAGTAATAGTGTAGGTGGTAATTTTATAAACAATGTTATTGGAGATAGTTTTCAATCTAATGTAATAAATCAAAATTTTCAATCAAATATTATCCCAAATAGTAATAACGATAATGGTGATTATGTATTTAAAAATCAATATAATAATTCCAGTGTGTTATGTGAAGATACAACAGTAAACGTATATAAAAATAGAAGTGGAAACCATAGATTATCTTATTATGATGAAATGGATGTACTGACAACGGATTCATTAACCGGTGACACGTTATATTCATTTACAATACAATCAAGTGATTTTACTAATGGTTATGGGTTTGGTAATAATAACGATAACACAGCAATTGGTACTAATGGAATAGATGGGTTTAGTGTGAATAATTCTGAAAACCCATTATATGGTGGTTTTTATGGACAAAATTTAATTGGGGAGTCTTTATTGTCAGGATTAACCACGGTATATAATAATCTTGGTCTTGATTTAAATAATTCAAGAGGATATGTTTGTCAAGTACAATGGGGGGATGGTAGTAGTATTAATAAAGGATTAGTTAAATTTGGTGCAGTGGTATCAAATGGTGGTTATTTTGATATACAAACAATAGATCCGAAAGATCGTAGTTGGAAAACTACAAATAATATTGGTGGTACAAGTTTAACTGGTACATTTAGATTTCCTGCAACATTTTCGTTTTATCTACCATTAATAAATAAAGTTGGGTGGTGTTAAAAATAAATTATGATAACATTCAGACCACATAATACAAGAGGTAATCCTAATACAAGTTGGATTAATTCATACAGGACATTTAGTTTTCCGGGTTATTTTAACCCAAATTATATGAATTTTGGTGACTTACAAACTATTAATGATGATAGAGTTCAACCGGGTGGACATGTACCAATACATGAACACAAGAATATGGAAATATTTGGTTATGTTGTAGAAGGAGTTTGTAGACATACTGATAGTCATGGTAATATTTTAGATATTCCCGCAGGATCAGTTCAAAGAATGAGTACTGGAAGTGGAATCAAACATACCGAAGGTAATGCATCGGATAAACCAAATCGTTATCTTCAATTATGGATTAGACCAAATGTATTTGATACCGAACCAATACATGATTGGTACCAATTTACAAGAGAAGATAAATTAAATATATTTTGTGATATAACTGAAAAATTACCAATAAAACAAGATGCAAAATTATTATCAGGAATATTTACAGAAGATTTTAATTATGAAATCAATAATGATCGTAAATATTATTTATATGTAATTTCTGGAGATGTTAATATAAATGATTTATCATTAATTGAAGGAGACGGATTAAGTTTTATTGAAGAAAATAAAATTGAAATAAAAACAAAAACTGAATCTGAAATTATAATATTTGATTTAAAATAAAAAAAATAATAAATATGTCAACAAAATACATAGTAAACAATCTAACAGGACAAACCATAAATGGGGATCTTAATGTTAATGGTATAATTAAAGAAAATGGTTTGAATATTAAATCATATAAAGTTTACACAGCTTTATTAACACAGAGTGGAGGAGATGATCCACAGGATGGAAATGGATTTACATTAACAATAGGAGTAACTTATGAAATAATTGATAATAGTGGTGGGGCTGATTTTACTAATGTAGGTGCTCCAAATAATGAACTTGGAACTAAATTTATAGCTACAGGAACTAACCCTAATTGGGGAAATGATGTTGCAGATTTAGCATACAACACAGGAGCTCCAGTAGTAACAGTATTAGAAAATACTATTGGGAATATATGGTTTACATATGAATCAACTGGAAATTATAAATGTCATGTTTCTAATAATTTCCCAAATAATAAATCTATTGGGTTTGTTACTCGAACAAATACAATTGATCCAGAAAATATTTATCTAAATATTCAAGATGAAATCCTTATTATGACATCTGGAACGACAAATATTTGGGCAGATTCTTTATTATCAAACACACCAATTGAAATAAGAGTATACAATTAAAAAATAATTAATATGAGAATTTGTATTTTATGTGAAGAAAGTAAAGTTCTTCAAGTTAGAGAAAAAATGAAAAATGATAAAATCTTAAATATTGATTTATCACCAACAGGAGAATTACCTTCAACACATAAATTTTGTGTTATGGCAGTTACAAGTGAAAAAGGTAAAGAATTAATTGGCTCAGCCATTTTAACAACAATAGAAGAGATGAGTCCAATTGATTTTTTAAAAAAACATAATTTAAAGAAAATTAAAAAATTTGGAGAACCTGATTTCATATAAGATAAAAAAAAATTTCATCACAGAAGATGAAAAAATAAAAATAGTAAATTGGATAGAATCTGTTAATCATACAGGTAATGATAGTAATTATCATTTAACAGAACTATCTAAAGAACTAAATGGTAAATCATATATTTTTGATATATCAAATAACGAATTAACAAATTATATAACAAAATTCCAGTCAATTTCAAATGTATCAAAAGAAATGTTACCTGATTTTATTTATAATATAAATGATAGGATATCTAAAGAATTTGGTTTTTCAAAAGAAAACATTTTTTTACAGGCAGTAGATATGAATAAAGGTGGTATAATAAATCCACATTATGATGCATCAATAAGTGGATATATAAATTATAAATGTAATATTAGTGTTTTATCTGAAGATTATAATTTTTATATTGATAGGAATGTAATTAATATTCAAGAAACAGATTTATACGGATTTGAAGCATCATTATATAAACATTGGACAAATGAGTTTAATTCAAGAAGAATATTTTTAAGTTTTGGATTTATAGTTAAATATGAAGATGTTAATAGGGATATAAATGACCCAAGAATAAGATTAAGTAATAGAATAGAAAAATACTTTCAAAAGTAAAATATTTATAAATATGGAATTTTTTATAAGACAAGGTGCAAGTGACCCAATTTTAAAGTTAAAGTTAATTGATGACGGTATAAATGATAAATCATCAGTTAACGATTTATTGGAAAATTCTGATATTACATTTGAAATGTCAGAATATAAAACCAATATACCTGTCATATTGGATGGTACTTGTTGGACAACATCAAGAACTAAAAAATATGACATGACAACTGATGAATATTATATTACATTTAGATTTACAGAAGAACAAACGTCTCAAATAGGTAAATTTGAAGGTAAATTTATTGTACAATTTGTCGATACTAATAGAAACCCAACTACTAAGTTAATTCTACCTGTAAAAGAGAAACTATACATCAATATTTTTTAATCTGACTTTTTTTGACTATATTTATTTTTTGTTAAGACTAACTACGATTTACTCGTAAGCTAATGTGTCAATTTAAAAGTAAAATATATGTCAGAAGTAATCTCACAGGAACTTATTGAAAGTTTCCTTAATGGTGGTGACCCCGAACAATTTATAGTCGGAGTAGAATTCAGTTATGCCACAAACAACATTCACAAAATTATTCAAGACCCAGAAAAGGGTAAAATTATAAAAATGGATACATTTACACCATTCCTATGGGTTGGTGATTTGAATAATCAAAACTTTTATAATAACAACAAGTCTCTCCAAAAACAAAAAATGGGTGAACATGGTATTTTAATTGAGAAATTAAATACTGGTGGTAATGAAAGATTAGAAAATGGTCATAAGTTTTTAGTCAAAAGTATTAAAGGTTATAGTAATTTAACCAATTTCTTTAAACAAGGTGGAATAGATCCTTGGGGTGAAAAACATAGACACTTATTTACCATATTATCTCCTGTTGAACAATATCTAGTTCAAACAAAGAAAAGATTATTTAAAGGTATTGACGAATATTCAGATGTTTATCGTTTTGTATTCGATATTGAAACCACTGGATTAGAACCTGAAACCAATAAAATCATTTTAATTGGTGTTAAGGATAATCGTGGTTTACATAGGACTATTCCCGCATTTGGTGAAGACGGTGAAAAAAAATGTATCGAAGAATTCTTCAAAATAATTAGAGAAAAAAAACCTACGATTATTGGTGGTTATAATTCTGCATCATTTGACTTTCCGTTTATATTAAAAAGAGCAGAAATATTAGGTGTCAATGTAAAAGATTTGACTAAAATATTTACTGATGAAGGTATCAAACAAAAAGAAGGTATTCTAAAACTTGCAAATGAAGTTGAACCATATACACAACATATTATTTGGGGGTTTAATATTATAGATATCGCACATGCTGTTAGAAGAGCACAAGCAATTAATTCAGAAATTAAGAAATGGGGGTTAAAATATATCACCAAATATTTGGAGAAGGAGAAACCAAATCGAGTATATGTTGAAGGTAATTCAATTTCTAAAATATACTTAGAAGATAAACAATATTACATGAACCCAAAATCTGGTGGTTTTAGATTAATGGGGTCTCCTGGTACAGAAAATTTATTAACCAAATATCCGGGTAAGTTTGAAATATGGTCAGGTTCAAGGATTGTCGAACAATACCTTGATGATGACTTATATGAAACAATGTTGGTAGATGATTCATTTAGTCAATCTACATTCTTATTGTCTAAATTAGTACCTACCACATACGAAAGAATTGCAACTATGGGTACTGCAACATTATGGAAAATAATAATGTTAGCGTGGTCATATGAAAATGGTCTTGCCGTTCCATATAAAGCGGAACGTAGACCTATTACAGGTGGTCTTTCAAGATTATTAAAAGTTGGATTTGCAAAAAACATCGTTAAATTTGACTATGCGTCTCTTTATCCATCAATTCAACTTGTATATGATGTATTTCCTGAATGTGATATTATGGGTGTACAGAAATCAATGTTAAAATATTTCCGTAATATTCGTATTAAGTATAAAAGACTTAAAGAAGTTCATGAAAAGACTGATCCTGAATTGGCGGAATCATATGATAGAAAACAATTACCAATTAAGATATTCATTAATGCTTATTTTGGTTCATTATCAGCACCACACGTATTTCCTTGGGGTGATATGGATAAGGGTGAAACAATTACATGTGTTGGTCGTCAATGTTTACGTATGATGATCATGTTCTTTATGGAAAAAGGTTATGTTCCTCTTGTAATGGATACAGATGGTGTGAACTTTGAAACACCTGTTGATATTGAAGAACACGTTTATATTGGTAAAGGTTTAAATGAATTAGTTGAAGAGGGTAAGGAATATCGTGGAATTAAAGCGGATACTGCCGAGTTTAATGATATATTCATGAGAAATGAAATGGGGTTAGATATTGACTATACAGCTAAGTCATGTATTAATGTATCAAGAAAAAACTACATTATTAAAATCGAGAAAAAGGGAAAAGAAAAAATTAAATTAACTGGTAATACCATAAAATCTAAGAAACTTCAACAATATATTGTTGAGTTTTTGGATGAAGGATTAAAATATTTATTAGATGGCGATGGATTATCTTTTATTGAGTTGTATTATTTTTATGTGGAGAAAATATGTAATAAGGAAATACCACTATCCAAAATAGCGAATAAATCTCGTGTAAAACAAGGGGTGGAAGATTATAAAAAACATTGTAAAAAACAAACTAAATCTGGTTCATTAATGTCAAGACAAGCACATATGGAATTAGTTATTTTAAATAATTATCCCGCTGGACTTGGTGAAACAATATATTATGTTAACAATGGTTCAAAAAAATCATCTGGTGACGTACAAAAAATAAATAAACCGACTAAGAAACAGAAAGAAGAATATGAAAAGAAATTTGGTACACCAATGCCTGCTGATTATATTGAGGTAAACTGTTATATGATTCCTGAGAAGGAAATTATGGAGAATCCTGATATGGTTGGTGATTACAATGTTGCTCGTTATTTAAATAACTTCAATAAACGTGTTGAACCATTATTAGTAGTTTTTAAAACTGAAATAAGAGAAGATATCTTAGTTGAAAACTTAGATGATAGACAATTCTTTACAAAACTTCAGTGTGAACTAATAAATGGATTTCCACTTAAAGAAGGTGGACAAGATAAGTTTGATGAAGTTATGACATTATCTGAAAGTGAAGTTGCATTTTGGAATAGAGTTCGTAGAGACCCATATTTCATGTACGTTGAAGACAGTTTAAAACTTGCTGACCCATATTGGGTTGATCATAATAGACGAGTTATTAATTATGAAGAAGTTTGTACGGTCAGCAATGAAGATGAATTATTAGGTGATGAATCAGATTTAATGTTACACGCAAATCACGTTTAAACTATATTAATAGGTGAAGGCATAGCTCTGAACTTCAATGATTTATTAAGATTCTCCGCCTCGTTAGCTTTACGTTCCATCATTTTATCGGGGCGGAGTCTTTCTAATCTTTGCATTAATTCTTCTGCTAATTTTAATTTTTCATCCTTACCTTCTGTTAGTAATGTGGTATAATCTAACTTAATTTCACTATCAGGAACTTTTAAATCCCCTGAATATTTACCCCAAATTCTACCTAAACCTTCTTTAGAATAGGCAATTAAGTATTTTCTTACCCAATTTTGTGATGGATTATTTAATTTACTCCAAGTTAATTGTTCGGTCATAACATCAGATGGTAATTTTATAACATCTCTATTTTGATCTAAACATGTGTCTCTATCTATTGTATCATAATACCAATACCATACTTTATAGTTATTACTTTGTAAACTTGCAAAATCAAACTTACCACCGGGTACATTATATAAATGTACATGTTTAGTACCATTTGGTCCGGCAGTTATTCTATATGTAACATCACCACCAATTAAACGATTTTTAATATTTCTATCACCCATTCTTAATAATAAATCAAATGCTGGCATCATAAAATATGAACCTGAACTACCTTGTTGTGCAAAACCACCAGCACCACCAAAACCTACACCACCAAGACCTCCAAAACCACCAATAAACGGGTCAATTATAGAATCGGATAAAGTAGCACGTGTGAACCATAATAATTCATTAATTTCACGTCCGGCAGGGATTTCATAGACTTGTTGATTATTTACAAGTGTAAGATAATCCTTTTTTAATTCCCAAGGACCGTTTGCTTGTAATCCAACAATTTTTGAATATGAATATGTGTATTGTGTTTCATAATCCAAACTTCTTGTGGTAAATGCACGAGTAAGTGATTGGGTATCTACATTTAGACCCATTAAAGCAGACCATTGTGATTCAATTAACCAATCACTAACATATTGTTCATATTCTGAAATAGATAATTCTAAAAAAGTATCCATTTGTTCTTCTGCTAATTCAATACCACGAACAGGCATACCTAAAAGGTGAAAAACCTGTGTGTATAATTTCTCTCTATCTGTTGGATTGATCAATGTTGACGACATAAATTTGTTTTATTAAATAAATATCATTATATTTGATATTATGACGTTTAATGATTTTAAAACATTCTTTTCAAGTAATCTAAAATGGGTATATAGAGATAAATGTGATGCCGTTCTTAAAAGACAATATACTAAATTTGGTAAATATGGTTTTTGTGATAAAAATGAAAAATTTGGTATACTTGATGAACATGGTGGTTGGGGTTTTGAAAACACAATAAATACTAATTCAAGATGTGCATTAGAATTATATAACATTTATCTTGAATTTGGTAACGATAAATTAGATTTTTTTGAAGATGTAGAAAATTCTGTTAACAAATTATGGAAATTCATTGAAGAAAATTTTGAATTATTACTTACATATAACATTGAAACAAAATATTATCATAGATTTAGACTTATTTGTAATCTTTCTTGGTCAAGAGGTCAAATAACATCGGTTTTATTCTATTTGATACACAGGAACATTTTTCCAAACACAATAAATACGGAACTTAAATTAGAAAGAGGGTTATTTTTAGATTTAAAAGGGATTGATGGCGTGTTGGAACAAAAAGATGGTACAGAAATATCATTACAAATAAAGAGTGGTACTTTTACAAAAAAGAAAAGTTTTTATATTGTTGAAGGTGCTCAGAATGATTTTAATAGTCCGGCTAATTATTATTGTTACATTAATATTGGTGAAGTAAATAACCAAATTATTGTTTTTGAAAATAAAAAAGAAATTTTAATACCAAATAATAGTCAATGTATTGTTGATGAAGAAATAGTAAAATATGTAGAAATGGAAAATAATGAAATAATTTCAAAAAAATTAATGGAAATATTATTATTTTGTTCAAAAAATCAATTTGTTTTTGAATTAAAAAATAATGAACCAGAAAATGGTTTTAAAATTGATATTGAACCAGAAAAAATAGTAACAATTTCTATAAAAGAATTTGAGGATGAAAATTTATATAATTTATTGGAAGAAAACTTTAATAAATTAAAGAATCTCCCCCAATAATTCTTTTGTAAAGGATTCTGAATATTCTCCATCACCCATTACTTGATCTATTATGTTTTTCTTTTTGTTTAACATATTATAGATTATCCTTTCTATGGTGTTTTCAAATATTGGGTAATAAACCATTACACCCTTTTTCTGACCATATCTGTATGCCCTATCTTCTGCCTGTGAATGTAATGCAGGCACAAATGCCAAATCATTCATAATAACAACTTCCGCTGCTGTCAAAGTAATACCCACACCTCCGGCAACAATGTTTGAAATAAATATTTTTATTTTATCTTCATCCTGAAATCTATCGACACTAACTTGTCTTTTTTCTTTTGACATTCTACCATCTAATATTACTGAATTTTTTTTATATTTTTCATGTAACATATCCAATGTCATGGTAAAATTAGTAAAAACAATTATCTTTTTATCTTGTTCTAACGCCTTTTCAATTAATTCACAAGTATAATTTATTTTCTCAAATGAAATTACTTGTCTAATTTTCATTAAACGATTAATTGTAACACTAATGTTTTCATCATTCTTTTTTTCATTTGAAATCCTCATGAAATTTTCTAATTCTTCTTCATAATAGGTACTTTTTAACTCCAAAAAAACCGGAGATATAAACTTCTCTGGTAAGTCCAATATATCGGTCTTCATTCGTCTTAAAACAAGGTTTTTTGTACGTTCTCTTAGTTCATCTAAGTGACTAGCACCACTAGTATTCCATATTTTTTTACCATTTACAGTAAATTGAAATCCTTTACAGTATCTTTTGACATAACTTTGCCAATTAAGTGTTAAAGGTGAATCAACAATATTCAAAAGATTAAAATAATTAATTGGTCTTGATGTCATTGGTGTACCTGTCAATAACCAAACTTTAGGTATTTTATCTAAAATATCATTTAATAGTTTAGTTCTATTTGCAGTAGTATTTGAAATCATGTGTGCTTCATCAACTATTGCCAAATCAAATTTTTCATTTTCAATTAAATTTAATTCGGGATTTTCATTATCTATTGCATGGTAGTTTTTAATAATATCATAATTGATAATATAAAATTTAAAGGTAGAACCCCATTTTCCACCTTCAACAATTAAAACACGTTCATCTGAATAGTTTTTAATTTCTCGTTGCCAGTTAATTTTTAATGAAGCAGGACAAACAATTAATATTTTTTTAGCACCACTTTCTAATGATGCAATCGCAGCGGATGTTGTATTATGTGTAACAATAGCATGTTCGGCAACATATAATTTATCAGGTGAATCAACTGAAATACAGGTACATTCACTTTCACCATATTTTTCAATATTGGTAATATATCTACCCGTTGGATATTTTTTAGGTTCATTATATAATTCTGATTTTCGTTTTAAACGAAATGGGTTCATACCTGGCAATAATTTTATATTTAATCTATATGATATTTTACATTCAACTCTAACCCCGTTTTTTTTGTAAAAACTTCTTCTTGACCTTTTTCTACATATACCACCTAAAGTATGTACAATTTCAGCAAGGTCGTCACATAATTTTTCAGATACGGTTGAATATTCAGTTCCATTAAAATTACCATTTTTTGATTTCATACAATGTCCATCAGTATCCATCAATCCTTGTAATATTGATAGTCTATTTTCAATTGTTGTATATTTGTATATATCAGGTATAAATT
>Ga0114964_10002728_pt1 | contig 12212 bp, 13 predicted proteins | sample C_131016_MF_Meta_FD_92638 | JGI IMG/M metagenome (GOLD analysis project Ga0114964, IMG submission 92638) | Freshwater microbial communities from Lake Croche, Canada to study carbon cycling - C_131016_MF_MetaG | ecosystem: Environmental > Aquatic > Freshwater > Lake | place: Lake Croche, Canada... | reverse complement strand
GGCACTTGACCCGCCACGGTGTCGTTCAAGGCTGGGCCCGCGCCTTTGTAAGGAATGTGGGTGATGTCGGTGCCCGAGAGGCTTTTAAAGAGCTCCGTTTGCAAGTGACCAATTCCCCCTGTGCCCGATGAGGCATAGGCGTATTTACCAGGATTTTTCTTGAGTTCGGCCAAAAAAGACGCGTAATCGGTGGCGGGAAATTTGGGAAAGACGGCGATCACATTGGGCGTGGCTGCCACATTGATGATGGGGGTGAAATCGGTCAACGGGTTGTAGGGTGTTTTGGGGTTGATGGCGGGGTTCGCTGCCGTGGTCGAGACCGTGGCCACCCCGAGGTTGTAGCCATCGGGGATGGCCTTGGCCGTTTCGTTGGCCCCCACCACCCCGCCGCCGCCAGGTTTGTTCTCCACGATGACCGTTTGACCCAAGACGCGCGAGAGCGGCTCGGCAATGACACGCGCCACGATATCGGTCGTACCACCTGGGGCAAACGGCACTTGCAGGCGAATGGGCTTGTTGGGATAGGACTGAGCCCAACTGGAGAGGGGTCCCCCAAGCGAGAGGGCGAGCATGGCACAAAATAAAGACTGGACAAAAGGCACTTGAGTGGGTCTCATGGTGGGGCTCCAAGATGGCAAAACCCAATATTACACTGCTACTCTTCTAGAGCCTAGAGGGATGACCTCAAATCAGCGTAAGCCCCATCTTTTAGCATCACGTTGATGCAAAGATGGGGTCAACTCGTTACGTTTATAGCACCACGGGTTCGGGCTCCAAACGAATACCAAAACGCTCATACACACTGGTCTGGATGGCTTTGGCCAGCGTCATCACCTCACCACCCGTGCAAGGATGCTCAGGCGTGCCTTTGTTCACCAACACCAGGGCTTGCTTGTCGAAAACACCGGCCAAGCCCATGGTTTTACCGCGCCAGCCACACGCATCGATGAGCCACGCGGCGGCGAGTTTGTAGCGCCCGTCCAAGAGCGGGTAATGCACCACACCCGGTTCACGGGCGATGATGTCTTGGCACTGATCGGCACTCACGGTGGGGTTTTTAAAGAAACTGCCCGCATTGCCAATGTCTTTGGGGTCGGGCAGTTTATCGCGTCGAATCTCGCACACCCAGTCGTAAATTTGCTGAGGACTGGGCTTGGCACCGGGATCGGCCAAGACGAGCTGGTGCACTTTCTTTTTCAAGTCTTGGTATCCCACCTCAGCCCGCCACTTCTTGGCAAGCCTAAAACGCACCCGCGTGATCAAGGTGCGATTGGCCAAGCCAATGGGTGTGGGTGTGGGTGTGAAAGTGGAGGTGCCACTGACTGACGCTGAACTGGAGGGCACCGCACTATGCGCCCATTGGGCACGCGCCAAGGTGGCTCCTTGCTGTGCGGGGTGTGGACCCAGGGCCTCCAGGCCAGTGATGGGGGTGTTGGCTCCATGTTTGAAAATAGAATCGCGGTAGCCAAAGGCGCATTGCTCGGCGTTCAAGGTGAAGGACTCGCCGGTGTGCAAATCGATGCCATCCAGTTCATGGAAGCGGTCTTGCAGCTCCACGCCATAGGCGCCAATGTTTTGCACAGCACACGCTCCCACGCAGCCGGGGATCAGTGCCAAGTTTTCCAGACCAGGCCAGCCGCGCTCCAGGGTCCAGGTGACAAAGTCGTGCCAGTTCTCACCCGCTTGGGCCTCCACGATGTAGGCGCGATCGTCCTCAGCGACCAAGGCTCGGCCCATGATCTCCACTTTCAGCACCAAAGCGCTCACGTCTCCCGTCAACACCAGATTGGAGCCCCCACCCAGCACAAATTTCGGACTCGCCCCCAGGACCGGGTCACGCAAAACGTCCAACACATCGCTTTGGCGGGTGATGCGCACCATCGTTTGGGCTCTAGCCAAAATACCAAAGGTGTTATACGATTGCAAAGATTGTTGGTGTAAGACGTTCATGACCTGCATTGTCTCACCGCTCGCCCTTTTGCAACCATCTTTCTAAAACAACATGCCCTCATTCGATACTGTTTGCGAAACCAATCTCGTTGAAGTCAAAAACGCCGTGGAAAACACCGCCAAAGAAATCGGCACCCGGTTTGACTTCAAGGGCACGGCAGCCGCCATTGAATTCAAAGACAAAGTGATCACCCTCATTGGAGATGCGGACTTTCAGCTGACCCAAATTGAGGACATCTTGCGCGCCAAACTCACCAAACGCGAGGTTGACATTCGCTTCATTGACAAAGGCGATGTGCAAAAAATGGGGGGAGATAAAGTGAAGGTGGCATTGAAAGTGCGCGAAGGCATCGAGAGTGAAGCCGCTAAAAAACTCCAACGCCTCATCAAAGACAGCAAGATGAAGGTCCAAGCCTCTATTCAAGGCGAGTCGGTTCGCATCACAGGCGCCAAACGAGATGACTTGCAAGCCGCCATGGCACTCATCAAAAAAGACATGGCCGATTTGCCGCTGAGCTTTAATAATTTCAGGGACTGACCCGACTCACGCACAGGACCACCAGACCAGCGCGCCAGCGGGTTTAGCCCCCAATGCGTGTTTCTTCGCCCCGAAAGAGTCGCTGTAAATTGGCCTGGTGCCTGAAGACGAGCAACGCACTCATCAAGAGGCAGCTCACGAGCACATCCACGGGAGCACCCCAGGCCCAGGGGCTCATGGCCCAGTAAAAAAGTGGCGCAAAAATAGCACTCAGCAATGCCGCCAAGGAAGAATAACGCCACAGGCGCGCCACCAAGAGCCAGCACAGCAAGGTGGCCAGGCCCAACCAAGGCTGGTATCCCAGGAACACCCCAAATGCCGTGGCAACGCCTTTGCCACCCTTGAATCGGAAAAACACGGGATACAAATGCCCCAAAAATGCCGCCAGGCCCACCCAACCCAGCCCCCAAAGCGCTGAGGACAAGCCCCAAGCACTCCAATCCCAAGAAGGTGCACAGCCAACGCTGTCGAGCCCATATGTTTTGAAGAGCAGCACTGGAAGCCAGCCCTTGAAGGCATCGAGTAAAAGCGTCAATGCAGCGGCTGCCTTGTTGCCGGTTCTGAGGACATTGGTGGCACCCGGGTTATGACTGCCATAGGTTCTGGGGTCTTGCAGGCCCATCACGCGCGAGACCAGCACGGCAAAAGACAAAGAACCGCAGGCATACGCCAACAGCAACACCACGGTCCAAGTGGGCGCGTTGCAACCCAGACTCAGATCACCCATCAAATCTCAACCCGTGTGAAGGACTGACACAATGGTGTGCTCACCTGAAGAAAAAAATAGACGTGCATCGGTTGAAGTTTGAATCCCAAGAGCATGACCTCACTGCCAAAGACTGGTGACAAGCCACTCAGGTGAGGGTTGTCGTGTGGCACAAGTATAAAACCAAATGCGACTCGCCTCGTTGAAGGGCTTGAGCTTTGAGATTGCCCACATCCTTGCCCCAAAAGCATCCCATCAAGCCGCCCATCACGGGATCCGTTGTTGCCGATGGCGAAATCCATCAGGCGTGCAACCCACCATGCGCTTGAAGAATTTCAAAAAATTCGTTGCCTCAGAAAACCCCAAGTGAATGCCAATTTGACTTGTAGACACTTTGCTGTGGACCAACAAACGCTTGGCCTCCAGCGCAATTCGCTCATCGATCACTTGTTTGGCACTGCGCCCCGTTGCCAAAAGACAGGCGCGGTTGATTGAACTCGCCGAGTAGCCTAGGCGCTCACCTAGCGCATGCACCGTGGGTCTGTGGTGCAACTGAGACTCAATGTGTTGGCCAAACAAACGAGCGAGTTGATGGGCACTGGAGTGCGCCAGCAGCTCGGGTTGTGCACGCGAGTGAACTCGGGTTATTTGGATCAACAAACACGACAGCAGTGTTTTTGCCAGCAATATATCGAGCGCACTCTGAGCCGTGTTTGAATCAAAGCGCATGCATTCCTCTTGCAGTTGAGCCATCTGGTGACGGATGTCTTTTGCATCCTGAGGCGACAACAATGCACTGCGCGGCCATGCATCCAACGGGTCCGCCAAGGCGGGTCCTACGGCAGGCAACAACGTTTGAGCTGGCATCACCACAGTATCGACCAACACCATGGTGCCTTGCAAGGTGTCGCTCATGTGCCAATGCTGCACTTGACCGGGCTGCAAAAAAATCAATCTGCCCGGCTCCAATGTGACGTTTTGAAAGTCAATTTGGTGCTCGCCCTGCCCTTGATCGATCAGGAGCAACAAGAAAAACTCGACCCGCTCGGGCAATAAAAAATAACTGGGTGGCACGCGACGCCTGAGCTCTTTGAGCGTCATCACCTCCACGCCCAGATCACTCAATCGTTGGTTGTCAAACGGCGTCTTGCGGATGTGGATACTGTCGACGTCTTTGCTCTTCACGCTGTGCCCCCCCATCACACCCGCAAGGTTTTACCCTGACGCCCATTGATTAAAAATGCTTGATTTTGACCATATTCTGATCTATTTTAACCTATGAGAAATAAAAACACTCTTGGAAAATTCATGTTTTCGACCATCAACAATTCCCATCCCATCGCCATCAAAAAAAGGGGCCTGTATGCAAGACGTCAAGCAGCCAACTGTCCAACTGCTCAAAAGCATTGAAACGGGGGACCCAATCCCTGCGAGGATCATCCATGAGAGCCACTATGTCCAGCACAACTTGGCCGTTTGCGACGGCTTGGAGGGGTTTGTCGACGCGCTCAAGGCTCTTCCCAAAAACTCTGCCAAGGTCAATACCGTGAGGGTTTTTCAAGACGCTGACTTTGTCTTCACCCATACCGACTACCATTTTTTTGGCCCCAAGATTGGATTCGATGTGTTTCGCTTTGAAGACGCACGCATTGTGGAGCACTGGGACAATTTACAAGCCACTCCTGCTGAGCCCAACCCCAGCGGACACACCATGATCGATGGACCCACTGAGGTGATGGATCCCGACCAGAGAGAAGTCAACAAAGAGTTGGTGCGAAGCTTTGTCCATGACATTTTCATCCAGGGCCAAATGGATCGGCTGGCCGAGTACTTTGATGGCGAGCATTGCATCCAGCACAACCCACACATTGGCGACGGCCTTTGGGGATTGCGCACGGCACTCAAGACCCTGTCGCAAGCGGGCATGGAGATCCATTACGAGCGTGTCCACCAAGTGCTTGGCGAAGGAAACTTTGTCTTGGTGATCAGCGAAGGGTCGGTGGGTGCGCAGCACAGTTGCTTTTACGACCTCTTTCGCGTGCAGGCTGGAAAAATTGCAGAGCACTGGGATGTGATTGAGCCCATCGCCCCTGTTGCTGAGCACAAAAATAACAACGGCAAATTCGGCTTTTAAGACAACACAGGGCTTATGCAGACTTCTAAACATTCAATCGAGCTGTCGCAAATATTGTGCGAGATCCACGCCTGGGAGTTGATCCACTTGCCCGAATTCAACTCCAGCAGCGGAAAAATTATTTTCATGGGCCTACTCCATGCGTTTTGCACGCAAGGCGCCTCAGCGGTCAAAAAAACACCCATGAAATCCTTTTATCACAACGGTCTCGCTTGCGACCGCACCATGAGGGGCAAACTCAAAGAGTTGAATCAACTCGGACTCATTCAATACCACCGCAATGATTCAGACCTGAGATGCAAGCACGCCTATCCGAGCGCGAAACTGATCGACAAACTCAATCGGTATACGCAACAAGTCAACACGATCATCGGACAATATTTCTTTTTAATTGAGACGCCAACATTCCCACAACAGTTGGCCATAGAATCATCTTCAAATCCACTGTCTATGAAAGTCAGGCCTCAGAAAAGAGAGCGTCTGATTGCACAAGCGGCTTGATGAATGCCTTCGAGCGGTGGTCTTGTGCCATGGCCACCGGTTGAGCTTGACTGTCAACATCCATCGTCTTCATTTGCCGCACTCTCAAAACATGACTCCTGTCTACCAAGCCCAACGTCAAAGTCAGAGCCACTTCTTCAGTGTGCGTGGGCTGCAATATCACGTGCGCACCTGGGGCGAGCCCAAGCCCCATGAAGCACCCTGGGTGATGCTGCACGGATGGATGGATGTGGGCGCGTCCTTTCAATTTGTGGTGGACGAGATACAGGGCGAACCGTTTGTGGTGGCACCCGATTGGCGCGGATTTGGTTTGACCCAAGACGAACACCACGACCACTTCTCCTTTCCCGACTACTTGTGCGACTTGGATTGTTTGCTCGACCTCCTCCAAGCCCAGGGCGCTCACACCCACTTCAACCTCATTGGCCACAGCATGGGGGGCAATGTGGCCACACTTTATGCGGGCATTCGAGGCGAGAGAATTCAAAAGCTGGTCAACCTCGAGGGGTTTGGCCTGCCACCAACCCATCCAGCGATGGCGCCTGAGCGACTGCGCCGCTGGATGAAGGAGGTGAAGTCGGTGGGCAGTGGTGCGTTCGCACTCAACACTTACGCCAGCGCGCTTGAGGTCGCCCAGCGGCTCATCAAAACCAATGCCAGACTGCCCCTGGACAAAGCACTTTGGCTTGCCGAGCACTGGGCCCAGCCCGATGCGCTTGGGCGATGGTCGATTTTGGGCAGTGCGGCGCACAAAGTCGTGAGCGCCCACCTCTACCAGGCCGATGAGGTGTTGAGCGTCCTGCAGTGCATCAAGGTGCCCACCTTGTGTGTTCACACGCAAGAGCGCGCGTTGTTCAACAAGTGGGGGGCCATGTACACTTTTGAGGACTATTTGCAGCGCATGTCGGCCATCGAGCGTGTGCAGCACCAGGAAATTGCTCACGCAAGCCACATGCTGCACCACGACCAACCCCAGGTCTTGGCCAACAGCTTGTCTCAATTTTTGAGCGACGCGTCCAGCACTGGCGTGGAGATGACGGGATGACCACTGCGGACGTGCTCATCATTGGGGCTGGAGCGGCTGGGCTCTTTTGCGCGGGCGTGTGTCAACAACTCGGCCTCAAGGTGGTCCTCCTTGACCACTACCCCAAGGTGGCGGAAAAGATCAGGATCTCGGGCGGCGGGCGCAGCAATTTCACCAACCTCTTGATGGATGCATCTCAACCGCACCGGCATTTTTTGGGTGAAAACCCAGCCTTTGCCCGCTCGGCCTTGGTGCGGTACACGGCACAAGACTTTGTGAGCCTCATGAATCAGCATGGGGTGCCCTATCACGAGAAACACAAGGGCCAATTGTTTTGTGACCACAGCTCGCAAGACTTGATCGACATGCTCCTCAAAGAATGCCAAGCCGGCGCCAAGGGTGGCGAGTTGCTTCATTGGCAGCCCTGTGCGTTGCACGCCCTCACCCACCATGACTCGGTTGACGGTGCCCCACACTACCTTGCGCAAACCGATCGCGGTCCCGTCCAAACCCGCGCGGTGGTGGTGGCCACTGGCGGGCTGTCCATTCCAGCCATTGGAGCCACTGATTTGGGATTTCGCTTGGCCACACAATTTGGCATGAGTGTGGTGACACCCAGGCCCGCCTTGGTACCCCTCACCTTTGAGGCCCACTATTGGAAGAAGTTTTCTGGCCTCTCGGGGCTCTCGCTGCCGGTTTCTATCAAAACGACGCAGGGCAAACTGTCCACTGTGTTTGAAGAAGATTTGCTCCTCACCCACAAAGGCCTGTCTGGCCCGGCCGCCTTGCAAATATCGAGCTTCTGGGCCCCCGAGCAAAGCCTGACCCTCGATTGGCTGCCGGGACAGGATTTGGGCTTGGATTTAGTTGCATTAAAACAACACTCCAAAAAACTCTTGAGCAATGAATTGGCGGCATGGTTGCCCAACCGTTTGGTGCAAGCCTGGCTGGATGGTCAGCCCCAATGGCACAAGGCAATCAATGACACCCCTGACAAGAGCTTGGCAGCATTGGCACAGTCTTTGAAAACGTGCTCTTTGAAGCCCAACGGCACCGAGGGTTACAAAAAAGCCGAGGTGACCGCTGGGGGCGTGAGCGTGTCCGAGCTCTCGCAGCAGACCTTGGAGTCCAAAAAACAACCCGGACTTTATTTCATTGGTGAGGTGGTGGACATCACCGGCTGGCTCGGTGGCTATAACTTCCAGTGGGCCTGGTCCAGCGCACATGCCTGTGCCAAGGGCTTGGCAAGCCAATTAAATAAGTTATAATCATTGTCTTTGCTGGCATAACCCAACGGCTGGCGCACATGTTTTAGTTGGGCACTTTCGCATTCACGACTTCAAGGTCCGATCTTCTTTGAAATCCTCTGAGCGCACAAATCAATTTTGCAACGTCAATGACAACCATTCGAGTTAAAGAAAACGAGCCCTTTGATGTGGCTTTGCGCCGCTTCAAACGCACCATTGAAAAATTAGGTCTATTGACCGACTTGCGCGCCCGTGAGTTTTACGAAAAACCAACCGCCGAGCGCAAGCGCAAAAAAGCCGCCGCCGTGAAGCGTCACTACAAGCGCGTGCGCAGCATGCAGTTGCCCAAAAAGCTGTACTGATCGTTGAGGCGCCAAGTTCCAGCCCAACAGTCTGGAACTTCACGAAAGCTCGTATGGGTCGCATCCCAAACGGGCTTTATTTTTTTGTCCAACGCAATGTGCTTCAAGCGTTTGGATTGACCATTAAGACTCACGCGCCATGGGCGCACTACAGGACTCACCACCATGTCACTCAAAGACACCATCACCGCCGATATGAAAGAGGCCATGCGCGCCAAAGAGACGGCTCGCTTGGGCACGATTCGATTGCTCCTGTCAGCGATGAAACAAAAAGAGGTGGATGAGCGCATCACCTTGAACGACGAGCAGATTGTGGCCATTTTGGACAAGCTCATCAAACAACGCAAAGACTCCATCAGCGCCTACGAGCAAGCGGCCAGGGAAGACTTGGCTCAAATTGAGCGCGATGAGTTGGTGGTCTTGCAGGCCTATCTGCCCCAGCGCATGACAGCCCAAGAGGTTCAAGTGGCGGTGCAAGCTTTGGTGCAAGAGCTTGGCGCAAATGGTGCGAGCGACATGGGTCGGGTGATGGCCGCGGCCAAGGTCAAGTTCGCAGGGGTTGCCGAAATGGGGCATGTCTCCCAAGCGGTCAAAGCCGCATTGAACCCCTGATTCAACCCCATGGGGTCAGGGCGCAAGCACTCAACTGCCCGCGATTTGCATGCGATCAATGAGCACTGAGCCCACGGTCTTGGCGCCATAGTTGTAGGCATCCGAGCCCACCGCCACGATGCCTTTGAACATGTCTTTGAGGTTGCCCGCGATGGTGATTTCTTGCACAGGAAATGCGATGACCCCGTTTTCCACCCAAAACCCGCTGGCCCCTCTGGAATAGTCACCGGTCACGTAATTGACCCCTTGGCCCATGAGTTCAATCACAAAAAGACCCGTGCCCAAGGCTTGAAGCATGGCATTGAGGTCATCGTCTTTTTTCGTGCGCTTGGATGCGAACACCAAATTGTGTGATCCCCCAGCATTGCCAGTGGTTCGCATGCCAAGCTTGCGCGCTGAGTAAGTCCCCAAAAAATAACCCTCCACCCGACCGGCATCGATGACGTTGCGCGCCTGGGTTTTTACCCCCTCATCGTCAAACGGGGCTGAGCCTTTGCCACCCAAGATGAAGGGGTCTTCTTTCATGTGGATGTGAGACGGCAAGACCCGTTTGCCCATGGAGTCTTGCAAAAAGGAGGTCTTTCGGTAGAGGGCGCCACCACTCAAGGCCTGCACCAAGTGCCCCACCAAACCCGCGGCCAAGGTGTTCTCAAAGAGCACAGGGCACTGGATGGTGGAGATTTTGCGAGAGTTCAATCGGCTCAACGCGCGGCGTGCGGCGTACTCGCCCACCGCTTGCGGGGAGGCCAAGAGCGCGGGGTCTCGCATGGAGGTGTACCACGCATCGCGCTGCATGTTGGCGCCTTTGCCGGCAATGGGTGCCACTGAGAGGCTGTGGCGTGAGCTGGCATAACCGCCTCGAAAGCCTTGGCTGTGGGCGCTGAAGAAATGACTTTGCTGGGCTGAAACACCCGCACCTTCGCTGTTGGAGATGCGTTTGGACGTGGCAAATGCAGCGTCCTCGCAGGCTCGCGCCAGCTCAAAGGCTTGTTCGGCATTGACTTGCCATGGGTGAAAGAGCTCCAAGTCAGGGATCTTGCGAACGATGTCACGCTGATCGGGAAGACCGGCGGCTGGGTCTTGCGCGGTAAAGCGCGCGATGTCAAATGCCGCTTGAACGGTGCGTTTGATGGCCGCTGCAGAAAAGTCCGAGGTGCTGGCGTTGCCACGCCTGGCTCCCATATAGACCGTGACCCCCAGACCCTTGTCACGGTTGCGCTCGACGGTCTCCAAAGCGCCTTTGCGCACCGACACACTCAAGCCACAACCCTCTGACGCTTCGGCCGCTGAGTCGCTCGCGCCCAGCGTTTTGGCGTGTGACATGGCCAGGTCCACCAACTCTTCAAACTGCTCACGGCTGTAAGCAAACCCCGAGTGGTCTGAGGTGGGATGCGCAGAGGAACCCGACTTGCGCGAGGACTTGGGGTGAGGAGTGAGGGCAGTCGCTTGGGACACGTTGGAGGATTTGGATGTTTTCATGTGACGCTATCATACTGGCGACAAGCCCAACTTGGCACAAAGCACGCGATAATCACCTCCAACATGTCAAGAAAACCCAAAAAAGGCTACTACGTACAAGGCGTCTTCATCGCCTTGGGCAGCGAGCTCGACCTCGCCTATAAACGCGAGCTCAAAGGCACCGATGCGGCCAGTAAAACCGATCTCAAGCGAGAGAGCACCGAGCGCCAAAAGCTCGGGGAAGACTTGCTTGAACTCAGAAACGATCTCAAGCAAAAGCTCCTCGATCAAGGGCACATCAACACGGCCTTGATGGATGCGGTGAGTGAGGCCAAACGCATCACCAATTTTGAGGGCAAGCGCCGTCAAATGCAGTATGTGGGCAAGCTCATGCGCCGCTTGGACGAAGCAGGTCTGCAAGCCATCCGCGATAGCCTAGAGATCCAACACGGCGGCAGCGCAAAAGAAACATTGGCGCTGCACGAGAGCGAAGCATGGCGCAAGCGCTTGATTGAAGACGATCAAGCGCTTGGTGAGTGGCTCTCCAAATACCCCCGCCAAGAGCCGCAACAATTCAGGGCCTTGGTGAGGCAAGCCCGCAAAGATGCTCAACCGCTCACCCGAGCCGAAGTCTCCACCGGCAAAGCACCTCGCCAAGGACGGGCTTATCGGGAATTGTTTCGCTGGATTCGTGAGACGCTGCACCCCACCCGAGTCGATGGGGATCAACACCGTGACGATGCCATATTTTTTGATCCACACGACCTTCAACACGATGAGACAGACGACTCATTGAAGCCTGTGCAAGTTCAGCCCATCTTCTTGAGCGTTGAGGAGATCAAATACAAAGAAGAGTTGGCCCGCGAAGAACTCAAAGCGCTCCAGGCGGAAAAAGAACGATTCAAAGAGAAGGCTCCCATCAAGAAAATAGCGCCCCACAAATCCGTGACGATGGCCAAGAACACTGACACTCAAACTGAGAGTAGAACTGCCGCAAAGACCGCAGCAACCATCAGCGCCAAGGAAACTGCGACTCAAACGAAGGCCAAAAAGCCTGTAACCAAGCCTGTAACCAAGCCTGTAACCAAGACTGCAACCAAGCCTGCAACCAAGACTGCGGTGAAGACCCCGGCAAAGTCTGCGCTTCAATCTGTTGCAAAAAATAAGGCCAAGAAAACAGCTACAAAAAAGACAGCAGCCAAAACTGTAGCCCAACCCATCCGCAAGGCGAGCGGCAAGTCGTCCAGTAAAAAGACGCCAACCCCATCGTTGGCAACGTCAACACCCAAAGCCTCTAAAAAGCCATGAACTCCGAGACCCCCCACACGGTTGAACACACCGCAGGAGACACGCGCTGCGACACCATCAAGATTGGTCTCTTGAGCGCCTCAGACCGAGCCGCGAGTGGCGTGTATCAAGACCAAGGCATTCCCGCGCTCAAAGCCTGGATAGAACAAGCCGTTCACAATCCTGTTGAATGGCACACGTCTTTGATTGCCGATGAGTTTGATCTGATTGCCGCTCACTTGAAGTCTTTGGTGAGTGCGGGTTGTCATTTGGTCTTGACCACTGGTGGCACGGGACCCGCGTTGAGGGACGTGACCCCAGAGGCCACCTTGAGCGTTGGTGATAAAGAAATGCCTGGGTTTGGCGAACAAATGAGGCAGGTGAGTCTGCGCT
>Ga0114964_10002727_pt1 | contig 12213 bp, 5 predicted proteins | sample C_131016_MF_Meta_FD_92638 | JGI IMG/M metagenome (GOLD analysis project Ga0114964, IMG submission 92638) | Freshwater microbial communities from Lake Croche, Canada to study carbon cycling - C_131016_MF_MetaG | ecosystem: Environmental > Aquatic > Freshwater > Lake | place: Lake Croche, Canada... | reverse complement strand
TAATACCAGTTTCCGGTGAAGTTTGTTTAGGATCTAATGCAACATTAACCGGAGTTGGAGCATCTACTTATACATATACTGGTGGAGTTATAAATGCAACTGCATTTGCGCCTACTACTACAATTACCTATACTGTTACAGGAACAGATGCAAAAGGATGTGTAAATACAAGTACAAAAACTATTAAAGTAAATTCATCACCAGCACCCCCAACTGTTACTGATAAAGAATATTGCTTCAATGAAACAGCTATTCCTTTAACAGCTACTAATTTAGCCAATCACAATTTAGGTTGGTATGGTACTAATGCTACAGGAGGTACTAGTGTTTCAACTGCTCCAACACCATTAACAAGTATTGTAGGTAGTTCTACTTATTACGTAAGTCAAACAAACACTGCTAATTCCTGTGAAAGTCCAAGAGCTGCAATTAATGTAAAAGTAAAAGCTTTACCTACAACTCCAACTATAACAAGTAATAGTCCTGTTTGTGAAGGAGCGTCTTTAAATTTAAACACACCTAATATATCTGGTGCAATTTATTATTGGGAAGGTTCAAATGGTTTTATAAGTTCTAGTGTGAATCCTTCAATAAATAATGCAATGTCAACAAATGCTGGCAACTATACTCTTAAAATTAAGTTGAATGGTTGTATAAGTTCAGTATCTGCACCATTAGTGGTTGCAGTTAATCCTTTGCCATCAAAACCAACATTAACTAGTAATAGCCCAATTGAAGTGGGGGCTACTATAAATTTAAAAGCAACAAGTTTAAGTGGAACAACTTATAATTGGTCTGGCCCCAATGGATTTTCCTCGACTCAGCAAAACCCAAGTATTAGTCCTGCGGCAATAATCATGTCTGGCGACTACTTTGCTACTGTAAGTTTGAACGGATGTGTAAGTAATTTTTCAGATCCTTTAACAGTTACAGTAAATGCTACACCAGCTTCCTACTTCCAAATTCCTAATGCATTTGTTCCAGGTAGCTCAAATGAATTTGACAATAAGTTTAGGGTCTTTTCAAATAGCGGGTTTCCTTCAAATTTATTTGTCAGCTTAAGTATTTACAATAGAAGTGGAAAATTTTTGAAAAAATTGGAATCTATAACTGAAAGCTGGGATGGAAGAATTGAAGGGGTGCTGCAGGAGGCAGATGTTTATTTGTGGACAGCCATTTTTATTGATGACCCGTTAACCAAAAAAATTCCAAGGTCTGGTACATTCATTTTATTAAAATAAGTATTTGAAATATTTTTGCGTCATATTTTTTTTCTTTTTTGCAAATACTGCCATGGCGCAAAATATGGTGTTGTCGCAACCCTATGTAAATGCGCAATTTCAAAGCCCTTCCTTAGTAGGTGATGGGCAATATGACCAAAGAATTCAGAGTAATTTAAGATCACAGATGTTTGGGAACAACAATGTATCTTCTACTATTGTTGCAGGTTGGGACAGCCGCTTTAAAAGTAAGGATGTTGAAAACAACAGCTCTTTTGGATACGGGTTTCAAATTATGTCAGATCAATTGGCGGGAGGTTTGTTGCAAACAAATTATTTAACCATGAATTTGGCCTATAGAATTTTTGTTGATGAAGGCAAGAATAATAGCATTGCACTAGGATTGGCGGGTACTTATGCTCAATCCACTTTAAATCAAAGCAAGTTAAGATTAGGGGATCAGTTAAATACTCAAATGAATAATCTTTCTGCTGTTGGATTCCCTGTTTCAGATCTTTATTTTAATAAGTTTCCTGCTAGTGTAACAGCCAATACTGGTTTTGTATTTACAAATCATTCTGAAAATAAATTTATTCAACTTGGGTTAGGGGCGTTTTTTAATACCGTTCCCAATATTGTAAGTAATGTAAAACAGGAAGCTTCTGGTATGAGAACTAGTTTGTTTTTAAATTCAGAAATACTGGTAAGTGAAAATAAAACATTTGTCATGCATGCTTCTTATAGTAATAGATCTAACAACGCTACCATTAATCAACAAATTTTAGTAGGGGGCGCTATCGGCTTGCCTATTGCTTATAAATTTGATGAAGTAAGAAGATTGTATGTGGGTTGTTATTATAGAATGAAAGAAGCCGTCATACCTACTTTTTCAATTATGATGGATACTTATATTTTTGGTTTAAGCTATGATATCTATAACAATGATTTATCTGGGGCTAGCCTAAAGCAAAATGGCTTTGAACTTAGTTTGTCTAAATCTTTTGGTAAAAAGAGAAATGAATTTTTGAGAACAATTTTTGACTAAAAATTAATCGAACAGTTTACCCATTCAGGATCAAAATCGGCATTGTATTTTTTATAAAAATTGATAGCAGGTTCATTCCAGTCCAACACCTGCCAGTTCATTCCTTTTAATTTTTTTTCTTTTGCTTCTTGTATCAATTGATCAAACAATAGGCTGCCAATTTTTTTGCCACGCATTTCTTCAGTAACTAATATATCTTCTAAATACATTCTTTGCCCTTTCCAGGTAGAATAGCGAATATAATATAATGCCATACCCACTACAACGCCACTTACTTCCGCTACAAAGCCCCACCACACTGGGTTTTCACCAAAGCCACTTTCTTCAAAATGAGCCAAGGTTACCGTTACTTCTTCAGGCGCTTTTTCGTAAACAGCTAATTCTTGTATAAGTTCCAATAGTCTAATACAATCTGATTTTTTTGCTCTTCGAATTACGATATCCATCTGTGCTATTTATAGTAATTAAATTTTTGCCAATGCTTGGGCTAAGTCGGCTTCTAAGTCTTCAAAATTTTCTATACCCACACTCATCCTTATTAAACCATCCGAAATGCCATATTTTATTCTCTCTTCTCTTGCAATACCAAAATGAGTCATGCTTGCAGGATGTGAAACTAATGTATCCACGGTGCCTAATGAAACAGCACGGGTGCATACTTCTAAGGCGTCTATAAATTTCTTTCCTGCATCCATCCCACCTTTTAATTCGAAACTAATTAAAGGGGCGTGTTGTTTCATTTGTTTTTTTGCAATAGCATGATCGGGATGACTTGCTAATCCAGTATAATTTACTTTTTCAATGGCTGGATGCTTGTCTAAAAAGGTAGCTACTTTCTCCGTGTTGCTGCAATGCCTATCCATTCTTATTTCTAAAGTTTTCATGCCTTGTATTAATAAATAAGAATCAAATGCATTTGAGTTACCGCCTAATAATACATGCCATTTCCAAACTTTGGTTTTCATCAACTCAAGATCCTTCCCAAGCAAGACACCATTCAACGCAGAGCCGTGTCCGTTTAAAAATTTAGTAGCTGAATGAAAAACAAAATCAGCTCCCAATGCAAAGGGTTGTTGTAAATAAGGAGTGGCAACGGTATTGTCTACAGAAACTTTAATGCTATGTTGGTGTGCAATTGTACAAATGGTTTCAATATCTACACATTGTAATGTAGGATTGGCAGGTGTTTCAAGATGAATTAATTTTATCGTTTTGTTTTCTTGAATCGTTTTTTCTAGCAATTTGATATCTCTAACATCAATTAATATAGTTTTAATCCCTGCTTCAGCTAATAGCTTTTGCATTAATTCTTGGGTACCTCCATATAAGGAATAATGAGAAACTAATGTATCACCTGCACTAAGATTGCTTAAAAATAAAGTACTCATAGCAGCTTGACCACTTGAATGCAATAAGGCCTTCAATTCCAGCGGTTCTCCTTGGTCATTCAATAAACCATGTGCTTCTAAAGCTTCGATTGTTTTTTCTGCAGCTACAAAAGTGGGGTTGCCCCATCTTGAATAAATGCGTGTTTTATCTGCACCTTTAAATCGCTCCATTCCTTCATTGGTAGAATCGAAAGTAAAAGTGGATGTTGCATATATAGGGGTAGTATGAGAAAAATTATCATGCTCATTACTTGTACTATGCAATGCTACTGTACTTATACCCTTGAATTTCTTATTTTTCATAAACTCTATTTAATTAAATATAACACTTTTTAATAAGCCCACTTAAGCCAAGTAGCTCCCCATGTAAATCCGCCACCAAAAGCAGCTAGAATTAAATTATCGCCTTTTTTTAATTTTGATTCCCAATCCCATAAGCAAAGTGGAATGGTTGCTGCAGTAGTATTGCCATATTTTTCAATATTGATCATTACTTTTTCTTTAGCCAATCCCATTCTATTGGCAGTGGCATCTATAATTCTTAAATTGGCTTGATGAGGCACTAGCCAAGCTATATCATCTCCTGTTAACTTATTTTTTTCTAACAATTCAGCACTTACATCGGCCATGCCTTTTACCGCAAATTTAAATACAGGCTGACCATCTTGAAAAGCATAATGTTCTTTGGCCAATACAGTTTCCATAGTTGCAGGTTTTAAACTTCCTCCTGCTTTAATGTGTAAATAAGGTGCGCCACTTCCATCACTTTTCAAAATAGAATCTTGAACACCCAGTCCATCTGAAGTAGGTTCTACTAAAACAGCTCCAGCACCATCTCCAAATAAAATACAAGTAGTTCTATCTGTATAATCTATAATCGAACTCATTTTGTCTACTCCCACAACCAATATTTTTTTATATCTACCAGATTCAATAAAAGCAGTGGCAGTGGTTAATGCAAATAAAAAACCACTACATGCGGCACCTAAATCAAACCCAAATGCATTTTTTGCCCCAATTTTTTCTCCAATTAAATTAGCCGTTGATGGAAATACCATGTCAGGGGTGACGGTTGCACAAATAATACAATCTATACTTAGTGGGTCTAGCTTCTTTTTACGGATAATTTCTTCAATTGCTTTTACCGCCATATCTGAACTAGCTTTTCCTGGTTCTCTTAATATGCTTCGCTCCGAAATTCCAGTTCTACTTTTAATCCACTCGTCGTAGGTGTCAACCATTTTTTCGAGGTCAAAATTGGTCAATTTGGTTTCAGGAACATATCCTCCTACTGCGGTTATGGCGGCATTCATTGTAGACATCTTTCTAGAGGGTTTAATTTGGCTAACAAATATCCGGAAATTTGGTCAAGAAATGGGCTAAATGGCCTTTTTTCGTTCCTTATGTGCTAAATTTGAACACATTATGATAGCATTTTTACAAGGCAATTTTGTTCAATTGACACCCGCAAAACTGATTGTTGATGTGGGGGGTGTAGGCTATGAGGTAAATATTAGTTTAAACACCTATGAAGCCATTTCTAAAAAAGAAAAAGGCTTGCTGCATACTTATTTGCACATCACCGAAAATGCACAAGTACTTTTTGGTTTTTTTGATCAACAAGAAAAGGAACTTTTCATGCAATTGATTAGTGTTTCAGGGGTGGGGGCAAGTACGGCTCGAATGATGTTGTCTGGCATGCAACCTGAAGAAATTATTAGAGCCATTGTGCAAGGGGATGCTAGGCAGTTAGAACAAATTAAAGGAATAGGTAAGAAATCCGCTGAAAGATTGGTACTTGAATTAAGGGATAAATTATCAAAAATAAATATTAATAATAATCCTACTGGAGGTTTTGCATTGGTTAATAAAAATACACCTCATCAAGATGCCGTACAGGCGCTGATTTCATTAGGTATTCAAAAAGCAGTTGCTGAAAAAGCAGTGGATAAAACAGTTCAATCAGAAGGCGCTACATTAAGTTTAGAGACTTTAATCAAGGCAGCACTTAAAAACTGCTAATATTTTAAAATATAATTTCAATCCTTTTGAGAATACTGCAAACGGTTTTATTGTCTTGTTTTTTACTTCTTTTTGGGAGTAATTTAGCAGCGCAAGGTAAAGCCGGTTTGAAAGTGCCTTTTGCAGATACTGTCATTAATAAAGGCAAAGATACTATCAAAAGAAAATTTGGGAAAGATTCGGTGCATTTTCCTATTTCAGATAAGCGCGGTGATTTTTTATCTGATCCTAGTAAGAATCCTTTTGAATTTCATGATACCAGTGTATTAAAAAGAAGGGTGGAGTATGATCCTGCTAATAAAAATTATTACATCACTGAAATGGTGGCTGGGAAGCCACAACGTATACCAGCTACTTTAAGCTTTGATGAATTTTGGAAACTAAAAACGAATAAAGACGAGCAAGCCTATTTTATGCAGCGTGCCAATTCGTTAGGAACATTGAATCGAAAAATTACTCGTCCCAAAGCAAAAGTATATGATAGTTATTTTGATAGATTATTCGGGAAAACCGGGTCTGACTTAAAAGTAGATATAAAACCAGTAGGTGAAATAAATATTAGAGCTGGCTATCAGGGACAAAATGTAGCCAACCCAACTTTACCCGAAGCGGCTCGAAAAAATGGTGGATTTGATTTTGACGCTAGTACTAATTTTAGCATGAACGCAAGTATTGGTGATAAATTAAAAATACCAATCAATTTAAACTCTTTGTCCAATCTTGGTTTTGACAATCAAATAAAATTAAGTTACAGGGGTAAAAAAGATGAAATCATTAAGGCCATAGATGCAGGTAATATTAATTACATTTCAAGAAGTACATTAATTCCAAGCACACAAAATTTATTTGGTGTAAAAACGCAATTGCAATTTGGAAAATTATTTGTTACAGGTGCCATCGCCAATCAAAAATCACAAAGGCAATCCATTAATTTACAAGGTGGGGCTACCACACAACATTTTCAAAAAAGATTAGACGATTACGAGGAAAACAGACACTTTTTATTAGCTCAATATTTTAGAAATAATTACAACAAAGCAATGAGCAACTTGCCTGTTATAAATTCACAAGCACAGGTAAAAAGAATTGAAGTATGGGTGACCAATAGAACAGGACAAACAACTAATGCAAGAGATATTGTGGGCTTGGCAGATTTGGGAGAATCAAAACCTAGTAAAAGAAATTTAGAAACAAATATTGCCAATATCTATCCAGACAATAGTTCTAATAGTTTATATACTTCTATTATTAATAATCCTAGATCAAGAAATCCCTCTGATATTTCGAATGTATTAAACATGCAAGGGTTAAGGTCTTCTGAAGATTATGAAAGAACCTTTGCTCGTAAACTAACCGAGAACGAATATTTCTTCAATCCTCAAATAGGTTTCTTATCCTTAAACATTCCTTTACAGCCGGACGAGGTTTTAGCAGTTGCTTTCCAATATACTTACAATGGTAAGGTATATCAAGTGGGGGAATTCTCCGATAACATTGCGCTTAATCCAAACAATGGTGTACAACAAATTATGTTTTTGAAATTGATTAAGGCAACCACTCAAAGAACTGACTTGCCTATTTGGGACTTGATGATGAAGAATGTATACTCGCTAGATTTATTTGGAACGATACAGCCCGCCGATTTTCAATTAAATGTATTGTATGAGGATCCAAGTTTAGGTCAAAAAAGATATTTGCCTGTTGCGGATGCAGGCTTTGGTGACAAGGCATTGATAAAAATTTTGAATTTAGATAGATTAAATAGCAGAAACGATCCGCAGCCAGATGGTGTTTTTGATTATGTAGAAGGATTTACGGTTTTATCTAAAATGGGTAGAATTGTTTTTCCATTGCTGGAGCCATTCGGAGATGATTTAAAAAATATTGCCTTCAAGAAGTTATTTCAAACAGATAGTGTTAAGGCTAAAAAATATTTATTTCTTCAATTGTATCGGAATATAAAATCAGAAGCGCAAACTTATACCAACTTGGATCGATTTGTAATGGAGGGGCAGGTTAAAGGAGGAGGAGGTGGGGGTGCTGAAATAAGTTTGAATGCATTTAATGTTCCACAAGGTTCAGTAAGTGTTCGTGCGGGTGGTCAAATATTAAAGGAAGGCATAGATTATATAGTAGATTATGGATCGGGTACGGTTAGAATTATTAATCCAGGAATTTTAAGTTCAAATATTCCTGTGAATGTTTCATTTGAAAATAATTTAGGATTTGGATTTCAAGAAAGAGGTTTTAGGGCATTAAGATTAGATTACATGGCTACAAAAAATTTCAATCTAGGATTTTCAACAGAAAGATTAAGTGAGCGCCCCTTTTTTACCAAAACAAATTTTGGCTCAGATCCGATTAAAAACGCAATGTATGGAGTGGATTTTAATTACAAAGGAGAATTGCCAGGCGTAACCAAAGCGTTAAATAAACTTCCTTTTTATAAAACCAAAGCCAAATCATTTATAACGGCTTATGGTGAAGCTGCTTACTTACAACCAGGGCATGCACAACAAATTGGTAAGGGTGCAAGTGGGTTGGTTTACTTGGACGATTTTGAGTCTACCAGAACCAATATTGATTTGCGTTTTCCATTCACTTCTTGGGCTTTGTCTTCGACTCCAATGGATCGCTTCAAAGAAGGAATGTTATCTGATTCAATTGATTACAATAAAAATAGAGCGCGTATTGCTTGGTATACCATTGAGCCAACATTACAAGATAGAAATAGTGCCAACAACCCTATGAGCAATAATCTCGCTGGGTTAAGTGATCCAAGGGTTCGTCAAGTTTTTACCAATGAGCTTTTCCCAAATAAAACAACCAATATTACAGATGTTCAGCTGCCTACTTTTGATTTAACTTATTTCCCTAAGGATAGAGGTCCATACAATTATAATTTTAAAGATTTAAATAGCAAAGGACAGTTTGTAAATCCAACTGAAAAATGGGGTGGTATTATGCGCGCCTTGGACCAAACTGATTTTGAATCTAACTTCATTGAATATGTAGAGTTTTGGGTGCAAAATCCATTTATTAAATCTCCTGCAACAAGTGGACAGTTGGTATTAAATTTAGGAAATGTAAGTGAAGACATTTTAAAAGACGGAAGAAGATTTTATGAAAATGGCATGCCCACACCAAGTTTGCCGGCATCAATTGATAGTTCTACATGGGGTAGAATACCCACCAATCCAATTCAAGTGACCAATGCTTTTAGTAATAATGCGGATGATAGAAAATATCAAGATATTGGATTGGATGGATTAAATGACGATGATGAGCGTTTGAAAAGAAAAAATATTATTGATCAAATCTCAAATCCTTTTGTAAAGCAACAATTTTTAAATGATCCAAGTGCGGATAACTACAAGTGGTATAGAGATGATTCCTATAATACAACAAATGCTGGTATTTTGGATAGGTATAAATATTTCAACAATACACAAGGAAATTCGCCCTTGGCTGGTACTAGTATTTTTAGCAGTGCCGCTACCATGCTTCCAGACAATGAAGATTTAAATAGAGACAATACTTTAAATGAATCAGAATCTTATTGGGAGTATGCCATAGATTTAAAAAAGGGAAATTTAGGGGTAGGTAAAACTGCTTATATCACCGATTCTAAACAAGTTACAGCAACCCTTGCAGACGGTACTCAAAGTGTAGAAGATTGGTATTTATTTAGGGTGCCCATTCGTGATCCTCAAAAAAAGGCCATAGGAGGCATTACCGATTTTAGGTCTATTCGTTTTATAAGAATGTATATGACTGGATTCGAGGATTCTATAACGCTTCGTTTTGCAAAATTAGATTTAGTACGCAATCAATGGCGACAATATGCCAATGAAGTAGATAGCAGTGGTAATTATAAAATGATTGGGGCAGATAATATTTCTACCATCAATACTTTAGCAGTAAGTATTGAGCAAAATGGAAGTAGACAACCTGTTAACTATATAATCCCTCCAGGTATTGAGCGGGTTCAACTTTTAAGTAACAATGGTGTTAATTTATTGCAAAATGAGCAGGCTTTAAGTGTTCAAATAAATCGTTTGCAAAAAGGGAAAACGCCTCGTGGTATTTTTAAAACAATGAATGTTGATATTCGTAAGTATGGAAACTTATCCATGTTTTTGCATGCCGAAAGTCAAATGAATTCTCCTAATCCAATTAAAGATCAAGAACTTACTGCCATCATTCGTATGGGGCAAGATTTTCAAAATAACTTTTATGAAATTAGAATCCCATTAAAAGTAACACCAAGAGGCACTTATACTAGTGTAAATGCGGATGCGGTATGGCCTGAATCTAATAGTTTAAATTTAAGCTTGAATGATTTAGTCAATCTTAAGTTAGAAAGGGATAAGCAACATTTTTCTTATACTTCAAAATTTCCAATGACGGTTACTTCAGGGGCAAATGCAGGTCAAAGGTATTCGGTAATGGGGAACCCCAATTTAGGGGAGATCAGAGGTATCATGATTGCGTTTGAAAATAGTTCAACTAAAGAATATGTAGATGCAGAAGTGTGGATGAATGAATTAAGATTATCAGATATGGACGAGAGTGGCTCTTATGCTGCACTGGGTAAAATGGATTTGATATTGGCAGATTTAGGTAATATATCTGTTTCCATGAATAAGCGGACTGCAGGATTTGGTACAATTGAACAAAATATGAATCAAAGGGCTAAAACAGGGGTTACGCAATTTGATATTGCGTCCAATATTGATGCTGGTAAATTACTTCCCAAGCAAGTTAAAATGTCAATACCAGTATTCGCAGGTTTGAATAAGTCTATTGAAAATCCTGAATATGATCCTTTTAATAAGGATATAAAATATGAAAAAGAAATAAGCACCCTTCAAGGACGTCAAAGAGATTCTGTAATTAACCTCTCTACCAATCAATCCACTATCAAAACATTAAACTTTACTAATGTTCGCGTGTTGCCAAAAGGCAAATCGAATCTATTGAGTATTAGTAATTTTGATGTTAGTTATTCTTATTCGCAATTATTACAAACAAGTCCTGTCATTGAACAAAATAAAATGACTAAACAAAGAGGTGCAGTTGGCTATACATTTAACAATCAAGTAAAAAGTTTTGAGCCCTTTAAAAAATTAGTTAAAACCAATTGGCCTTGGTTAACTTGGTTAAAGGATATCAATTTTAGCCCTGCACCAAGTTTAATTAGTTATAGAACTATTTTAGATAGACAATATGGTGAATACACGCCTCGTATTATTAATTCTTCTGACAGAACAATCGATAAAGTAGAAACAACGTATGATAAATATTTTACCAAAAGTCAATTGTTTAACATGCGTTGGCCTTTCACTAGGTCAATGAATTTAGACTTTTCGGCCAACATGAATTCTATCATTGATGAGCCAGATGGACCTAATGGTTCCATTGGCTCTAAAGATTTATTAGCTAGAATCGTACCAGTGATTAATAGTGGTAGAAACACTTTATACAGTCAAAGAGCAACCATGAGGTATGATTTACCCACTAATAAATTTCCTTTAACCAATTGGATATTAGCCAATGTAAATGCAGCTTCGAGTTATAATTGGATTGGGGCTAGTCGATTAGCAGTTGATTTGGGAAATACCATTGAAAATACACTGGCTTATCAGGGTAATGTGCAGTTTAATTTTACATCACTCTACAAAAAATCAAAGTATTTAAATGCAGCCTTAAGTGATGGCAAAGGTTATGTCAAACAAGCAATTACCAATCCTTTAGCCACCAAAATATTAATGACAAAAGAAGAAGCATTGGCAGGTACCACAGGAAAAGTAAGAGACTCTACCTTAAAAAAATGGAGAGAAGCTAGAAGGCAAGAACGAATTGCACAAAGAGTATTAAAGGCCAATCAGCCAATAAATGTACCAGGAGGTATCAAAACCATTGCGCAATTTTTAACCATGTTAAAAACGGCTAGTGGTGATTATACAGAAAGTTTTAATAGCAGACTTCCTGGATATGATGGTAATGTAGAATTCTTAAATAAAACAGGTTCTGGTTTTTCTCCAACCATTGATTATATGTTTTTGGGTAGACAGCCAGATTCCAATTGGTTGAACAATCAATATGCTAGTCATCAAATTAAAAGAGACCCTAACTTTAATATGATATTTAGGCAAAACTTTGATCAAAAGCTTTCATTTAGAGTGATGATAGAGCCTATCAAAACTTTAATTATTGATTTAGTGGTGAATAAGTCATTTACTAAAGAGTATACTGAACTTTTTAAGGATACTAATTTAAATGCAGCGGCTACTAACTATAACAATCCCACCCATGCCAATCCACTTTCTGCAGGAGGGTTTAATATAAGTTACATGGCATTGAATACATTCTTTACCACCCATAATCCAAATGTAATTTCTACGCAGTTCAAGGCATTTGAGAGTTATAGAGAAGCCATTTCATTTCGTGTGGCAGGTGCCAATGGTTATTGGAATCAACTACCTCAGGATAAGAAATTTTCGGGTGCTTATGCAACAGGTTATGGCAAGTATGC
>Ga0114964_10002726_pt1 | contig 12213 bp, 12 predicted proteins | sample C_131016_MF_Meta_FD_92638 | JGI IMG/M metagenome (GOLD analysis project Ga0114964, IMG submission 92638) | Freshwater microbial communities from Lake Croche, Canada to study carbon cycling - C_131016_MF_MetaG | ecosystem: Environmental > Aquatic > Freshwater > Lake | place: Lake Croche, Canada... | reverse complement strand
TGCGCGAGTTTGCCCAGATTGTCAGCAGCAAGCTTCCTCAGACTGCCCGCGCCGTCAATGTGTCTGGCAACTTGGATGAGTTGGTGTCAACCGTCGCGGTATGCGGTGGGGCAGGAGACTCGCTTTTAGATGCGGTGGCTGAACTCGACGTCGATGTGTATGTGACTTCTGATCTACGTCATCACGTTGCGCAGGAATTTGCACTTACGTTCGGCTGTGCTCTCGTAGATATTTCGCACTGGGCAGGTGAGTGGTTGTGGCTACCACAAGCCGCAGAACTATTGAAGAGCGACTTGGGCGGTAATGTGGTCGTGGACGTATCCACACTTGTGACCGATCCGTGGACACATTCTCAGTAACTAGGGGGCACGTTATGGCGCTAAGCGCTTCAGCGCACGACCAGGCAGAACTACTGGCAGTGCAGGCACTCGACACGAAACTTTTGCAGCTTGCGCATAAGCGCGCCACCATTTCGCAGATTAACGAAGTACAAGATCTCGAGGTAACACTCGGTTCCCTCGACATGCGTATTGTCGCTGCAACAACTGAAGCTAGCGACCTTGAATTGGCGGTGCGCAAGGCTGAAAGCGATGTCGAGCAGGTCACTCTGCGTGCTCTGAAGGATCAGCAGCGCCTAGATTCTGGTGCCGTATCTTCATCGAAGGAACTTGAAAGTCTGCAACACGAGATCGTGTCACTTGCAGCTCGCCAGGCAGAGCTCGAAGAAGTTGAACTTGAGATTATGGAGCGTCTTGAGGAAACTCGAGTAGTTGTTAGTCAACTCAAAATCGAGCAAGAGGCTGCGCTGCAAAGTATGACTACTGCCACAGCACTACGGGATGAGCAGATGGCCGAAATTGATGCCGAAGTCATGGAAATTAAAGCCGAGCGAGAAACACTTGCAGCTCCATTAGCTTCGGAATTGCTCGAACTTTACAACAAGATTCGTGCTGATTTTGGTGGTGTTGGTGCCGCACTGCTGCAGCGTGGTGCATGTCAAGGTTGCCGTATCGCTATGGACATGACTGAGCTCGATCGCATCCGCACTTTGTCGGCTGAGACTGTTGTTCGTTGTGATGGCTGCCGTCGAATTCTGGTCCGTACTGCGGAGTCAGGTCTGTGACACACTTCATCATTGAAGCTGATGGCGCGTCTCGAGGAAATCCCGGTCATGCGTCCTATGGCGCAGTCATTCGTAATGCCAACACAGGTGAAGTTGTTGCAGAACGGGGAGCAGTCCTGGGGCATGCAACAAACAACGTTGCGGAATACAGCGGGTTGATTGCCGGGCTCGAAGTGATTGCCGCACTGGATCCGCTGGCCATCGTGGAGGTTCGTATGGACAGCAAACTAGTCGTTGAGCAAATGAGCGGACGATGGAAAATTAAGAGTCCCGACATGCGCACTCTTGCAATGCGTGCCCGTGAAATCCTGCCTTTTCAAAACGTCACTTACACCTGGATTCCGCGCAATGACAATAAGGCTGCTGACGCGCTCGCCAACGAAGCACTGGACACACATTTAGCCGGCGGCTCAGGAATCATTGAGCGTCCATAAATGGTCATGATTTTGCTGCCGCCGTCTGAAAGTAAGACGTTGCCAAAAAACAAGACCACATTGGACCTATCAACATTGTCATTCACTGAGCTCACAGAGTTGCGCTCAAGAACCATTGTCTCACTCATCAAGGTGTCGGAAGGCTGTATTTCGGCGGCGCGGAAAATTCTCGGCGTCACTGCGAATCAGGACGATGAAATTGAACGCAATCATGACTTGCTCAATAAACCAGTTGCACCAGCCATGGAGGTCTATTCAGGAGTTCTGTGGGATGCCATTGGAATCGGCTCACTGTCTAAGTCTGCGGTGAAAAAGTTTGTTCGAGATACCTACGTGGTATCGGCCCTGTTCGGCTTGATTAGTGTGGCCGACCACATCCCGGCGTATCGCTTATCAGGTTCGGTGAAGTTGCCAAAGGTCGGCTCACTTGCTGGGCTGTGGAATGAGCAAATTGGACATGTGCTCGCAGGTACGAGCGATTTTGTTATTGACTTGCGCTCAGGTACCTATCAAAAGCTTGGTCAGATTCCGCCAGTAGTGGCACCTCGATCTGTAGTCCCGCGCATTCTGCAAAAGATGCCGAGTGGCCCGCCAAAAGTAGTGAGCCACCACAACAAGGCAACTAAAGGTCGTATCGTCCGGGCCATAGCGGAATCGAGTAAGGCGCTCAAATCTGTCGATGCAGTTGCTGAAGTTGTTGCAGCACTCGGAGCTGACGTTGACATCATCAAGTCTGCAAATCCTGCCAAGCCTCTCGGTATGGATGTGGTTGTCCCAGTTCTGTGAGACTTCGATATACGCTTTGGGTGTGTCGTAAAGTTAAGGCAGACGAGTCGGTCGGATGATCGCGGTGGAGTTGCTTATTAGTCGCTCTGTCGAGGAAAGTCCGGACTCCATAGGGCAAGAGTGGTGGATAACGTCCACCTGGGGTGACCCACGGGAAAGTGCAACAGAAAGAAAACCGCCTAGCAATAGGTAAGGGTGAAACGGTGAGGTAAGAGCTCACCAGTATTTATGGCGACATAAGTAGCTATGTAAACCCCACTCGGAGCAAGACCAAGAGGACTCCGGTCCAACTCAGGTGTCGGCCCGGCATCAGCCTGAGGGTAGGTTGCAAGAGGTTGTTGGCAACAGCAATCGCAGATGGATGATCATCGCGCGCAGGCGTACAGAATCCGGCTTACAGACCGACTCGTCTACCTTTTCGCTACACATTGCGAACTTCTGTCCCGCTTGTAGACTCGGCAAGACCGTCAATTGAGAGGATCTGTCATGTCGGATTCAGGCAAGTGCCCAGTAGCCCATGGGGCTGTTACCGAAGTTGGCACCAAGAATATGCAGTGGTGGCCCAAGTCTCTGAACCTCGACATTTTGCATCAGCATGACAAGAAGACTAATCCGCTCGGTGAGGACTTTGATTACCAAAAAGAGGTAGAGAAGTTAGATTTTGCGGCTTTGAAAGCAGACATGCACGCCCTCATGACAGAGAGTCAAGACTGGTGGCCAGCTGACTGGGGTCACTATGGCGGTCTGATGATCCGAATGTCCTGGCATGCTGCTGGCACATACCGAACGGCAGATGGCCGCGGCGGGGCCGGCACGGGTAACCATCGTTTTGCCCCATTGAACTCATGGCCGGACAATGCAAATCTCGATAAGGCCAGGCGTCTGCTGTGGCCGATTAAGAAGAAGTACGGCAACAAGGTGAGCTGGGCGGATCTCATGGTGCTGGCCGGCACAATTGCTTACGAGTCAATGGGGTTGAAGACTTTTGGTTTCGGCTTTGGTCGCGCCGACATTTGGGGACCTGAAAAGGACATTTATTGGGGTTCGGAAACTGAATTCTTAGCTCCGAGTGAAGAGCGTTTCGAAGACCTTGCAAACCCATCAACTCTTGAAAACCCGCTCGCCGCAGTTCACATGGGCTTGATTTACGTCAACCCTGAAGGCGTAAACGGTAATCCCGATCCACTAAAGACCGCACTTATGGTGCGGGAAACTTTTGCCCGCATGGCCATGAATGATGAAGAGACGGTCGCGCTAACAGCCGGCGGTCACACTGTCGGAAAGGCCCACGGCAATGGTGATGCATCCAATCTCGGCCCAGAGCCAGAGGCTGCTGAATTGTTCGAACAAGGTCTAGGTTGGAACAACCACAGCTCGCGTGGTGTCGGCCGTGACACTGTCACGAGCGGACTTGAGGGCGCCTGGACGACCCATCCGACTACTTGGGACAACGGATACTTCGATTTGCTATTCAAGTACGAATGGGAACTGAAGAAGTCTCCAGCTGGCGCCAATCAATGGGAGCCAATCAACATTGCTGAAGAAGACAAGCCGGTCGACGTAGAGGATGCATCAAAGCGCTACAACCCAATGATGACCGATGCTGATATGGCCATGATCAAGGATCCGATTTATCGCGAGATTAGTGAGCGTTTCCACAAAGATCCGGCTTACTTCTCTGAAGTCTTTGCTCGTGCTTGGTTCAAGTTGACCCACCGAGACATGGGACCAAAAGCCCGCTACTTCGGACCAGACGTTCCTGCAGAGGATCACATTTGGCAAGACCCAATCGCGGCAGGTGCCACGGATTATGACGTTGATGCAGTCAAGTCACGCATTGCGGCATCTGGTCTCAGTGTTGCCGACCTAGTGACAACTGCTTGGGATAGTGCGCGGACCTTCCGCGGCTCAGACCTTCGTGGCGGCGCAAACGGGGCACGCATTCGCCTAGCTCCACAAAAGGATTGGCAAGGTAATGAGCCAGAACGCCTGGCTCGAGTACTTTCCGTGCTTGAACCCATTGCCACACAGTCCGGCGCAAGTGTGGCTGATGTCATAGTCCTCGCGGGCAATGTGGGCATCGAACAAGCAGCGAAGGCCGCGGGCTACGACATTGTTGTTCCATTTACAGCTGGCCGCGGCGATGCCACTCAAGAAAATACCGACATCGACTCTTTTGCTCCGCTTGAGCCGGTAGCGGATGGTTTCCGTAACTGGTTAAAGAAGGATTATGCAGTCACTCCCGAAGAGTTGCTTCTTGATCGAGCCCAATTGCTTGGTTTGACTGCACCAGAAATGACGGTCCTCGTAGGTGGCATGCGTGCCATTGGAGCTAACTATGCAGGAGCCAAGCATGGTGTGTTCACAGATCGCGAAGGTGCTTTAACAACTGACTTCTTTGTCAATCTGACTGACATGGCATTTACGTGGGAACCAACAGGGGAGAACCTGTACAACATCCGCAGTCGTTCAACAGGTGAAGTTAAGTTCACGGCAACTCGGGTGGACTTGGTGTTCGGATCAAACTCCGTACTGCGCGCCTACGCCGAGGTCTATGCACAAGATGACAACCGAGAGAAGTTTGTTAAGGACTTCGTCTCAGCCTGGGTCAAGATTATGAATGCTGATATTTTCGCGTAGGCACTCCGTCAAGAAGTTGGCTACAGTTGGCGAATGGCTTCAGACACTGCAGTGAACAAGAATCGTTGGTTAATTCTCGGCATCGTCCTAGCGGCAGAAATAATGGACCTGTTGGATTCGACGATTGTTAATGTTGCTGGTCCGTCGCTCAAGGAGAAGTTGCACGCAACCCCGTCGGCTCTGCAGTGGATCATTGGCGGTTACACGCTCACTCTGGGCGCGGGCCTGGTTTTGGGCGGTCGACTTGCTGATCGATACTCGCGGCGAAACATTTTCCTACTCGGTCTGACAAGTTTCACGGTGACGTCGCTTTTGTGTGCAACCGCAGCAAATGTCCAGTCACTTATTGCCTTCAGGTTGCTTCAAGGGTTCGCCGGAGCGCTCGTGCTCCCACATGTCATCGGTTTCATTCGGGACGTGTTCCCGCCTGAAGAGTTGGGTAAAGCCTTCGCAATCTTCGGTCCAGTTTTTGGGCTGGGTGGGATCCTTGGTCCAATCATTGGAGGTTTCATCATTGATGGTGACATTGCCTCAACTGGATGGCGAGCGGTCTTCTTAGTCAATGTTCCCATCGGTATCATCAACATTTGCTTGGCTTGGAAGTATCTGCCGAAGCAAGCCTCTGACCACTCGATTCGAATTGACTTGGTCGGAAGCCTTCTGATTGTGCTTTCCTCGGGACTACTGCTCCTTCCCTTGATTCAGGGACAAGAGGCGGGCTGGCCATTGTGGACTTTCATGTCTCTGCTCGCTTCATTCGTGGGATTCGGGATCTTCGCGCTACAGCAACGCTGGACACTTTCACGTAACCGGACGCCACTTGTAGATCCGGATATTTTCAAGTCGAATACCTACAACTTGGGACTAGCTGGAATTTTCGTATTCTTCGCTGGCTTCACCGGCGTTTATTTGATCATTACCCTCTTTTTGCAGATTGGTGAGGGGTACTCAGCTCGGGGTGCTGGCCTCGCCAACATTGCAATTGCGCTTGGAACGGCTGTCGGTGGTGCACTTAGCGGTGCCGTTCTTGCCGAGAAGTTTGGGACACGGGTGCTTCAATTTGGTGCGCTTGCTCAGATCACCGGCGCAGGCTTACTTTTCCTCGCATTGCCCGACATGCCCTCATTCAATTTCTGGCACATTGCCCCTGGCATGTTGGTCTCCGGTTTTGGAACAGGCTTAGTGGTCGCGGCTCTTTTCGACGCTATTTTGTTGGCGATCAAGGATGAATTGGTCGGCTCTGCCTCAGGTGTGCTTTCCGCGATTCAGTCGATTGGCTCATCAGTAGGTGTCGCTATTTTTGGCACACTCTTCTTCAATCAAGTAGCCAAGGGGCACATCGATGCAGGGTTCAGACATGCATTAGTTCTGCAAATCGGTTTGGTTTTTGGTTTCTTAATCATTACTTTCTTCCTGCCTAAGAAGTCGCAAGATTCGGTGCAGTACGCCAAATAGATTTCAACTCGCCGATGCATCTTTTGCGGTGTTGACATGCAGTAGTCGATTTCCGCTGGCAGACTCTCCTCATGACTTTGAAATTCTTCATCCGTGAAAATGGCGACCGCGTTGACTTCTTCGACAGTGAAGTTGGCGCCGACCTGTTGATGTATCACCATGGCACGCCTGGGGCCGGTCCGATGCATGAAGACATCTTGGCTCCAGCTATCGCTAATGACCTCAGAATTGTGCAGCTTGTGCGACCCGGATACGGTGACTCAACGCGCCAACCAGGTCGATCAGTTGCAGATGTCGTCGCGCTGGCTAACGAATTGGCAGACCATCTCGGCTTTCACAAGTACGTCTCGATGGGCTGGTCGGGCGGTGGCCCGCACGTGCTAGCAAATGTGGCGCTCAGTCCAGATCGATGTGTGGCCGCAATGTCCCTTGCAGGTGTAGGCATGTTCGGTCAGGCTGACTTGAACTTCCTCGAAGGCATGGGTCAAGACAATGAGGATGAATTTGGTGCTGCAGTTGAAGGTGAAGACGCAATTCGCGCATACCTTGAGCCGATGCTTCCGGCGATTGCGAACATCACCGGGCCAGAGATTGTGGACATGATGGGTTCGCTGCTTCCCGATGAGGACCGCGCTGCATTGACTGGTGAGTACGGCGAGAACACTGCAGAGGTATTTCGCTGGGCTGTTCATACAGGCGTCGACGGTTGGTTAGACGATGACATTGCTTTCACACAACCATGGGGATTCACGCTCGAAGAGATAGCTAACCCTGTGACCATTTGGCAAGGGGCAACAGACTTGATGGTTCCCTTCGCTCATGGAAAATGGCTTGCGAGCAAAATTTCTCATGCTGACGTCAACCTCTTGGAAGGTCACGGCCATCTGTCTATTGGGGAGCCGGCATTTTCTCAAGGTTTCGCTTGGCTGAAGGCTCAGCTTTCCAACTAGGTAGTTATTTCAACGGTCAGGTTTACGCTGTCGCCAGCACCTAGGTGAAGCGCAGATCGAATGGCTTTCTTCAGCGGGACGATATACTTTCCATCTTTTGTGAAGATTGACGTTGTCCACTGTTGTTCGCCTGAGGCAAGCAGTACTGGAATCGCACCCCAGCCGTAGGAAGCACCTGCGGCGATTTCCTGGATCGCATCACTATCCTCTGAAGACATGGAGACAAAGTAGAAAGGGGATGGTCCACGCCATTCCCAAATGTCTCCTGACACATCAAACCTCATGAGCGGTTGAAGTTATCTATCGACTGTAGGTTCACTCAGGTAGGCACTGAGCGAATCGAAGTAGCTTTCCATGCCAGCCTGTGCACGCTCTGCCATACCTTCTGGAAGTTCGCCGAACTGACTGAACTTGACCCATGTGTTCTGCCCACGATTTTCGAACTCAATCGTGACAGTGTGTGAAGGTGTCGACATGTCTTTCTCGGCAAATTCATCCGCCGATTCGGTGTAGTGCATCGTGTGCTCAAGTAATTCGTTGGTCACAATTTTGCTATAGATGCCGAAGAAGTAGGCAGCAAAATTGTGCTCAGGAACTGAAACCGCACAGGCCCAAAGACCGCCAACAGTGAGTTGAGATTCGGTGGATCCAGCGAGACACTCCAGGTCGGCGGGGTGGTACCAGGCTTCCAAAGCAGATGCCTCAGTCCATGCCGTCCACATTGTCTCAATGGGGTGGTGGAATTCGCGCTCGACAGAATAAAGAAGTGGCTGAGGCATTGGTCAAGCGTATTCCAAAACAGTCCCGGGACACTCGCAGAAAGGCCACAAAATTGTTCGGTAAGCAGTGCTAGATTTGTGCGCGTTAACCTCTCAAACTACATGAAAGTCAACGTGAAAGGATCCTTGGCTATGAAGTTTCTGATTTCAGTCATAGATGACATGAGCAACTCTGGCACCGCTGAAGAGATGGAAGCCATCGATGCCTTTAACGATGAACTCCGAGCTAATGGTCACTGGATCTTCGCGTGGGGCTTGCACGATGCGTCCGAGGCGACAGTGATTGATAATCGAGATGACGCGAACATTTCCACTGAGGCTCCGCTCTTCGATTCGGTGGAGAACTTCAGCGGAATGTGGATTGTTGAAGCTCCAAGTTTGGAAGTTGCCCGAGAGCTTGCCTTTGCGGGTTCCAAAGCATGCAATCGAAAAGTGGAGTTGCGTCAATTCCATTAGGAATGTGCGTCGAGTTAAGGACCTGACATGACTGAGCAGAAACTCACTGGACCAGCTTCCTACTTTCCATCTATCGAGAAGAAGTATGGCAAGCCGATCGAGCACTGGATGAAGCAACTTGAGATAGTTTCAGGTCTGGCGCACATGGAGCAAGTCGCGCATCTCAAGGATAAGTTCGAGATGGGCCACGGCCATGCGAATGCGATTGTGGCCGTCTTTCGAAAGAACAACGGCCTGTAGATGGGTCACTCAGTGCGCACTGTCATCGATGAATATCTGACTGAGGTTGTCGAGCCGGCACGCAGCACATTCGGTGCGGTGCGGGCAGTGATTCACGAGTTTGTGCCGGAGGTTGAAGAATGTATGAGCTACGGAATCCCGGCCTTTCGCGCACCCAATGGCATCGTGGCAGGCATTGCGGTTAACAAGAAGTTTTGTTCCTATTACCCTTTTAGTGGTTCGGTCTTAGACAAGTTGGCGGCAGAAGTCGCCCAGTACAGCCGAACGAAGAGTGCCTTGCACTTTGCATTCGATTCACCTCTGTCCCCGGATCTCCTGAAGTTGCTGATCGAGACTCGAGTGTCTGAACTATCATCGCGTTGATTCAACAAGTTACGCCACTATTTATGGTTTCTGAATTCGACTGGAGTGACTGCGAAAATAGCGCCGGCGTTAGACTTCAACTATGTCTAAGGTCCTTGCGTCTCTTCCCATTGGTGAAAAAGTTGGAATCGCGTTTTCTGGAGGTTTAGATACTTCCGTTGCTGTGGCATGGATGCGGGACAAGGGTGCCATTCCATGCACCTACACGGCAGATCTTGGCCAGTATGACGAGCCAGACATTGCTTCAGTTCCTGCGCGTGCCCTGGAATATGGGGCCGAACTTTCGCGGATTGTTGATTGCAAGGAAGCTTTGGTGTCTGAAGGCTTGGCCGCTGTTGCTTGCGGTGCTTTCCACATTCGTTCCGGCGGTAAGCAGTACTTCAATACGACTCCGCTGGGTCGTGCGGTGACTGGCACTCTTCTGGTTCGAGCGATGTTGGATGATGACGTAGAGATATGGGGCGACGGTTCGACCTACAAAGGAAACGACATAGAACGCTTCTATCGCTATGGCTTGCTGGCTAATCCCAACCTGCGTATCTACAAGCCGTGGCTTGACGCGGATTTTGTGAATGAACTAGGTGGGCGCACAGAAATGTCGCAGTGGCTTGTCGAGCACAACCTGCCTTATCGCGACAGTGTGGAGAAGGCTTATTCGACTGATGCCAACATTCTGGGCGCCACTCACGAAGCGAAGACGCTGGAGCACCTTGATGCATCTTTAGAAACGGTCCAGCCCATTATGGGTGTCCGTTTCTGGGACAGTTCAGTCGAGATTGCTACTGAGGATGTCACGATTGATTTCTCTCAAGGCCTTCCAGTCGCAATCAATGGTCGGACATTCGCTGATGTGGTTGAACTGATGCAAGAAGCTAACGCGATTGGTGGTCGTCACGGTCTCGGTATGGCTGATCAGATCGAGAACCGAATCATTGAAGCCAAGAGCCGCGGTATTTATGAAGCGCCAGGAATGGCACTGTTGTTCATTGCTTATGAACGTCTGGTTAGTGCAATTCATAATGAAGACACCATTGCCAACTACCACGCAGAGGGTCGCCGACTAGGCCGACTTTTGTATGAAGGTCGATGGTTTGATCCACAGGCACTCATGCTGCGTGAATCACTCACTAGGTGGGTCGCATCTGCGGTCACCGGTCAAGTCACGCTACGCCTGCGTCGTGGTGACGACTACACAATCACAAACACCACGGGTCCTGCACTGAGCTATCATCCCGACAAGTTATCAATGGAACGCACTGAAAATGCCGCATTCGGTCCGACGGATCGCATTGGTCAGTTAACCATGCGCAACCTCGACATCGCAGACACTCGGGCAAAGCTGGAGTTGTACCGATCGCAAGGACAACTCGACTCGCAGCAGTTCGGGCTGGTTGGCAACCTCGAAGTTGGGGGAGCGGCAGCAATCGCGTCTTCATCAGTGGTGCAACCTAGTGATGAATCTGCCCAACGTGCAGCGATGGATTCTGGGACTGACTGAGCGTGGGAAGTAGTTGGCGATTACATTGCCAATTTCTCTTAGATAACGATTTGTGACAATTGACCTCGAACGTGCAAAGGCATCGATTTTTGGGGGTACTTTAGAGATACACATGTGCGTGTGGACTAATCCATCAAGACTAGCTGCGTAGCGCATCAAGTGCTGCAATTGAGGAATGAAATGTCTGTCCGATCTGCAGGTAATCGTCGTAAGTTTGCGCTGAGTGCTATTGCACTTGTAGTGACATCGCTACTTGCTGGCAACACAGCACGTGCTGTCTCTGTCACCATTCCTGATGCTCCGACGTCTGTTACAGCAACCCGCGGGAATGCAAGTGCCATGATTCGTTGGACCGCTCCGGTCGACAACGGTGGATCTGCTCTGACGGCCTACAACATTGTGGCGACAGCAGGTGCTGCCGCGAAGACATTTACTGTCTCGCCGAGTTTAGTAGCAGCTTCAATTTCTGGTCTGAAGAATGGCACGACTTACTCCATTACGATTAGCGCTCTCAATTCTGTGGGACAGTCACTCGATTCAGAGGCAGTAACTGTCGTGCCATCAACGGTTGCCGCGACAGTTCCGGCAGCGCCAGTCATTTCGTCAATCGACGCCAAGACCAGTCGTACTCTCATCGTTGCTTTCCGTGCTGGAAACAACAATGGCTCAACCATTACCGCAACCGAGTATTCAATTGACGCTGGCACGACATGGAAACTAGCAAACGCTAGCCCGCTAGTGATTGGTAACTTGACGAACGGCACTAATTACAGTGTCATTCTGCGCTCACGCAACTATCTGGGTGTCGGCGCAACTGCGACCAAAGCCGGAAAGCCTGTCGCTACAAAGAACATGATTACTTTTGCTGCACCAGGTGCCATGACCTATGCAGATGCGGACCAGATTCTGGTAGCTAGTGCTCCTGGCGGTAATACCGTCTTCCAGTCGGCAACTACTCCAGTATGCACAGTGGTTAACGGCGCTATTCATGCTGTCGCAGCGGGTACGTGCAAGATCACCGCCACGAACTCTGGTGATGATTTGTATGCCGCTGCCGTTGCTGTGACCAAGTCCTTAGTCATTAACAAGGCTTCGCTGGTCGTGAACTTCGCAACACCGAGTGCTATGGGTCTGAATAGTGCGGACCAAGTCCTGTCAGTTACTGCACCCGCTGGAGCAACCGCATTAACAAGTAGCACGCCAACTGTGTGCACAATTACCGCTTTAGGCAAGCTTCATGCAGTGTCCGCTGGTGTGTGCACGGTGAAGGCAACAAACCTAGGTAACGCTAACTACTTGGCCGCGGCTGCCGTGAGCCGCACGCTGACCATTGTTACCGTTCTGGCGACACCGACTCCTACGCCGACTCCTACGCCGACTCCTACGCCGACTCCTACGCCGACGCCGACGCCGACGCCTACGCCGACGCCGACGCCGACGCCTACTCCGACGCCGACGCCGACGCCTACGCCGACGCCGACGCCGACGC
>Ga0114964_10002723_pt1 | contig 12222 bp, 8 predicted proteins | sample C_131016_MF_Meta_FD_92638 | JGI IMG/M metagenome (GOLD analysis project Ga0114964, IMG submission 92638) | Freshwater microbial communities from Lake Croche, Canada to study carbon cycling - C_131016_MF_MetaG | ecosystem: Environmental > Aquatic > Freshwater > Lake | place: Lake Croche, Canada... | reverse complement strand
TAGGGCAGTAGGCGGTTTAATCTATACGAAATATTTGCGTAGGGTGGATTCGCGCTAGCAATCCACCACATAAGGAGCGACAAAATACCCCCCACTTAGATGCTTAGTCGAGTGATTTTTTGTTCGATTGTTTTCGGTATTGCGTGTGTGGCGGTTTGCTGACGCGAAACCGCACTACGACTTAGGGATTAGCTTGGATAGGCTTTTTATGCCGGATATTACATAAATTTATAACTCATTATAGGATGTGCCGACGTAAGGAGGCTTTTCACTCTTTACAGACAACACGGGCATCTGTAGAGGCTAATATTTCTCCTACTCAGGCAGTTTGTTCTCAGAGTCAGTCATTTATTCGTGCTAGTGGGGCTATTGGTTCTTCAAGTCGCTTATATTTCTCTTCTTTACCGCCACTTTAGTTTACTTGTCGCTTTGTTTGGCCTCCAACTGGGGCAATAGGAGGACAAACTGACTGAGTGTCCAAGTACAGTAACTAAAGAGAATAATCGAGTGGGTTGGTATCAAAGTACAGTTTACGTAGGTCTGGTTAGGCGCTAGCCGTAACACGACCCTCCACGATTGTGTCGGGTTACGCTATCAATAACTCGACCTACAGCTAATACTGCCCCATCTTTAGTGATAGCCCAATATGCCCCCTAGACCATCGCCGCGATATTGTCACTCTTGCGTGGGAATGATTAATACTTTAAACATTTTCCATTATAATCATCTGATTAATTTACTTTATAAATCCAATGAATAACACTCAAATAAAATGTATAGCGGTATTTGCCATCTTTGCCATTATTGGTTTTGGCCCTATCTCTCCAGGGTGTTTAATCGGCATGTACGTTGTTATGATGCGTCCAAGATGGTTTTTACAATTGGCAAACAATCTATATAGCAATCGCAGCGTTCCGAACTTTATTGAGAGCAAACACATGCGTATTAAGGCTTTTGTATGTTTATTAACTTTATTCATCATAGATATAGCGCCAGTGCCTGTGACTCCTGTGATTGCTTTTATAATCATTTTAAGCAGACCTCAATGGTTTCATCGGGTGATCATAGGAGTTTACAACGATAGGACTTTGCGGTTATAGTAAGCGTCTTTTCTGCTATTAGAAGTTTAAATAGCATGGCATCAATAAAGCGCTCGTAGCTCAGCTGGATAGAGTAATCGGCTTCGAACCGATCGGTCGGGAGTTCGAATCTCTCCGGGCGCGCCATCTTTCTTAGATCTAACTTCCCTGTCTATATTGCCGAATATGATTCAGGCAATCAACGCCTTGGCTGCCAAACAAGACCCACAAGTGCCACTAGACAAAAGCCTGCCCCTGCATAAAAAGTAAATTCAGGTCCAAACTGATCCCAAAGTAATCCTGCAACGCCACTGGCTATCAACAGCGCTATGCCGCTCATCAAATTAAAGAATCCATAAGCAGTACCCCGTAAATCGGCAGGTGCACTATCTGCGACCATTCTTGCCAGTAAACCTTGTGTCATCCCTAAATGAATGCCCCATAGAGCAACACCCGCTATCAAAACACCCCAATGATCATTAGTGGCTAATACCAAATCAGCTGCAATAAGAATAATTAAACCGATTGCTAATAACTTAGTATGACTCATACGATCAGAAAGCTTACCGAAGGGATAAGCCGATAAGGCGTATATAAGATTCATAGCCACCATAATTAGAGGCACCAGTGCCATCGGAATACCTGTTTGCTGAGCACGCAGCACTAAGAAAGCCTCACTAAAACGCGCCAAAGTAAACACTGCGCCAATAGCGACCACCCACCAATAATTGTTACCTAGCCGCTTAAGATTTTCTTTACTAATCGGATTTGTACGCTTAACAGGATCTAGGTTTTTAGGTTCACGAACGCCGAACAATAGCAGTGCAACGGCCATTAATCCAGGAATTACCGACACCCAAAATATGGTACGAAAATCATTAGCCCACAGCAGCATCAAACCTGCCGCTAACAGAGGTCCAATAAATGCACCGACCGTATCTAAGGATTGTCTCAGCCCAAAAGCCGCACCGCGCAGATGCACAGGTGCAAGGTCAGCTATCAAAGCATCTCGAGGCGCGCCACGTACGCCTTTACCGACTCGATCCAATAATCTAGCAGTCAGCACGATAGCTAAACTAGGTGCAATTGCAAACAAGGGTTTAGTCAAAGCGCTCAAGGTATAGCCGAACAAGGCAAGCGCTTTACGCTTACCCAAATAATCACTTAAGACACCGGAAAACACTTTAATCATCAAGGCAGTAGATTCTGCTAGCCCTTCTATCATGCCCACTGCAAATGCGCTAGCACCTAATGTAGTGACCATATACATAGGCAATAGGCTATGAATCATTTCGGAAGAAATATCCATAAGCAGGCTAACAAAGCCTAGCATCCAGATGCTTATTGGAATTTGGCTTAGGGTGGTTTTAGTGGTCATTGTTAATGTTTCTTTAGGAGTTATTAAGTTTTGGATGATGAAGACAGTGACGGAGACTTGTGCCATCTGTGGGGTACTGTGCCTATGCCGGAAACGCTTTCCTCGCTTACGCTCGAAAAGCCTTATTCAGGCCTACAGCTTTATGTGGTCGAATTATAATCAATAAATATCAGCAACTTATGATTTACCCCTTCAGTCACTCTTTTACAAAGCATAGGTATCTACACAAGTTTCTTATCGGCGTGGAAACGATAAAAAAACACCGTAGGGGCGTATGCAACACGCAGTTTAGGAACGACAACACATTAGCTTAATGACTATGTGAAGCACTATTAGGGTGTAAGGCACACGCATGATGTGTCGTACCTTGTTCTACCTGTAAGGTGCAGTGCTGTATCGCATAGCGCTCCTTGAGTGTCTTGACGATAGCGTCTAAATAAGCGTCACCGGGATAGCCCGCTGGCATCACTAAATGAGTCGTTAAGGCGCTTTCGGTGGTGCTTATACCCCAGACATGTAAGTCGTGTATGTCGGTTACGCCCTGACATTGACGTAAATAAAGGGCTACTTCTGAGACGTCAATGTGGGCAGGGACAGCAACTAAAGCCAATTGCATAGACTCGCGTAATAATCCCCAGGTACCCATGACAATGACCAAAACAATGACCAAACTAATAACCGGATCTAGCCAATACCAATCGCTATACATCATTGCTATGCCAGCAACGACCACACCTAGTGATACAACAGCATCGGCTGCCATGTGCAGATAGGCGCCGCGTATATTTAAGTCACCCTTACTGCCTTTAGCAAACAACCATGCCGATATACCATTAATGACAATACCTATACCTGCCACCACTGTGATAGTTAAGCCGGCCACTAAAGGCGGCTCTGAGAAACGATGAATAGCCTCCCAAGCAATAGCCCCACACGCTATTAATAAAAACATGGCGTTTGCCAAGGCCGCCATAATCGAGGTACTGCGCAAACCATAAGTGTAGCGCTCACTGGGTAGCTTACGTGACAGTACTGCCGCGCCCCAAGCCAATATTAAACCCAACACATCAGACAAATTATGTCCGGCATCAGCTATGAGCGCAGTGGAGTTGGCAATAAAACCATAACTGAATTCGACGATAACAAAAGCAGTGTTCAAGAAAATAGCGCAAGCGAATGCTAGCCCTTGTTTATTTTGTTCAATATGATTGTGATGGTTATGATTGTGGCTATGGCTATGTCCGCCATGAGCGTGACTATGATGCTGATGATGTGTGGTCATTGATTTGCCTTGAATCTTAGGGATTTGGGGTGTGCAATTGGGTTATAGTGGTTAGCGACGCGGCCTACAGCTGAATAAAACAGGTAGGTCGGGTTAGCGTCAGCGTAACCCGACGCAATGGGCAACGAATTGTCGGGTTACGCTATCGCTAACCCGACCTACGAGTACAAATCTTAATAATAGACTCTAAACGAATGCTGTATTTGCTCAAACTCATAGCGATAGGGTTCGGCTACCCCATAATTATTCACGACTACCAACAGGTCATGTGAAAAAACCGAGGTGTTATACCAGTTAAAACTGCCTTCTATGACGATAGAGTCATCAATAATACAATACTTAGAATGTATCGGTGAATATGGTACGGGATGATCATCTTGACCATAAACCAAGCCCACAGCAATACCGGCATTTTTTAAACGCTGCACAGCAGGCAGTAAGGGTCGTATAAGTTCTTCTGCCATAGGGCGCTCTACACCGATGCGCCCTTGCCTAGCCAAATGGCCATTGAATAAAATATGCACATAAACACCGCGATGATGTGCCTTTATTAACGCATCTACCACGCTATCATTATAATCACCCAACAAATCGCCCATTAAAAATAGACACAACTTAATAGAATGCTTAGCTCTGTGCACTTCAGCCAAAATGGCATGATGCGGACGATAGAGTTGGCCGTTTTGCATCACATGCCTACCAAAGGTATAGAGCAGATTAAAGTGACTTAGAGGATCAATACCATAACGTTGATTAACACCGCCGCGCTGGCTTTGAAATATATTATCTAATAAGCGACAAACACCTTTGGATTGGAAGGTCATACCTGACTCCCAATTCGCCCACCAGCGATCAAAGGTGATATTAAAGGAGCCTAAAATACAATCTTCATCATTAAAGATAATAAATTTAGTGTGCATATCGGGTTCGACTTCAATCAGATGATGGTGCGGTGTACAAAATACGCCGATCAATTCAACTCTGGCACATTTTAAGCGTGCATAATTATCACTATTAGTCAGAGTCATTTTTCGCCAATCAACGATACACTGAACTAAAACGCCTTCATGACTAGCATGAATTAAATGATTAATAAAATCGGTATCGTCTATACAATCAACACTGACTTTAATGGTACAAAGACGCAATGGATTTTGCCGATGACTCTGAATAACTTTGTCGATATGGTCGTGAATATAGCGTTTAGGATGGTAGGGATGAAATTGCTGACCTTTGGTAAACTTAGGTGTCAACTTTAAATCATCAAAATGCTGGTTATACCAATCAGCGTCGCACTGTAATTCAACGGCATTAAGTTCGTAACTACGATAATGATTAAGCGTAGTGCTTTCAGTACTTATGAAATGATTTTGGTCATGGCCATCTTGGACTTGCAGGCTATCCATGAATAAATAATCAAACTCTGATGCCAAAGAATGCTCATTAAGATGGATTAAATAAGCAAACTTAACACAGGTAATCGGGCCAAAATGATTGGAGAACGGTAAGATATAAAAATCTCTAGTTTTACGTTTATGTCTATCCCATTGAATATCATAAGCATCAGTATCTATTAGAAACGTTTCACAACTACCTTGCTCTCGATATACTTTAAGAACCACTTTTACATTGGCTTGCACACCATAACTGACATCGAAGTCTATTTTTCCCCAGCGAATATGAAAAATATCACTGAAATCATTCACTCTTTCAAAATAGCCGCCTAAATGCCCATGTATTGGTTTGGCATAGTGTTCTGCGCGTGTCATCTGATCTCCTATCATTGTTAGATTATTTAGGCTCAAAACTCATTAAATAGCCACAATGATCTGAGACTCTGCCGTAATCATCATCGGCAAAAATCACTCGTCCTGACTGCACTTTAAGCTCGCTGGTTTTATTCATAAAAATATAATCGATACGATAATCATCAGCATGAGAGCTGCTCCAGTGCGCGTCATTCACTTTAAAAACCTTTTGAAAGGCTAGTTGATCTTGTATGGCTAAAAATTGATCTTCATATTCATAAGCATTGACGACTAACTTATAGCCCTCTGATCCGCAGCTAATATTAAAATCACCACACAATAAAGTAGCTGATACTGATTGATCTTGAAGTTCATTAGCCCATGAACTTAGCTTTTTAAATTGCTGAGCAAAACCATCTTCCCACCAACTTAAATGCGCTGAAAACACGTTAATCAGACCCATAGTGGGGACATGGACTTGTGCCATGATGACTTTTCTGGAGTGAATACTATGGATGCTATCGCTATCAGAAACATATCGAGCGGATTGATGATGCAATGGATATCGACTTAATATTGCCACACCTTCACGATATTTATCAAAACCTATATGCGACCAATCACTATAAAGATGAAAAGGGGATTTTAGCCTGTTATTGATGATGTTGGCTGACTGGGTAGACCAATCACCCTGCCCTTCATTCCAAAGTTCTGCGACTTCTTGAAAACAAACAATATCGACTCCTAAGTCATCTATGGCTTTGGCTATTTGGCTAAATTTTTGATCTTGCTGTGCTTCCTGATAACAATGCAAATTAAGGATCATTAGCTTTAAAGGCTCATGACTGACCACATAATTATTACCGTCATTGTTATCCCATAACACCCCATCAGCCGTGTCATAAGATATTGAATACTGCACACGATGAGCATCTTTAATTTTAAGCAAGCCCTGCCAAATCTGCGAGCCATATTGATTAGGGTTTCGGGCATTACTCTGGGCATGTTCATGCCAATAATGGCGATTAAAATGACAAGGTGTTTTATGACTCGTTAACCAGTTATCAGTCGTCCAGTGAATAGTTACGACTTTAACTTGCAAGGCTTGATTGATCGAAAGGGTAATAGGCAGGCGTTGTTGCCCAGCTTTTAATTTAGATTCAAAACCTAGTTGTTGAAGGTTCTGACCAGCGCCTAATTTTATCCCCGAATCGGCTTGACTCACATAATTGCTGCCTGCTTGATTATCCCAATATTCTTGACCTAAGCATTCATAGCGCAGGGCAAAATTGATATTACCCGGTAAGCAATTATGGCCTATTGCCTTAATGACGAGCTTTGCCTGCCAACTTTCCTGATCTGCGCTTAGTTGATGCTGATAGCTAGCGGGTAAAACTTGCCATTCACCTTGTTCACCTGACCACAACACTTCAACTTTTTTGTCATGGTTTAAATTGGCGACTCGCATAACAAAAGTCAATTCTTGTTGTGGAATGCTTTTCTTTCTAGTGATGATATTTTCTACATACAGCAGTTGAATTTCATACATCTGTTGAGTCTCGAAATAAACATACAATCAGTTGGAGTGCAATAGCTTCAGAGACTGTGAAAGTATTATCAATTTTGGCTTGCCCCAGTTACAAAGGGGGATCGAGGGGGATTTTTTAAGTCATAGATCAAATCTCCCCTAACCTCTCTTTGCTAAAGAGGGGAATAAAAAGCAACCTTTCACAGTCTCGTTAGCTATTGCAATCTAAAACAGCTAAAGCTGTTTAACTCCAAAATACGCAACACGCCCCTAATAATCCTGTTACAGATTATCGTATAAATCCAAATACTGTTCGGCTGAACGTTGCCATGAAAAGTCTTTACTCATGGCATTGATTTGCATTTTCTTCCAAGTACTAGGAACGCTATATAAAATCAATGCTCGTTTGATTGCTTCTAATAAAGCGCCGGCACTCGCTTCATTAAAAACAATGCCACTCGCTGTTCCTAACGCTAAGGTTTCGGGTAAGGTATCGGTGACCGTATCAGCCAAACCACCGGTTTTTCTAACAATAGGAATCGTGCCATAACGTTGGCTATACATTTGGTTTAAGCCACAAGGTTCAAATTTAGAAGGCATTAGGAATACATCAGAACCTGCTTCAATGACATGAGCCAAAGCTTCATCGTAACCCAATTTAATTGCTAATTTATCGGGATACTGATCAGCCAAAGCTTGTAGTTGTTTTTCAAACGCTTTATCACCACTGCCTAATAACACAAACTGTAAATTCATAGTCATCATTTCAGGCAGACATTCGACTAATAAATCGATGCCCTTTTGTTCAACTAAACGACCTATCAATGAAAATAACGGTATTTTGTCATTTAAGGGCAATGCAAAATGTTGCTGCAACTCTGCTTTATCGAGGCGTTTTTTAGTAAGCGTTGTGGCACTAAAAGGCTGAGCAATATAAGGATCTGTTTCTGGATTCCAATGTTCCGCATCTATGCCATTAATAATACCGCCTAAAGAGGCATTACGAGCAGCAAGCAAGCCTTCAAGACCATAACCAAACTCAGCAGTTTGAATTTCTAGTGCATAACTTGGGCTAACGGTGGTAATAAAATCAGCATAAACCAAACCACCTTTAATGAAAGACAGCATATCAAAAAACTCTAAACCAGCGATATGCCATAAACGACCGGGTATATTTAAATCATAAACCGCCGTCTTAGGAAATAAACCCTGATAAGCCATATTGTGTATGGTAAATACGGTCTTTGGCGGTTCGTATTCTAAAGACAACAAAGCCGGCACTAAGCCGGTTTGCCAATCATTACAATGAACGATATCAGGCTGCCAATCTAGGTGAGCTCTATTCATCGCCACTTCCACAGCAATTCGACAAAACAAACCAAAACGTTCGGCATTATTGGGCCAGGGTTCACCTAGCTCATCGACATAAGGATTACCTGGAAAATTAAAATAACTCGGATAATCGACCAGCAACACTGTGACATTACTATCAGGTAGTCGAGTTTCCAAAATATTAACATTCCGGTTATCAACCCTGACCGTACACAGAAAACGAATTTCTTCAGTAATTTTCAGAGCCTGATACCTAGGCAATATCAGCTTAATGTCTTGAGATAAATCAGCTATAGCTTTTGGTAAACTACCACTCACATCAGCGAGTCCTCCAGTCTTAATGAGAGGATGAACTTCACTACTTACAAAGAGAATTTTTTTCATCAGATTTTAAGATTTAGTTTTAAAAAACAGGCGAAAGACGAAAACATCATCCTTCGCCTTTAGCCTTTAGCCTTTAGCCTATAACTTACACCTTCAAAATTAAAGCGCCTAAGGGTGGCAAATTAAGACTAATTGAATGAGGTAAATTCATCCATCGAGTTGGTTCTGACATCACTACACCATTGCCGGTATTGCTACCACTGTAATAATGAGAGTCTGAATTAAAAATTTCTGCATAAGCACCTGCTTCAGGAACGCCTAAGCGATAATTCATTCTAGGCACTGGCGTAAAGTTAAGGATAATAATTAATTCTTCAAAGGCACTTTTACGTCGATAACTAATAATGGATTGTTCGACGTCATGACAGTCTATCCATTCAAAACCTTGATGATCAAAGTCATGGGTAAACAAAGCGGGATGAGTTTTATAAAGATGATTTAAATCCTTCACCAAGGTTTGTGTGCCTTGATGATGCGGGTAATCTAGTACATACCAATCTAAATCTTTATTGGCATTCCATTCGGTTCCTTGTCCAAATTCACAGCCCATAAATAACAGCTTTTTACCCGGATAAGTGTACATAAAAGTATACAACAAACGTAGATTAGCAAAACGCTGCCACTCATCTCCCGGCATTTTATTCAATAAAGAACCTTTACCATGCACCACTTCATCATGTGAAAAAGGCAGAGTGAAGTTTTCAGTAAAGGCGTAAAGCATACCGAAGGTCAGTTGATCATGATGATATTTGCGATGTATAGGTTCTTCGCTCATATATGACAGCACATCATGCATCCAACCCATGTTCCACTTCATAGAAAAACCTAAACCACCCGTCCAAGTTGGACGAGTAACTTGAGGCCACGAAGTAGACTCTTCGGCCATCATTACCGTACCTGGATGCAAGTCATGAGTAACGGCATTGAGTTCTCTAAAAAAGTCTATGGCTTCAAGATTTTCATTACCGCCATATTGATTAGCAACCCAATCATGTTGTTCACGGGAATAATCTAAATACAGCATGGAGGCGACGGCATCGACTCTTAGACCATCTAAGTGAAACTCTTCTAACCAAAAATTTGCACTAGCTAACAAAAAGTTTTTAACTTCGTTACGACCGTAGTTGTAGATTAAAGTCCCCCAATCACGATGTTCGCCTTTACGAGGATCTTCATGTTCATACAAGGCACTACCGTCAAAACGTGCCAAAGCAAAAGCATCTTTAGGAAAATGAGCCGGTACCCAATCGAGAATAACGCCGATACCATTTTGATGGCAGGTATCTATAAAATAGCGAAAATCATCGGGTGACCCATGGCGACTAGTCGGCGCAAAATAGCCGGTGGTTTGATAACCCCAAGAACCATCAAACGGATGCTCAGTTATCGGCAATAGCTCAATATGAGTAAAGCCCATCTGCTTTACATACGTAACTAAGTCAACAGCCAAGTCACGATAAGTCATAAAATTACCCTGATGATCACGTCGCCAAGAACCTAGATGCACCTCGTAGATAGACATAGGTTGATGCAACCAATCGTGTTTGCTACGTGCAGTTAACCAAGTTTCATCTTGCCAAGTATAAGTACCAGGCTTTACTACAATAGAGGAGGTATTGGGTCTAAACTCAAACTGCTGTCCATAAGGATCGGTTTTAAGTAAAATTTCATTACTAAAGCGATTTAATATTTCAAACTTATAGTAACAACCCTCTTTTAGGCCAGGGATAAAAATCTCCCAAATACCGCTACCACCTAAACTGCGCATTGGGTTACAGCGACCATCCCAATGATTAAAATCACCCACCACACTAACTCGTCCAGCACTGGGCGCCCAAACTGTAAACAACACGCCAGCTATATCATCGACACTATGAAGATGTGCGCCCAACTTCTGATAAACATGCCAATGCTTACCTTCTCCGAATAAATATTGATCAAATTCGGGTAATTGCGTACCAAAATCATAGGCATCATAGCTTTCGTGACGATAGCCGCTTTTATCTAGCCAAACTAACTGATAATGAGCTGGCAAGGTTTCTGGCTGAACAGTCGCTTGAAAAAAATCACTACCGGTAATTCGTTCCAACTCAGAGCCATCATGACTAAACTTAACTGATTCAGCATAAGGCAAATAAATAGTAACCTGAGTTAAATCTTTTTTAGCATGACGTCCGAGTACAGAGAACGGATCATGGTGTTTAGCGTCCATGATTTTTAACAACTCATTAGTTAACTGCTTGTTTTTGAGTGTTTTGATCATAACAGGCTCACTATCTGTATTTGTAAGCACGGTTTCTGTGTCTGAAAGCTCAGTGACTTTAGATTCTGGCTTTAAAAGCTCAGTAGTCTTGGCTTTAGAAATTGTTTTGGTTTTTACAGTTTTTGGGCTGGAGGCTTTAACTTTTGGTAATGCAGGTTTAGCTGCTTTCGCTTTAGTCGCTTTAGGTTTAGGCGTACTTGCTACCGGTTTTTCGGTTAGCAACTCAGTCACTTCAGAATCAAGTGTGTTATTAGAATCCTTTATCACTTTGAATGGCCTCGGTGTAGTAGTAGAATAAATGTCTAGTAAATCTTACCAAATAACTAAGCGTTGTAATATCTATATCAACATAGGATGAAAAATGTCAGGGTCTAATCATCATAAACAGGAACAAAACATCGGTCATTTAACCCGCAATACCATTGCCTTAATATTGGCAGGGGGACGCGGCTCAAGACTCGTCAACATGACCGACTGGCGCGCCAAACCTGCCGTGCCTTTTGGTGGTAAGTTTCGCATTATAGACTTTCCTTTATCCAATTGCGTCAACTCAGGTATCCGAAAGATAGGCATTTTAACTCAATATAAAGCAGACTCATTGATACGTCATATTCAGCAAGGCTGGGGCTTTTTACGAGGTGAATTTGGCGAATATGTTGATTTAATGCCAGCGCAACAACGACATGGTGAAGATTCTTGGTATAAAGGTACTGCTGATGCGATTTATCAAAACATTGATATTTTGCGTACTCGTAAGCCTAAACATATTCTAATTCTTGCCGGCGACCACATTTACAAAATGGATTATGGCGCTATGCTTGCTGATCATATTGAAAAAAATGCTGACCTTACTATAGGCTGCTTAGAAGTATCACTAGAAGAAGCAACCGCATTTGGCGTCATGGATGTCGATACCAATCGCAGGGTTAAAGCCTTTGTTGAAAAACCCGCAAATCCTCCAGTCATGCCCGGTAGAACCGATACAGCCTTGGCGTCTATGGGTATTTATATTTTTAATGCAGACTTCTTATTTGAGCAATTACAAAAAGATGCCGATACCGTTGGTTCCAGCAATGATTTCGGCAAAGATATAATACCTTCAGTCATCGACAAATATATTGTTAATGCCTACCCCTTTTTAGATTTACAAAGTGGAGAGCAAAGCTACTGGCGAGATGTAGGTACTATAGATGCTTACTGGTCAGCCAATATGGAGCTTATCGGCGTT
>Ga0114964_10002722_pt1 | contig 12223 bp, 10 predicted proteins | sample C_131016_MF_Meta_FD_92638 | JGI IMG/M metagenome (GOLD analysis project Ga0114964, IMG submission 92638) | Freshwater microbial communities from Lake Croche, Canada to study carbon cycling - C_131016_MF_MetaG | ecosystem: Environmental > Aquatic > Freshwater > Lake | place: Lake Croche, Canada... | reverse complement strand
TTATGGTAAGGAGTGGATTGAAATCGGCTTTAGTCTTCCCCAAGCAGTCAGCCCAAAAGAATTGGGTATGGGCGAAGATAATCGCAAGCTAGGTATTGGTTTAAAAAGTGTGGTTTTTAGATAAATTATCTAGAGCTCAATTTAAACTATTTGATTTAGACGACGGTTGATTTTTAATCTTCTCTAATACTGCAATAGCTTTATTTCAGCTGATATACTCATTTATGGTATTTGTATTAAAAAGAAATTCCTCTTGACATGAAAAATGTGCTCATATGCACCCCCTACTTTGCCCCAGGGTATTTAGCTGGCGGCTCAGTTAAAACCATAGTTAATACCGTTCGTGGGCTAGAAACAGATTTTATTTTTTGGATTCTCACGCAAGATCGCTACTCCAAAGCCAATTCGCCTTACATCACGACATCTACCGATGAATGGCAAACCTTTGGTTGCGCTCAAGTTCGCTACCTGAATCCAAAACAACGTGGTATTAAGCATCTATTTCAACTACTTAGCTCCACGCCAGGCGATGTACTCTTTCTAAATAGTTTTTTTTCACCATTCGCCGCTATAAAACCCCTTATGTGCAATTTGTTCTTGGGCAAGCCTGTATTACTTGCGCCACGCGGAGAGCTCATGCCTGGTGCGCTATCTCTCAAGCCCTGGCGTAAAAAAATCTATCTTACAATTTTTAAATATATGGGTTTGGGTACTAGGATACAGTGGCTTGTCTCCTCTGAAGAGGAATCTAGCGCCCTTCTAAAAATCTTCGGTGAAGGTTTAAACCTTCACATTATTTCCGACCCAGTCCTATCTGAGCCTAAGCCGAACTATAATTTTGATTTAGATCCGGCTCAAGGACTACAACTAGTCTTTATCTCACGCATTGACCGAAAAAAAAATCTTGCCTTCGCTCTACAGGTCCTTGCTTTACACCCGAATGCAATTAAACTCGATATTTTTGGTCCAATTGATGATGCTGAATATTGGGCAGAACTACAAAAACAGATCGCTCAACTGCCTAAACATATTCAGATAGTCTATCGAGGGACTCTTGAATCTAATCAGGTAATTCAAACCTTAGCCTCTTACCATGCGCTATTTGTTCCCACCTTGGGGGAAAATTTTGGCTATATCTTTATAGAAGCCCTATTGGCCGGCTGTCCCTTATTGATTTCACGCGCTACACCGTTTCGTGAATTAGAAGAAAAAGGAGTAGGTTGGGATCTAGACTTAAATTCTCTGCCCTCATTCACAAATGCCATCTTACATTTGGAAAAGCAATCACTTAGCACCCACCAAGCCATGCGCACTCAAACCAGACACTATGGCCTTACCTTGCAAAGCCACAACGCTAGCTTGCCTGCTATGAGAGCGCTACTAAAAGACCTATGATCCACTCCAAAAAATACAACTTCTTTTGCCAATAATTTATACCATTAGAAAAGATCTATCTCAGCTTTCTATTAAGGCGAATGGCTACTACCCCCCATATCTTTGCAGGGATCTTCAAAAGTAACATAGCCATATTGGTGTAAATACCATTTGCTTTACAACCACGCACAATTTCCTTATTTAAAATCCAATTTCTCACTAGCCCTGCCGTACTAGCACCTCCTGCACGCATCCGTACAACAGCTTTTGGTAAATACGCAAACGGCGCCTTTTCAATTGCTAAAATTCGAATCAACATTTCATAATCGGCCGCAATCTCATAATCGAGGGCAAATGGACCAACTTTATCGTAGTACTTTTTCTTAACAAAAACGGTTGGGTGTGCTGGCATCCAACCCCAACGAAATCGACTGGGTTTAAACCGCCCCGAATCGTAATACCGGAGTACTTTATTTAGATTATTAGGGTCAACCAAAATAAGATCAGCAAAAACAATATCGGCTTTCGCATCATTCATCGCATTGATCAGCTGACTAACTACCTGCGTCGATATATAAACGTCATCAGAATTTAAAATTCCGATAATCTCTCCCGTAGCCCTTGCAATTCCTTTATTCATGGCATCGTACATACCTAGATCAGGCTCGGATACCCAAGAGGCAATATTCTCGTGATATTTTTGAATAATGTCTTGTGTTCCATCACTCGAGCCACCATCTATCACAATATATTCAATATCCAAATAATCCTGATTTAGCACCGAGTTAATGGTATCTTCGATTGTCTTAGCGCTGTTAAAACAAACAGTAATAATGGAGACTTTCATACAACAATCCCTAGAATGGCTAGAATCGCCGTTTCGGGCCCAACTTGTTTATCCTTCATATAGCGCTTCACTTTCGCCACATTACGATCGGCAAGTGAGCGATACCACAAGGCTTGCAAATAATGAAAGCGGGACCCTTTAATGCCATCTAAAAATCCCCCCCATGCAATGTATCGCAGTACAAAATAAGCCCATGCTCGTATTCCGCCTGGCAATTTAGTATATGCGTTTTCTTTCATCCAACGTTTAAAATTTATCTTGGAGCGAGGATTTTGCAAAGGCTCTACTGAATTCGTTTTCATAAACTGATACTCTAAATTCAAAAGATCTACTGCCTCCCGCGCTGCATATTGGCGGTGCTTTTCCATCCACCAAGCTAGATTTTGTAAATTATCGTCAATTAAAAGCCCATTGATATGGTTGATATTACCCAGGACCCGAATGTGCTCATCCATCCAACGAGATTCGCTTTGCCCAAACCCAAAACGAAATAGACGCATTACTAGATTTTTACCAACACCTCCAAATCGAATGCGCTTTCCTTGAAACACCATCGCCCGATAAAATGAAATTCCATTCACATGGTTTGGTATTTCTAATAAACAAACTTTAATTTTCTCAGCCAAATCAGCAGTAATAATTTCATCGGCATCAATGCGCATCACCCACTCCGTGTTACCAGGAAGCTGAGTCAAAGCCCAATTGATCTGCGCTGCCTGATTGCCTTCCCACTCATGTCGTAACACTTTAGCTCCCAGTGCTTCTGCAACATTAACAGTAGTATCGGTTGAAAAGCAATCTACTACGATGATGTCATGTGTAAGCAATTGAATACTTCGGAGACAGCGCTCGATGTGGATGGCCTCATTAAAGGTAAGTACGAGAGCGGTAATAGGTAAGCTCATACTAAAGCCGATTACTTAGGTAATATGAGACGTAAGTAATGCGATTTCAAACGGTAAACGCCATTGGCCCACCAAAGAGGCGCGCCATTTACAAGCAATGCATCGCGGTATTCTGATAACAAACGCGGCAAATGGGAATCACTTCCGTAAGATTCATTAATACTCAAAATATACGAAGATCGGTTAATGTGAATAGACTGCCGGCAGACTCGTAAGTAATGCTCAAAATCTGCAGCAAACCGATAACGTTCATCAAAGGGATCGGTCAAAAGTAACGATCGTAGATATACAATTGCTTGATGCGAGGTAGGCATCGACCAAAAGCGCCATATATTTGGTCTTGGTCTACGAAATTGGCGGCGAATCTGAAATCCAAATAACGTCAAATGTGCCGATGACTTCAAGTGCAACTCTTCAATTGAGTCTATAGGCGCTAACTCATCCCCACTATTTAAAAAAAGAATATGGTCTCCGCACGCCCTCTTAACGCCTTTATTCATAGCCGAATATATGCCTGAATCTGTTTCAGAAACAATGATATCGCCTTGTTGCGCAAATTCTTGTGCCAATAAAACTGAATCATCGGCAGACTGTCCATCTATATATACCCATTGAAAATCGCGCTTGGTAACCGCCCGTAAGGATGCGATAGTTTTTGCTAGTCCTGAACAGTTATCCTTGTTAATCGTGATGATCGAAAGCATCTTATCTCTTCCCGCTCGATGCATGAAGTAGCAAATTAGGATTTTGATATTGCTGATAGGCATACACCGATAGCAAAACACCCCAAAACGCCAATCCATTTGAAAAGCCACCAACTGAAGTGGCTACACAGGCCATGGGAGTCAATATAATTAGTGCCAGCTTCGCGTTTATTTCTTTTTTAATTAAATAAAAAAATAAAATAGGGATAAGCACAGTAATATAAATACCAAATTGAAATAAGGCGCGCGTATAAAAAGCTTGGAGCATTAGAGGGTCGCAATTATGACTATTGCCAGTGAACCATTCAGCAAAATCCGGAATTCGACTACATAAGTAGCCAGGAAACTTTTGATAAATACCAGCGCCCAATGGGTCTTTCAGGATTTCCCAAAAACTGTTGTTGTAATGGCCCAATAATGCTTGTAAGGACTGGACTCGATCGATAGAGTTTAGCGGAGCACTGATATTGCGACCTTTGCCGATATAAAATACTGCGCCGACCCCCAAAAGAGTAGCAATAATTTTTTGGCGCCAGCCTACAGAAAAAAAATAAAACACGCCTAAAGCTAAAAAGGCTAACAAACCAGATCTGCTTCCAGCCAAAATAATGACCAGCACTACCAAAATAAAATCAATGATTTTACGTTGTCCATAGATAAAAAACAAAATTGCAAAACAATTTAAATAAAACGTAATTTCAAAATTATTTTCAAAAATAAAGTAGGGTCGTCTGGTCATTAAATGCTGTAGGTTAGCATTTTCGTCAAGATGAACTAAAAATAAATTCCACAATAAAATAAGTGGATAAATCCATAAGATGATACGAAACCATTTTTTTAAATCAATTTGCGGTACGTTTTTCAAGTAAGCTGCTAAAACACATAAATAAAAAAAGGGTTTCAGCGATACTAAATAGTTATTTTTAAACTCAGTTTCCGGTGGCTCGGGTGATAAGAAATAGTACCCCAATAACAAAATCAAGCCAATAAAGAAAATAGGTGATAGTGCCTGGTTTAAATCACGAAATTTATAGAGCAAATATAGGATTAAAGCTAAGTCAGGGATATAGTAGACTGGAACTGGAAAGAAAAAAATTAAAGTATGTAGTAGGCAACACAATATTAATGTAAGAACATATTCACTACGCAAAGGAATGGATAAATTCATCTTTTAGTGGCGATATTTTTTTTGCAGGGCGCTAAAAAAGACTGTAAGAAAAAGTCCTAACAACAATGCGCCGATCAGTGTTTTTTTCAAATTTGGCTGAATGAAATTATCGCTTAATCGAATAGCACCAACAACAGAGGGTTTTTCAAATTGGATGATCTTTTTTTCTAGTTGACCCTCAATTGTGGCTTGCTTTATTGCGCTCTCATAGTAACTAGTAAGATCACGCATCACCTCTATCTCAAATAGTTGTGCACACTGAAGCGTACGACCTTCCCCAGCTAAGCGTATTGAGAACTGGATAACATCACCTCTATTCTTTAGCCCAATATTCAGGGCATTGACCCAGTCCTTACGATTTTGATTGGTATCTACCCCCATACAATCGCGAATTAATTCATTTCCATACCCAAGGGGATTTTGTAGAATTCGTAAAAAGTCTATACCTGAGATAATCAGGTGCCACTCAGTTTTATTAGGTTCAGCTGTAAGTGCGATTTGCGTTTTTGGCAAACGCACTCCAAAATTAGCTTCGTAAATCTTGGGGGCAAAGTAATAATAGGAAAAGCCATTACTAAGACAAAGTATTTCAATAGCTAAAAACCGTTTCCAATTATGTAATAGCCAATTCTGCAGATTTTGGTAACTAATGGTCATTATGCAAAAGTTCATCCTTAAAGGATTCGGGGCCCTAAATTGCAGGGTTGGGTATTTTGTGATTTTACTAGCAATCATCATTAAGCTGAAAAGCTCAATATGATGGTAAAGTGACCTACCCTCAGGATTGACTGATTTTTCGCCTATGTCTGCCATTCTTATTGCTTTTGTGCTCTCGCTAATTGGTTGTTTATTGCTAATTCGCTACCAGCACTTACACCATCACATTACGGGTGATACGGATCTTGTTGGGATCCAAAAATTTCATACTCGCCCCGTACCTCGAATAGGTGGCTTAGCAATTTATATTGGACTAATTTTTGCTTTACTAGGTCGGTGGTGGACTGACCACCAAGTAAGTCTTTTTGCCACCTTTCTCTTACTTAGCGTATTACCCTGTTTTCTTGCTGGCTTACTAGAAGATTTAACAAAAAAAATTGGATCAAAAGAACGGCTTCTTGCTGCTATGGCTTCTGCAGGATTGGCTGGCTTACTTTTGAATGCATGGCTTACTAATGTGCAAATATTTGGTCTTGATTGGGTGTTGGCCTTTCCCTTAATTTCAATTCCATTCACCCTATTTTGTATTGCTGGGGTAGCGCATTCATTTAATTTGATCGATGGCTACAATGGTCTTTCTAGTGCTGTCGCAGCAATTATTTTAATTGCCCTAGCGTATGTGGCTTTTCAAGTTAAAGATGTTTCGATCATGGTCTGTGCATTTGCGGGAATAGGCGCTATTCTTGGTTTCCTTTTTTGGAATTATCCCAGAGGCCTTATTTTTTTAGGCGATGGCGGAGCCTACTTAATTGGGTTTTGGATAGCTGAGCTTTCTTTGCTATTGGTTTTGCGCAATCCAAGCGTATCAAAATGGTTTCCACTTTTATTATGCTTTTATCCTATCTTTGAAACTCTTTTTACGATGTACAGACGCATCATTGTTAGACGTGTTAGTCCAGGAATTCCTGATGCGGCTCACTTGCATCAAATTATCTATAAACGTGTAGTGCGCTGGGCCATTGGTACTACGCAGGGCGATTTACAAACTCAGCGAAATTCTATAACTGCTCCCTACCTGTGGTTCCTTTCTAGCCTAGCTGTTATCCCAGCTGTAATTTTTTGGAATAATCATATTGCCCTTAAAGTTTGCAGCGGATTATTTGCACTGACTTACATTTGGCTTTACTGGTCAATTGTCAGATTTAAGACGCCAAAATGGCTCATTATTAAAAAAGAGTAGAAGCAAATTTTGATTAGTTTTGAAGAAATAATAGAGTTTTAATTCCACTCTATTTGTCGAACTTGTACGCCTAGGCGCCTTGCATCAGTGCTCATTCCTAAATTACGTGGGGTAAAGCAATTTATTAACTCAAGGCGAGCAGTAACTATATTTGAGGTGCGCTTAAAATCAACCGGAAGAGAAAGTTTTATTTGAACTAACTCATTGTTACGCAACTCTTTAGTTTCAGTTGCAATTGGAACTTTTCCTTTGCCAGGCTCCCAAGAATAAAAAGTGAGGTCCACTAAAAGCGGGAATTTTTCTAAATTTGGTTGGCCAGGCTTTATATTGGCTATTAAGTTTCGCTTATCCAGGGGTAAATGCTCTTCCCATGCCCCCGAAGTCCAACCATCAGTAGTAATAGGTAATGGCACCTTATAACAATCGATTCCACGTAAAAATGGTTTTTGCTGAAATGAAGATTGAAACTCATAAATCGACGCTAAAAATATAGATATTACTATTCCAATCAAACCGAACTTCCAATACCGGGAAAATGAAGTCAATGGGAACGATTGAGTGTTTGCCCCAACTAGAGCCTGTGAATACAGTAAACCTAACAAGGAGGCACAGATTAATAAATTTTCACGAACTAAGAAAGCATGAGCAAAAATATTCCCTAAGAATAGGCTCAAAATCGCTATCGCTGCCGGATATAAAAGCCTGCGATTACGAGTCAATAGCCAGGGCATTAAAAAAATAGCGGTAAATACTCCAATTCCGACTAAGCCGTTTTCGGCCAAAGTCTGCAAAAAATAATTATGGGCATTTTCCCCGCCATTGCGCTCTAGAAAATAAGATCTACTAAAACTAATATTGGATGAAAGACGATAAAACTCACCTTGGCCCACTCCCATGAAGGGATAGGCTGAAAACATATTATTTGCAGCACTCCATATCTCAATCCGTGATCCAAAAATCCCAGTAAGATCACTTAGGCTCGTTAAGTCACGAGTTTTAAGCTGTATAAAGAGTTCATTAATCCATTGCATTCCCCCAATTGAATAACCCCTCTCAAGGTATATCCAAAGAGATAGGAAGACTGTCGCTATCGATACTAAAACAGTCAAAACAATGATCCCAAAATACCGATGCCGAATGCGTGCCAAATAAACGCATCCGCCGATACAAATTGCTATTAAAGCAATAACTAAGCTAGCCCTAGATTTACTCGCTATTAGTCCTACAAAACTGATAAGCGTTACTGCTAGTACCCAACGACGCTCTAATGTAGTCTTGCAGACTAAAAAGTAGCCCCATAGACCAATCACTCCTAAGAGCATATGAGCAGCAAATGCATGTAAATCAGGCTGAAGTCCTAGAGCTGCAAAGCCAAAAGCATCTTTTCGAAAACTTAGCATTTCTACTGGTAACCCAAGTCCTGTTACGCTTTGGATTAACCCAATGATCGCTGCGGCAAATAACCCCGCTAGCAAAGGGCGAAAAATGATCTGGTCTTTATTTTTACTATCGCGGTCATTTAAGTTCAATAGCACTAAAAGAACTACGGCACCCGCTAGTGAATACGCAATCCAATCTGTCAAAGGTAAGTAATCTGCGCGCCAGTCGATTGGACGAAAGTGAATTAGGTTATATAACAATCCATTTAAGGTTGTTCCACTAGCAGACATCCATAAATTACGAGCAATGGCCATCCAAGTAGAAGCTGTAATAAATAATAGTGCTACCCCCAGTATCCAAGGCATGGCTTTAAAAAGCCCTGTAGTTGAATTCTTACTTTTACGGGGATGCAAAATCTCAAGGAGAAGAGTGCCTAAAAAAAGGCCCGCAACTAAATCTAAGCCTGCATTTGGTAGTGCCATAAAATGTAGACCAAATACTTCCTCCAATTGGCGTTGTAAACCTGCTGATAGAGGGATCAACAATAGAACTCCCATGAGACCCCAGGGTCTAGGAAGGAAGGCGCTACTGAAAGCTAGGGCAAAGAGGATAAGAGTGAGTGTGCGCTCGTGCTGGCCAAGATAATGAAGATTATTTACTAGTACAGCTACACTTGCTAGTAGCGCACAGATGACCCCAAAAGCCGAAAAAGCGACCTGCCAGTTCGCCCTAAATAGAGTTAAAAAGGGGGCAATAAAGGATGTTTTGAGCGTTTGGCCATTACGGTTCATACGTAAACCCGCCAACCTGCGTGATTAAGTAAGGAATTCGTTTTTGTAATCCTAAATGAACCATATGGGGTATTTTAGAGGTTTAATGGGAAAATACCTCATCCTCTTCCTAGAAGCTGAATACTTTTATAATTCATTCGATGGACCCCATCTTAAAACCTCGCACCATTTTACTTACAGGTGCCAGCGGATTTACCGGTTTGCACCTAAGCCGACTAGCGCGGGCAATCGGACATCACGTAATTCCATTAAAAGCAAACCTAAATGATGCCAAAGCCCTTGAAGAGGAGGTTTTAGCGATAAAACCGGATTGGGTTGCTCATTTGGCGGGAATTAGCTTTGTAGCCTCCAAAGACCAGGAAGCCTTCTATCGAGTGCATGCGCTAGGAACTGGAAATTTACTTCAGTCAATAGCCAAATTAGAGCAGAAACCAAGCAAAATATTGCTAGCTAGCAGTGCGACTGTTTACGGGAATAGTCTAAATCCATTTTCAGAAGAATCCCAAACTTTGGCGCCTATAGATCATTATGCGCTGAGTAAAGTTGCTATGGAGGATATGGCTAAAACTTTCTTTGACTCCTTGCCCATTGTTATTGCAAGGCCCTTCAATTATACGGGTACCGGCCAAAAAAGTAACTTTCTCATTCCTAAATTGATTGATCATTTTGCGAATAAAAAAGAAGTTATTGAGCTTGGAAATTTAAATATTGAGCGTGAATTTAATGATGTCAGCATGATATGTGAGGCCTATTTAGGACTTCTACAGTGGGGGATTCCAAACGAAACTTACAATGTTTGCACAGGACATGCTCGCTCATTACAGCATGTTGTCGATACCCTTATTCATCTAACTCAGCATGCGCTTGAAATTAAAGTAAATCCAGATTTTGTGCGCGCTAGTGAGGTGCATCGAATGTGCGGAGACCCCAAGAAGTTACAGCGCATCTTTAAAGACCAAGGAATAATTTTGAAAATTCCATCGCTAGAGAATACACTCAGAAGTATGTTGACTCAGGCAGGTTATTCGTAAATTATGCTCGAGAACCTGTAGGTCTGCAGATGCAAATAGCTTATGGAACCACTCTTCTTGATCGAGGGCTTTCTGGCGAAGGAATAGATGGTATTGGACAATATTGCCAAGAATTATTATCTCAATTTAGACAATCCAATGAAGCGCCTACAGTCACCCCCTTTACATTTGGCCTAGATCGCAGCCGCTGTCAAGCACACCTGCTTCCGTCTTATCCTAAATATATTATTAGCTCTTTTTCTAGGCTGAGAAATTACCCGATTTTCGATCAAGTTGACCTTATTCACAGTACCGATCAATTAATTCCAATTCAGGCCAAAAAACCTTTAGTGGCAACTATTATGGATGTGATCCCTTTAAGCCACCCCCAATTTATTAGATCTGAATCACGTTATTTCAAAACATTCATCTGGAAAAAATTAACCCGGCGGGCTGATCGCATCATCACTATTTCAGAATTTTCAAAAAATGAAATTATCAAGTATTTAAATTTTCCCTTCGATCAAATTGATGTTATTCCCCTTGGTGTTGATCAACGCTATTTTGATCTTCTTGACGGACAAGAAAAAAAGCGCGCCCTAGAAAAATTAGGTCTTACGAAACCTTTTTTCCTCGCCCTTGGCTCAGTCCAACCTAGAAAAAATCTCAAACGAATTTTGGCTGCACATGCGCAACTACCTCGAGGTCTTGCTCAAGACTATCCCTTAGTCATTGCGGGCAAATTTGCTTGGGATGATGACAAAATCCTTAGTGATATTCAAGTTGCTATCAAAGAGGGGCGGTGCATCTGGCTGAAATATATCAGCGAATCTGAAAAAATAAGTTTACTGCAGAGTGCTACTGGTCTTGTTTTTGCAAGTCTTTACGAAGGCTTTGGGCTACCTATTATTGAGGCTTTTGCATCCAACTTACCTGTGATTGCCTCTAATTCCACTTCAATGCCTGAAGTTGCTGGGGGCGCTGCGCTCATGGTTAACCCCCTCAGTATTGATGAAATTCGCTCTGCCCTTATCGAGTTGATCGACAATCCATCCACTGTAGCCCGCCTTCAAGCGGCAGGTTTAGCGCGTGCTAAACAATTTTCCTGGCAAGAAACTGCAAAACAAACTATTCGCAGCTATCAAAAACTAATTTAAAAAGCTTGCGGACACTAAACCAATCCCAAGGCGTCGATCATCACTAGAATTCCCTCCAACATCCTTGGGGCTAGCCGGATTTTTTAGAATAAATATAATCTCGATGTACTTCTCACCTTTTATAAGGGGCGGCAAATTCAATTCAATTTGATTTTTCTCGAATTGCACTAAAGATGCTGCTTGGGGAGGCATCCCTTGAATCATAATTTCGATATTCTGCCGTGGATGCGCCGCGCTCACAAAAGCACGAAGATCAAGCATCAAGTGTTTTGGTTTGCCTTTTTCTGGGAGTGGCAAAATGAGCTTGGCTTCGCTACCATTACTCCATACCCCCCAAGCTTCTGGCCATGCCCAGCTTCCACCAACGCCGACTAAGAACTCCGAGCCATTTTGCGCTTTGCCAAACAGAATCGTTTTATTGACTTCAATTGATTGAATGGCTTTATCCAAATGGCTGCGAACATTCTCATCGATCTGAGTGCAGTTAGCACAAGCCTTCCAATTCGGTGCCAAAATAGTCATGCCGTCAATATTTGCCAATAGATCTGTTTGCGGGTTGGAATGAAAATAAGCAGGCAGTACTAAGTCTGACTGTAAAACATAAAGATTTTTAGGATTCCACTTCCCTTGGTTTAAAGCATTAATGAATTGCTGGTGAGACAAAGCCACTTTGCTAGCATCTGCGCGCGCAAAAAAGACTGCGTTGGTTCCTAAGTGATATTTAGCCGCCAACATGGCGACCTGCTCCCATCCAGTTCCTTTATCTTGGGGAGGCATTAATAAAATATTATCAAATTGACGACTGGCTTCAGCCCAAAAGGGGCTTTTAAGACCAAGTTCATGAGGAATATTTACCTTTGGATCAGCCAAATGAAGCTGTAATTTTTGCCATCCTGCTCTAGTATCAATCATCTGGGTAGCAGCTGCCAAAGCCAATAAAATCATTGCGTTGCGTTGTGAGTAATTACGTATTATTAGCCAAATGCATCC
>Ga0114964_10002721_pt1 | contig 12226 bp, 10 predicted proteins | sample C_131016_MF_Meta_FD_92638 | JGI IMG/M metagenome (GOLD analysis project Ga0114964, IMG submission 92638) | Freshwater microbial communities from Lake Croche, Canada to study carbon cycling - C_131016_MF_MetaG | ecosystem: Environmental > Aquatic > Freshwater > Lake | place: Lake Croche, Canada... | reverse complement strand
TTTGAGTTTTTTCTTTTTGACGAGACGCCGCATTCTGTGCGCGAGAAGAATTATAAAGGGTTGAAAAACATCACTCCGGGCTTTTTTGGATATTCGATGTTAAGAAGCTCAGTTCACGCTGATTTTTATCGTGATCTTTTGGATCTCGGTCGGAAGATGAATTTTGAAATCGAAGGCTTACATACGGAAACCGGCCCTGGGGTTTTAGAGGCGGCTATTAAAGTCGGTGATGCTCTATCCGCCGCTGATAAAGCTGCGTTATTTAAGACCTATACAAAGGTATTGGCGCAAAAGCGGGGATGGATAGCCTCTTTTATGGCGAAATCTTCACATGAATGGCCGGGGCAGTCGGGGCATCTTCATCTTTCCTTGCAAGACGTTAAAACGGGGAAGGGTCTATTTTTTGATAAGTCCAAGCCGCATTCTATGTCGGATACAATGCGTTGGTTTGTGGGCGGCCAGCAAGCTTTGATGCCTGAGCTTCTCGCTATGGTTGCGTCGACGGTGAATTCTTATTCGCGGCTGATCCCGGGCTTTTGGGCTCCAACCGATTCCGCTTGGGCAGTTGATAATCGTACTACGGCCCTGCGCGTGATCGAAGGTTCTGAGAAGTCTCAACGGGTTGAGTATAGGGTTGCTGCTGCAGATATAAATCCATATTTAGCCCTTTCGGCTGCAATCGGCTCCGGTTTATGGGGCATTGAAAATAAAATCGAACCCGGTGAGCCGCAGACTGGCAATGCCTATGAGGCTAAACTGCCTGAAAATCGCGCATTGCCACGGACCCTGTGGGAAGCGGCACAAAAATTGAAATCTTCTAAAGCTGGTCGCGATCTTTTCGGGGATGCTTTTGTTGACCATTATGCCGCAAGCCGGGAATGGGAAGAACGCGAATTCCGCCGCGCGATTACCGACTGGGAAATGCAGCGTTATTTCGAAATAATTTGATTCTAACAGTGAGAAAATGATGACGGATATTATTTGTACGTCGCCCATCGACGGCAGTGAAGTGGCGCGTCGCTCCTCGGCTTCGCAAGCTACAATTGATGCTACCTTAAGGGACGCACGTATCGCCCAAAAACTCTGGGCGAAGGTTCCTTTGGCCGAGCGCGCAGCGAAATTGACGGCCTTTGTTGATGCCATGCTTACCATGAACCAAGAGGTGGTACCTGAAATTGCCCAGCAAATGGGTCGACCTGTGAAATGGGGAGGCGAGTTTCGCGGTTTTGAAGAGCGCGCGCGCCACATGATTAACATCGCGCCTGAAGCTCTTGCGCCTATTGTTCCAGAAATTAAGACTGGTTTTAGTCGATATATCGAAAAGGTACCCGTCGGTGTTGTGCTTGTTGTAGCACCCTGGAACTATCCCTATCTGACCGCGGTAAATTCCGTTGTTCCGGCCTTGATGGCGGGAAATGCAGTAATTCTTAAAGCGGCCGCCCAGACAATTTTAGTTGGTGAACGTTTTGCTGAAGCCATGTTGATGGCCGATTTGCCTAAAGGCTTATTCACCAATCTCGTTTTAACGCACGACGATACATCCCGGATTTTATCGACGGGATCGGTTGATCACTGCAACTTTACGGGTTCTGTCGCGGGTGGTCGGGCTATTGAAAAATCAGCAGCCGGAACATTTACGACGCTTGGTCTTGAATTAGGTGGCAAAGATCCTGCCTATGTTCGTGCCGACGCTCATTTTGATCATGCCGTTGAAAATCTCGTTGATGGTGCATTCTTTAATTCTGGACAATGTTGCTGTGGTATCGAACGTATCTACGTGCACGAAAGTCTATATGAGCGGTTCGTGGAAGCCTTTGTTGCCCTGACTAAAACCTATAAATTAGGCAACCCTCTTGATGAGACGACAACGCTTGGTCCGATGGCTACAGCTAAGGGAGCTGAAGTCGTGCGTACGCAGATCAAGGAAGCTGTGGCCAAGGGCGCTAAGGCCCATATCGATGCGGATCTTTTTCCGGAAGATAAAGGTACAGGAACCTATTTAATGCCGCAGGTGCTGACGAATGTGAATCACTCGATGAGTGTCATGATGGAAGAGAATTTTGGTCCTGTTGTCGGTATTATGAAGGTCAAGGATGATGCGGAGGCGATCCGGCTGATGAATGACAGTCCATATGGTCTAACGGCAGCGATTTGGACGCAGAACGAATCGGCAGCAGCTTCTATCGGTCGTGAGATTGAAACGGGTACTGTTTTTATGAACCGATGTGACTATCTCGATCCGGCTCTGGCTTGGACCGGTGTCAAAGATACGGGCCGTGGCGTTAGTCTTTCCGAAATCGGCTATGATATGTTAACGCGAGCAAAGAGCTACCATCTCCGTGCGATTTGAATGGAATAATCAATGACACAATCACCAGCCGCCAATTGGAATTATCCTACCGCTATCAAATTTGGAGCGGGTCGTATCAGAGAATTGCCACAGATCTGTCTAGATCAAGGATTCAAAAACCCGTTATTGGTGACAGATCCCTTTCTCGCGACGCAGAAAATGACATTGGATGTCATTGCATCGCTTAAGGCAGCAGGCCTCGGCGTTGCGATGTTCTCAGATATCAAGCCAAACCCCGTTGATAGCAATATTGAAGCAGGTCTTAAGGTATTAAAAGCAGGCGGCCACGACAGTGTGATCGCTTTCGGCGGCGGCTCGGGATTAGATGCCGGAAAGGTTATTGCCTTCATGGCAGGCCAGACACGGCCCATGTGGGATTTTGAAGATATTGGCGATTGGTGGACCCGCGCAGATCCAAAGGGAATATTCCCCAATATAGCCGTCCCGACGACTGCCGGCACAGGTTCGGAGGTGGGGCGAGCGGGGGTTATTACGCAGGAATCTACTCACACCAAGAAAGTTATCTTTCATCCGCTGATGATGCCGAAGGTAACGATTTGTGATCCTGAACTGACGGTTGGAATGCCGTCTAAAATTACGGTTGGTACGGGTATGGATGCGCTGGCTCATTGTCTTGAAGCCTATTGCTCGCCTTTTTATCATCCCATGGGCGAGGGGATTGCGGTTGAAGGAATTCGTCTCGTGAAAGAGTATCTTCCGCGGGTGTTTAAAGACGGTAGCGATATCGAAGCTCGCGCGCATATGATGTCGGCAGCGGCGATGGGCGCCACCGCCTTTCAAAAGGGTCTTGGTGCCATCCATGCTCTTTCACATCCTGTTGGCGCCTTGCACGATACCCATCACGGGATGACGAATGCGGTTTTCATGCCGTACGTTCTGGCTTTTAACCGTTCCGCCATCGAAGCGAAGATTGCGCGACTTGCAGCCTTTATTGGACTTGAGCCAAGTTTTGATGCTTTCTCGAATTGGATACTTGATCTTCGTAAGCAGCTGGGCGTTCCGCATACGCTTAAAGATTTTGGCGTCGAATTAAACAATCTTGATGTGATGTCGAAAATGGCGCCTGAAGATCCTACGGCGGGAGGCAACCCTGTACCGCTGACCGAAAGCGCAGCCCGCGCTCTATTTGAGAAGGCCTATAGCGGTGCGCTCTAAAGCTTAGAAATGGCAAGCGCTCGGGTCTGCATGTCGATCATAGACCGCAGGCCCGATCCTGACATTGGTTAGCCGATATAAGACAAAATTCTCGATAACCGTATTTCCGAATTTGCGTGATACAATACCCACCCGCTCTGCCCTTTCGTAACAATCTTTATGGCTGGCAAGAAATCCCTCTCCGTCATCCGCCCAATCGATAAATAGTGCGGGTTTCTTGGTTAGATTGAGATCGGGGGCCGGCAAATATCCATATCGAACACGCTCGTTAATCTGAGCTAACTCAGATTTTCCTCGCAAAACAAAGCTTAATGCACCCGTGTGCTCGTAAGTGCCTGTTGCGATCCAAGCGGTACCGGTCTCTTTCTCAAATGCTACTAACTCATCACCTAATTCTACCCATCCTTGAGTGAGCATCGCTGGATTATGGGATGGATCGATGGGCAAAAAGGGATACAAAATTTCCACAAAAACGACCGCCCCCGCCCCGTATCCTACTGCGACGGCCCATCGATTGAGACCAGGAGCATTTATTTGACTAATTGACCATGCCGCTAAAATGGAGAGGGGGGGCATAAGAGGGGCTGGCCAGTTTCCATTAACTCGATCATGCAGTGAATGAAGCGTTAAATAGACCATAAAGGGCAATGACAAAGCTATGAGAAATGTTTGGCCTGATTCAGTATCGCGTCGTATCGAAATAATGCTCTGCCAAATTCCTTTAAAAGCAAAGGCGCCAATAATAGGGGTCATTAATAGCCATTGAACGCCGATTAGCTCGAAAAAATGACTTGGATAAAATTCCTCACCAACCGTACGTCCGAGTTGTTTTGCGAAGGATACGAAATCATGGGTGGCATTCCATATAAGTACCGGCCCAAAAAGTGAGATGGCTAAAAGGCCGCCTGCCCAAGTTTCCCATTTATTCAGCCAATGTCGTTGGTTAGGGACCAATATAAGCCAAACGACGATGCCTACACCAAGAAAAACGCCGGAATATTTCGACAATAGGCCAAGTCCAGCCGATACGCCGACGACCAGCCACCATCTCGCCTTGTCAGAGTTTCTTAATTCGGCCAAAGCCCAAAGCGTTAGCCCCCAGAAAAAGACGCTAGGAATATCGGGAGTAATGACAATTGAGCCAACGCTAACAATCAGCATAGCATTAAAGAAGATAACGGCCTGATCGGCCATCTTGCCGTCAAAAAGCAAGGCCGTTGTTCGCCATAATAAGAGTGATCCAACCCCTGCTGAAAGTGGTGCAAGCAGGCGAATACCTAAGCTGTTGTCACCAATGATGGTGCGACCGAATGCAATCCACCATGCCACCATCGGCGCATGATCATAATATCCGAAGGATGGCGCTAATGCCCAGAGCCGATAATAGGCTTCATCAAAGACGAGACCCGTTTTTGCCGCCACGAACAAACGGAGAGCTGTTATCCCGCTTATAAAGTACAAAATTCGTAAATTGGGGAAAGCTGGCACTAGAATATGGGACATTTTAAATAGCAACTTCTGAGCTTAAATTAAGTATTACCATGGCATCGCCTTCTTGCCCCGTCCATCGCAATAGTCCTGAGGTTGAAAGATGTTAATGGTTGTGCAAAGGTTAATTTCTAATTATTCGAGTAAATGACGGTAAAGTTACTGGGGCAATTGCCGTCTTTTGGATACGCGTTATTATTACGTTTGGCGAAGAGAGACCTTCTTTATGGCGGATGGATCTTATCAGGCTGGTCTCCCTGCTGTGATCGAGGGGGGTAATCGGTCCCGGATAACTCGGACGGACGAACCACCTATCGAAGGTCGTTTCGAACGGGCTTTTGACGGTGACAACGAGTTCGTGCAAGAACCGCCGATCGAAATTGTTATAAATCCTCAAGAAATCCGTGAAAAAATACTTCATTATCTTGGAGCTGTTCTGGCCCGCTGCTGGATTGACCGAGGTCTGCTCGACGAAATTGAGCGAGATGCTCATCGCACTTTGCGACATTTAGGCATTCTCTTGCCGGATGAAATTGAAATTAAAGTTGAGCGGACGAATAAGGATCGACCAAGGCTTGTCATCTATGAACAGGATGAGGGCCGGCGCTTTCGTCGTCGTATTTGCTATCTTCAACTTATCATGATGGCTGGTAAGTAATCATATTTGGCCAGCTAATTCTGTAATTTTGGCGCTACGAGCTCGCATAATTAGTTTATATAGTTATTCTCTGGCTTTTTAATTTGTCGAGAATAACCGTTTGTTTTTTCCATTGAGTGATGCTTCCCCATTTGGCCTTGCTGTTATGTTCGCAGGGCTGTGCCTCGCATCATTAGCCCGGGGCTATTCTGGATTTGGTTTTTCAGCCGTTTTGATTGCGAGTTGGTCTCTGGTCACAGACCCTGCAAAAGCGATTGCGGTGACAGTCGTTCTTGAGATTATAGCAAGCGTAATTCAAGCCTTTTCTGTTTGGAAGCATATCCCGTGGAAACGCGTTTTTTTATTGATGGGCGGGGCCGCTCCTGGAATGCTCTTGGGTATCCTCGTGCTTACGTCGGTTCCTGTTAATATATTAAAACTAATCGTAGCGATCTTCGTTTTAGTGGCTGCGGGGTTGCTCTCTTTGGGATGGAAGCTCAAGAAGCGCGCCAATAATTTAGGCACATTCGGTGTCGGTATTGCCTCTGGAATCGTGAATGGATCAATTGGAATGGGTGGCCTGCCTGTCGCATTATTTCTTACCGCCGACGGTGACAGTCCTAGTAAAATTCGTGCTGCGGTCGTAGCCTATTTCTTCTTATTGGATATACTTGGTCTTATTCTTTTTTCGCAAATAGGAATTGTTAGCGTCGAAACAGTTTCAATTGCTGCATTGGCTTTTCCGATCCTTCTCATAGGAATGTATCTTGGAATGCGGCATTTTCTTGGTGCGACACCTGATGGATTTCGGCGTGTTACACTGTTTATGCTTATCGGTATTGCAATGATTGGAATCCTTCGTAGTCTACCATTCTAATTAGTAGGAGAAAATTGAATATGCGGGATTTGCATCTCCCAGGGCGATCGGTAGCCTATGGCTCAAATGGCGCCGTTGCGACATCACAACAGCTTTCATCGACGATTGCCATGGAAGTTCTGCGTCATGGGGGGAATGCGATGGATGCCGCATTGACGGCGTCCGCAGCGCAATGTGTTATTGAGCCACATAATACCGGGATAGGCGGAGATTGTTTCGCCTTATATTGGCGTGCTGATCAAAAGAAACTTTATGGCTTAAATGGTTCAGGATGGGCGCCAGCAGGCCTGTCCGACAAATTTCTTTTAGGTCAGGGCATTAATTCTATAGGGCTAGAGAGCGTCCATGCTGTAACAATTCCGGGTGCGATCGATGCGTGGTCACGACTTTTATCCGATCATGGCACTCGATCATTTGCCGATATCCTTGCGCCAGCGATAGATCTGGCCGAAAACGGCTTTCATGTACATGAACGGGCCGCAGCTGACTGGGATGAAGAAGTCGCAAAATTGTCCAAAGACGATGGTGCGCGCACTCAATTGCTCATTGATGGACGTGCGCCGAAGGCAGGCGAGCGGATGCGTTTTCCTGAACTTGCGGCAACTCTTCGTCTCTTAGCGAGTGAGGGACGAGACGCTTTCTATAAGGGGTCAATAGCTCAAGATTTGGTAACGTTTTTAAGGTCAAAAGGCGGAACCCATTCGCTTGCCGATTTTGCTGAATTTAAAACCCAGTATGTCGATCCAATCAACGCACATTATCGTGGCGTTGATCTTTATCAGATACCGCCCAGCGGTCAGGGATTAACGGCCTTGGTTCTTCTAAGGATTTTAGACGGCTTCTCGTTTAAAGGTCTAGATCCTTTTGGCCCAGATCGTTTCCATTTGCAGATAGAGGCCACCCAGCTGGCTTATTCTGTGCGTGATGCCTTTGTAGCGGATCCTGCTTTTGCTCATGTACCAGTCGACGAATTGTTATCAGATCCATTTATTTCGTCGCTGCGCGATAAAATTGATTTTAAGAAAGCCTCACCGAATTTATCGCATGTTCAAAGCAATTTTCAGCGTGACACCATCTATCTAACGGTCGCTGACAGGTGGGGTAATTTATGCTCCTTTATTAATTCGCTTTATTTTTCATTTGGAACAGGCATGGTCAGTCCGAAGACAGGCATTGCCGTACAAAATCGCGGTGCGTGTTTTAGAGTTGAGCCCGGCCATCCTAATAATGTTGCTCCAAGAAAGCGCCCGCTTCATACAATTATCCCAGCTATGGCCATGAAAGGCGGAAAGCCTTGGCTAACTTATGGGGTTATGGGTGGGGCCTATCAACCTGTAGGACAGGCACATGTGATGCAAAATCTCCTCGATTTTGAAATGAATATTCAGGAGGCTTTTGATGCACCACGTGGCTTCCGACGGTTGGATAGTTTCGAAGGCGAACGAGGGATTAGTGATAAGGTTATGCTCGACTTAGCCATGCGGGGCCATCCTGTCACACGGCCCGGATTACCTTTGGGCGGCGGCCAAGGCATTTTAGTTGCACCGGATGGCTCTTATTCAGTAGGAACTGATCCCCGAAAAGATGGAACGGCACTAGCCTACTAAGGGGCATTAGTCACAACTTTGCAATTTGGTTTGCCAGCAGGCAATCGCTAGACGCTCTGCTTCAGCTCGACCACTCGCCGACAACATATGTTCGATTTCATCTCGCGCCTTGATTGCAGCGCGAGCCGCCGCAATGCGATCTGGCAGATTATTGGTGAGCGCGCTCGCCGCTAAACTCGTCCACATAAAGGCATGCGGATAGCTTTGTTCAACGCCATAACCATAGCGATAAAGCTCGCCTAATCCCGTTTGTGATTCAATATCGCCCTTTGCAGCAGCAAGCTTAAACCAGTGTAATGCCTCATTAAAATCCTGTGAGACGATGTCGCCTTTTCGATAGGCCTTTCCCAGATAGCGCTGGGCCTCCGCAACACCTTGTTCCGCCACATCTTTTAGTAGCGTTAGCGCAGTATCTGGATCGTAATATTTACCTGTTTTATCGAGATATATTTGGGCAAGAGCAAGTGAAGCACCGATATGATGTTTTTCTAACGCTAACCGAAACCAGCGCACGGCCATCGTTTTATCAGCGGCTACCCCACGACCCGACAGATACATCATGCCAAGCCGAAATTGAGCCTCGGGATCTCCCTCAGTTGCTGGTGGGGTCCAAAGTCTAATGGCACCGCTCTCGTCGCCCCGCATCAGCGCGTCATGGCCCTCAGTTAACGAGTCCGCAGAAACGGCTTGGGCGGTTGCCACCAGGCCCAATATAATGACGAGCTGTACTAAACGATTGAAAATACTCATTAATATAACCAATTTGACCAATAAATATCTTGATTGACTACTCGCTTCACCACGAAAGCCATTTGGTAGGACATTGGTGATATTCGCCTATAGTTGTAATAGGTGAAAGACAATATTGCTTCTTAGGCCGCGATTTGGCCTTAATCATTTTTCACATAAGTTTGATGTAAATTTATGCAAAAGCCAGGACTCATTGGATATTGATGATGGAATCAAACTATTTAAATACTAAGCCGTCTACCATTCAAGTCTGGGATCTTGGCGTTAGGATCTTTCATTGGGCCCTGTTGGCTGCCGTAATTGTTGCTGCCATGACGGGATTTTTTGGCTCGCCGGACTCACTGCAGATTCACTTGATTGCTGGCGTATCAATCAGCCTTTTAGTGTTATTTCGCCTAATATGGGGGTTTTCAGGCTCAACATATGCTCGCTTTCGGACTTTTCTATTTTCGCCTGATAAAGTCAGGGGGCGCATTCAAGAAATGCTGACTGGACGGCATACGCGATATCTTGGTCATAATCCGCTGGGCGGATGGATGATTTTTGCACTTCTGGCGTGCCTAACACTTATCGTCTGCACAGGTAGTGTCGTGCTTGGTGGGGTCTTCAAACAGGGTCCATTGGCCTTTGTGACAAGTTTTGCCACTGGCCGTTTTGTCCAAGAAATCCATCAAATTTTTGCTTTTGGACTGGTCGGCTTAGTCGGCCTGCATTTGGCTGGCGTTGCTTATGAGACCGTTTTTGGCAAAGAAAAGCTCGTTTCGGCGATGATTTCCGGCAATAAGCCGGACAGCTCTGATGTTCCAGCGCCTCCCTTTGCGCGGGCTAGACCTTTTGTGGCGCTTATTGCCTTTGTTGCATTCGGCATGGCCGGAACGGTTGGAGTTGCGAGCTTTGCGGCGCGTCCCGGCCTTGGTGTCCCAACCGCAGCAGTTGATCCGCTTTATGCCAAGGAATGTGGCGCTTGCCATTTTGCGTATCACCCTAGCATGGGAACTGCCGCGCTATGGGATGGCATTTTAAGCCATCTTGATCAACATTTTGGCGAAGATGCTAGCCTGCCTGAAGCGACGCGCACTAAATTGGTTGCGTATTTGAAGGAAAACTCGTCGGAACATTGGGATACTCGGGTCTCCCATGTATTAGCGACGGCAAATCCGAAAGAACCTCTGAGGTTTACGGCTACGCGGTTTTGGACCCGGATGCATCGTGAAATTCCTGACGAGGTCTTTGCTTCAAAGGCAGTGGGTTTCAAAGGTGCCTGTAATGCTTGCCATAGCGATGCCAAAACGGGGCTATTTGCCCCGCAAAATATCGAAATTCCTGAAGGAGCCCGCTTATGAAATCCCGTCAATTTATAGCCTTGTCATGCATTGTGATGTTGCCAGCGATGGCCTATGCGGGTGCCGCACAGAAGCCGATTATTGATAGCTACCTCGCCGCCGCAAAGGCAGAAAATGCAGCATTTTCAGGGTTTTCGGCTGAGCGTGGCAGAGCGTTCTTTCTAGCGAAGCATGACGCATCATCGGAGACGCCGTCTTGCACCACTTGCCATACTTCGGATCCGACGAAGGCTGGGCAGACTAGGGCGGGGAAGGATGTGGCTCCGATGGCGGTTTCTAAGACCCCTGACCGTTTTACGGATGCAGAGAAGGTCGAAAAATGGTTTACCCGTAATTGCCAGAGCGTGATTGGCAGGGCTTGTACAGCGCAGGAAAAGGGTGATTTTATTACCTTTATGGCTAGCCTATAAGCATTTGATTAAAAAGGGTTTATGATGAAAAAAATCATCGGAATTGGTGCCGTTTCCCTTCTTACGTTAGGGGCTAGTTTGGCCTTGGTTGGGCCTGGAAATTCGGCTTTGCCGCAGGTTGAACCGGCCTATGTGAAGGAATGTGGGGCGTGCCATATCCCTTACCCTGCCCAATATTTACCGAAGCGCTCTTGGGAGCGCATTTTGGGGTCTTTGGACAAGCATTTTGGCGAAAATGCCACGCTTTCTCCGAAAGCGCTTCAGCCCATCAAAGCCTATCTCGACTCTCACGCGGCTGACTCAGCGGCAGGAAATCCACGAATTATGCGTGACGTTGCGGTGAATAACACGCCACTTCGGATAGTAGAAATGCCGTTTTGGATACATATCCATCATAAACAGATAGAGCGAAAAGCATTTGATGCGCCGAAAGTGAAGAGTGCTGGAAATTGCGCCGCGTGCCATAAGGGCGCCGCTAATGGTCAATTCGGCGACGACGACTAATATTTGATCAAAGATACCGATTGACCATGAGGGAAGGGGAAGGGTAGCCTCGCTTTTGACGTCGGCCTCGCAGAATGGGCCGGTCATACAACTGGAGGAAACCCATGAGCGATATTACCCGTACAAGTCGTCGTGACCTTTTGAAGCTTGCTGCTATCGGCGCTGCCGGCGCCGCTTTGCCAATGCCTTTTATTACCCGCGCCCGCGCTGATAATAAGCGCATTGCAATGGTCGTGAAAAATCTCGGTAACTCCTATTTTGATGCCTGCGCCAATGGTGCAAAACAGGCGGCAGCAGAAGTAGGTGGTTTTGAAATCATCTATACCGCACCAACGAAGGCAACTGCAGAAGATCAGATTGCGATTATTGATTCGCTGATCGCGCAAAAGGTCGACGGCATTATCGTTTCGGCCAACGATGCGAATGCACTTGTTCCTGTCGGCAAGAAAGCAGCTCAACGCGGCATCAAGGTGATCTCGTTTGACTCGGCCATCGCGAAAGACGGCCGCATCATGCATCTCAATGCTTCGTCGACGCCTTTGATCGGTGCAAAGCAAGTGCAGATGATTGCCAAGACGCTGAAGGGCGAAGGCGAAGTTGCTATTCTCTCGGCCGCTTCCACGATGACGAACCAGAATTCCTGGATCGCTGCGATGAAGGAAGAGTGGAAGAAGCCAGAATACGCAAAGATGCCATTGGTTGCGACCGTTTATGGTGACGACCAAGACGATAAATCCTATCGTGAAATGCAAGCTCTCGTGAAGGCGCATCCGAATTTGAAGGGTGTTATCTCACCAACCACGATTGGCATTCGTTCAGGCGCGAAAGCGATTATCGATGGCGGCTTGACCGGCAAGGTATTCATCACGGGCCTCGGCCTTCCTTCCGAAATGAAGGATGCCGTGTTGAAGGGCGCATGCGATAGCTTCGCCATTTGGAATCCGGTTGAGTATGGCTATTCCTCCACGCAGATCATGATCAACATCTTGAATGGTGCCGATGCGAGCGCCGGCAAGACGGTCAAGATGGGCAAGAAGGGTGAAACCAAGATCGGTGACGATGGCGAAGCCGCTATGGGCGAGCC
>Ga0114964_10002716_pt1 | contig 12237 bp, 12 predicted proteins | sample C_131016_MF_Meta_FD_92638 | JGI IMG/M metagenome (GOLD analysis project Ga0114964, IMG submission 92638) | Freshwater microbial communities from Lake Croche, Canada to study carbon cycling - C_131016_MF_MetaG | ecosystem: Environmental > Aquatic > Freshwater > Lake | place: Lake Croche, Canada... | reverse complement strand
CCAAAACAAGTAGTTGTTTCTTATAGAGAAATTGCAAAAGCATTAGACAAATCTATTCAAAGAATTGAAGATGCAGTAATGGAAACTTTATCTCAAACACCTCCTGAATTAGCTGCCGATATTTACAATACAGGTATTTATTTAGCAGGTGGTGGATCGATGTTGAGAGGTTTGGATAAAAGAATTTCTCAAAAAACTGATTTACCAGTTTACATAGCTGAAGACCCATTAAGAGCAGTAGTTCGTGGAACAGGAATGGCATTAAAAGAAATTCCAAGATTTAGAAGTATTTTAATAAAATAATAGGCATAATAGATGCAGCAAATATTCAATTTTATTTTTAAAAACAGCCATCGTTTGCTGTTTTTGCTGCTTTTACTGATTTCATTAATTCTAACTATTCAGTCCCATTCATTCCATAGAAGTAAAGTGATTTCCTCAGCTAATTTTTTAAGTGGTGGGATTTATGAAAGAATTAATGGCATTAATGACTATTTAAATTTAAAAACTGAAAACGAAATTCTCGCTAAAGAAAATGCGGTTTTAAAAAACCAATTATTTAATATTAAAGACTCTACTCTAATTCCTACTATTGACAGTATAAAAGGCGTGGATAAAGTAAATTTAATTCTTGCAAAAGTGACTCATAATTCCTATAACGTTTATGAAAATTACATTACTATTAAAGGAGGGGAAAAAGAAGGAATTAAGCAAGATATGGGAGTAGTCAATAATCTAGGGATTGTAGGGATTGTTGACAATACTTCAGAAAAATATGCTACGGTAATGAGCATTTTAAATAGAAAATCACAGATAAACGCTAAAGTAAAAAAAACCAATCATTTTGGATCTTTAATATGGGATGGAAAAAGTACTGGTTTTGTTCAACTAATTGATGTTCCGAGATTGGCAGCTATTAGAAAAGGAGATACAATTGTAACTGGAGGTCAATCAGTTATTTTTCCTGAAAATATAAACATTGGCACTATTGATAAAATATACATTGACAATGAAACCAATTATTACACTTTAAGTGTAAAGCTGTTCAATGACATGACAAATTTAGGATACGTCTATATCATAAAAAGCAAAGACCGTGAGGAAATTATAAAACTAGAAAAAAAATCTAAAAATGAATAGTGCGGTAATAATGGGCTTTTTTCGGTTTTTCTTGTTGCTAGCCGCTCAAATAACTATATTCAATAATATTGATTTATTTGGTTATATCAACCCGTTCCCTTACATTTTATTTATTATATTATTCCCTGTAAACGGAAACAAGCAATTGTTGATTATAACAAGTTTTTTACTAGGAATTACAATGGATTTATTTTGCAATTCAGGAGGGGTTCACGCAGCATCCTGTTTGATATTGGCTTATGTTAGACCCTATATTTTCAAATTTTCGTTTGGCTTAAGTTACGAATACCAAACCATAAAAATCAATGATTCCTTAACTCCTGAACGATTTTCATTTTTACTGATTTCAGTAGTAATTCATCATTTTGTCCTTTTTATTTTAGAAGTTTTTCAATTGAGTTGGCTTTGGGATATTTTGTTAAGAACAATAATTGGAACCCTTTTTACAATGCTAATTTGTATTGTTTTAATTTATATTTTTAAGCCCAGCAAACGATGAGAAAAGTACTGCTACCTACTATCATTATTATTGCTACATCATTGCTATTAATTCGGATTTTTTACCTTCAAGTAGTCAATGATTCTTTCAAGTTACAATCTGAAAATAATGCCATTAAAATTAAATTCGACTATCCTGAAAGAGGTTATATTTATGACAGATTCGGAAAACTATTGGTTGCCAATCAGCCTTCCTATGATATCATGGTTATTCCAAACGAATTAAAAAAAATCGACACTTCGGAATTTTGCATGTTATTAAATATTACCAAAATTTATTTTAAAGAACGAATAAAAAAAGCAAAAATATACAGTCCAAGACTTCCTTCAGTATTTTTACCTCAATTAAATAAATTAGAATTTGCTGCTTTTCAAGAAAAAATTAGAAAATTTGAAGGTTTCTACATCCAAAAACGTTCTCTCAGAGATTATCAGGTTTCAGTTGGAGCCAATGTCTTCGGGTCTATAAGACAAGTAAGTGAAAAAGAAGTAAATAAAAATCCATACTATAATAGCGGTGATTTTATTGGAAAACAAGGAGTTGAAGAGAGTTACGAAAAAATTCTACGTGGAATAAAAGGGGTAAAATACATTCAAAAAGACAAATACAATCGAGAAATAGGCACCTATAAAGACGGAAAATTTGATACAATAGCAGTTCAAGGAGAAGATATTACTCTTTCGATATCAGCAGAATTACAAAAATACGGCGAAGAATTAATGATTAATAAACGCGGCGGAATAGTAGCTATCGAACCCTCATCGGGCGAAATTTTAGCGTTAGTCACAGCACCTTCATATGACCCTAGAATTCTAGTTGGAAGACAACGTTCAAAAAATTATACCCGATTGTATAACGATTCCATCTCTAAACCGCTATACGACAGAGGCTTATTAGCGGAATATCCCCCTGGTTCACCTTTTAAAATACTGACCGGTTTGATCGGTTTACAAGAAAAAGTAATTGACGAACAAACCACTTTCATATGTAACCACGGATTTAGTTATGCCAGAGGACGCTTCATGAAATGCCATGGCTCAGGACCCCATCAATTGCACAACGGAATTTATAATTCTTGTAATACCTATTTTGGAAATGTGTACATGCGAATTATTAATAAATACTTGAAACCTGAGATTGCAGTTAATATATGGAGCAATCACGTAAAAAGTTTTGGATTGGGTCAATTTATTGGTTCTGACTTGCCTACGGGAAAAAAAGGTAAAGTACCCACTGGAAAAACCTACAATAAAATGTATCCCGGGTGGCACTGGGATAGTAAAACAATAATTTCCAATGCAATTGGTCAAGGAGAAGTATTAATGACACCCATTCAATTGGCAAATATGATGGCTGCAGTTGCGAATCGTGGTTACTATTTCACTCCTCACATCATTAAAAAAATAAAAGGAGAGCAAATTGACCCAAAATTTAAAGTAAAACATCAAACAACTATTGATAGATCGTATTTTGAACCAATAATCAGCGGTTTATTTGATGTTTACAATTTTGGAACAGCAAGCGCACTTCGAGTAAAGGGAATAGATATATGTGGGAAAACAGGTACAGCAGAGAATTTTGCGAAAATAAATGGCAGGAAAACAAAACTTCAAGATCACTCTATTTTTGTTGCTTTTGCACCTAAAGATAATCCTAAAATTGCTGTTGCTGTTCTGGTTGAGAACGGCCATTATGGCGCTAAAAATGCAGGTCCAATAGCTAGTTTAATTATTGAAAAATACTTACGAGGAAAAATAACAAGAAAGGATTTGGAAATAAAAATGCTTACCAAAAGTTTGCAGGATGAATACAATAAATTTACCATAAAAAAAGTGGATTCATTAATGCTCCCTAAAACTGAAGAAAGTATTGAGAATTAATTGAAATGAAAAATCAAAGTGTAACAAAAAACTTAGATTGGATAAGTGTCGCAATCTATATTATTTTGGTAATAATGGGCTGGTTGAATATTTATTCCTCATCCTTATCTTCTTCAATGGAAGAAGCATCTCTGTTTGATTTTTCTCAAATATATGGCAAGCAAATGCTCTTTATTTTCTTGAGTATACCCTTAATTTATATACTTTTGGCTATAGATGGAAAATTCTATGAAAAATATGCCAGCCTCATTTTTGGATTATCATTAGTATTATTGGCAGGATTATTTGTAGCTGGGAAAACCATTGCTGGCCAGCGTTGTTGGTATGCAATTGGCGGATTTACCTTTCAACCTTCTGAGTTTGCAAAAGCTGCCACAGCATTAGCTTTAGCCAAATATTTGAGTGATACTCAAGTAAATTTAAAAGCCGTAAACAATCAAATTCTAGCCTTATTGATTCTCTTTTTACCAATAATGTTGATATTGCCTCAACCCGATCCTGGAAGCGCCTTAATTTTCAGTGTGTTTTTATTAGTTCTTTATAGAGAAGGGTTGCCTTCATGGTATTTGTGGACAGGTTTTCTAGCTATATTATTGTTTGTACTTTCGTTGCTCTTTGAACCATGGGCAATAGCATTAATGGCATTGACCGTTATTTTATTTTTCTATTTAAAAAGCAGAATTGGAAATAGGAATATATTTTTAAGTTCACTGTTGTTTGTTTTGATTTCCGGCTATGTGTTTTCTGTTAATTTTGTTTTTGACAATGTATTTAAACAGCACCACCGTGACCGTTTCAATATACTACTCGGTAAAGAAGTGGATAATAAAGGAATTGGTTATAACACCAATCAATCGGAAATTGCAATTGGATCAGGAGGATGGTTCGGAAAAGGATTTCTTCAAGGTACACAAACCAAAGGTGGATTTGTACCTGAACAACACACCGATTATATTTTTACTACTGTTGGCGAAGAATGGGGCTTTGTAGGCTCACTAATTGTAATTGGGTTATTTGCAGGATTGTTTTTAAGGATTATTTATCTCGCCGAAAGACAAAAAACAAAATTCAGCAGGGTTTATGGACAATGCGTTGCGGGCATATTATTTATCCATTTCTTTGTGAATATAGCAATGGTAGCAGGAATTTTCCCTACTATTGGAGTACCGCTTCCATTCTTTTCTTATGGAGGTTCGGGACTTTGGGGCTTTACCATTTTATTATTCATTTTCCTAAAAATGGATGCCAATAAAGTGAATGAATGGTAGCTAATTCACTAAAAATAAAACACAGATTTTACAAATTGACAAAAAAATTCTGTGAAAATTGGTGAAATCTGTGTTATGAAATTCGAGCAGTAGCTTAAATTATAGATGCTGTAGTTTTTAAAACGCCCAAGCTTTATAATTACTTTTTCGCTCTAATTCATTTTCTTCGACATCATTTAATTGTGGGAAAAAATCAATTCCTGTCATTTTTTCTATTGAATCGACAGAAACTACAAATTCATAAATAGGTTTTTTGCTTTTAACACTTGGAATTAAGAACGCAATCATTTTATTTTTTCCTTTATAATTGCATAACAATATTTTATAAAAATAGTTTGGAATTGCTACTTCCTCTTCGCCAATTGTTGGCAATCCTTTTTGTAATATTCCACCGGTAACAACATAAACACCATTGTATTTAGTAGCCCAATACCTAGCTTTTTCCTCCAATTGTTTCCAAATTCCGTCATTGAAATTGTGTTTTTGGGGAGAAATATTGGAAGTAAAAAAAGTCTCATCGTAGGCGCTTTTTGAAAACCTCATGTCGGCGGCAGCGCACAAATGCCCTCTGTCAAAACCCGATTTTTTATAATTATCAGAATCCGCTGATTCAGTGGTTACTTTTGGATCATTGATAAATCGTGGTCGTTTAAAATGTCCAATGCCTTCATTTTCACTTCTTAAAAAATAAGAAACCCATTCTGCTTGTTCGTATTTTTCATTATAAGAAAGTGCATAATAAGTGTGTTTTATTATTTGATTTGTCGTGGATGTGGGCAAGTATGCAAAAGGAGCGTCTTCTTGTAAAGAGGCTGATTTTGAATTAAAACCAACATGCGACCAAAATAAAAAAGCAACCAAAAACAGAATTGAAAAAGTATAAATTGAGAAACCTTTTTTCATCTTACTTAATTTTTTTCCTCTTTTAATAATCGATACATGATTGATTGTAAAAGGGAAAGTACAATACTGAAAATTAATGCCGTAAAAAAGGAATCCACTCTAAAACCTCCAACAATTTTGGCACACAATAAAATCAAAATGGCATTGATTACCAATAGAAATAAACCCAAAGTGAATACCGTTACAGGAAGAGTGAACAGAACTAGAATTGGTTTTACAAATATATTTAACAATCCCAAAACAACTGCTACAATTATTGAAGTTGTAAAATTGGCTACATAAACCCCTTTTATAAAATGGGAAAGGACCATTACTAATATTGAACTAAAAACAATTTTCATTAATAGCTTCATAATTTTCTATTTTTTATAAATATAAATTTAGTAAATAATTAAAGTCAAATTACATTTTCAAGAAATTTCTAGTCATTTCATAAAATTCTTGCGGTTTTTCGGCATGAAGCCAATGACCAACGTTTGAAATAGTATTGAAAACTGCTTTTGGAAAATGGCGTTTGATTTCATCAAAATCGGAATCTAAAATATAATTGGAATTTCCGCCTCGAATGAATAAAGTTGGCTTTTCAAAGAGTGTATTTTCCGGAAGAGCCGTGCCAATTTGTTCTATTTGAGAATTGAAAACGGCTAAATTGAATCGGAATGCCAATTGTCCTGGTTCAACCCAAAACAAACTTTTCAATAGAAATTGGCGGGTTCCAAAATCGGTTATGTATTTTGAAAGTAGCGCTTCTACTTCGCTCCTGCTTGGTTTTAATGAAAAATCAACTGCATTTAAACCTTCTAAAATAGTTTGATGGTGTTGTGGATAAAATTTGGGCCCGATATCGGCAACAATCAATTTGTCAATTAAATTTGGAAATTGTGTTGCCAAAAGCATGGCGACTTTTCCCCCCATTGAATGCCCGATGCAATCAACATTTTGAAGATTATTTTCTTGACAATAAGCAGCCACATCATGAACCATAACTTCATAATTAAAAATATCGGAATGAAAACTGCGCCCGTGATTTCGAAGATCTAGTAAGTGAACTTGAAATCCATCTTGCGCGTATTGCGTGCCAAGGGTTTTCCAATTGTCAGACATTCCTAAAAATCCGTGAAGAATTAAAAGTGGTTTTCCTTGACCTTCAATTTTTGAATAGAGCATAATTGTGATTTATGTTCGGGATTGCGTGAGGGATGGCAGTGGAAATCCCACGCTTTTTAGCTTGGATTGTAACGTACAGCCCGACCCTTGTGGTCACACCCAATTATTATTTTAATTTTTGCAAATACATGTTTACTACGTTGTCTAATCCGAGATATAAAGCTTCGCAAATTAAGGCGTGCCCGATTGAAACTTCGAGTAAATTAGGAATATTTTGATTGAAATAGTGGATGTTATCCAGGCTTAAATCGTGTCCGGCGTTGATTCCTAAATTCAGTTCGTTGGCTAAATTGGCGGCCGCAACATAAGGAGCTATTCCTGATTTATTTCCCAATCCAAATTGGTGGGCGAAACTTTCGGTGTACAATTCGATTCTATCGGGACCAATTTTAGCAGCGCCTTCAATGATTTCTAATGTTGGATCTACAAATAGGGACGTTCGAATGTCATTTCGTTTGAATTCCTGAACCATTTCGGTCAAAAAATCTTTGTGTTTTAAGGTGTCCCAACCCGCATTCGAGGTAATTGCGTCGGCTGCATCGGGAACCAAAGTAACTTGTGTAGGTTGAATTTCTAAAACTAAATTTACAAATTGTAGCTCTGGATTTCCTTCGATATTGAATTCCGTGTAAACGATATTTTTTAAATCTCGAGCATCTTGGTACCGAATGTGACGCTCGTCTGGCCTCGGATGAATGGTAATTCCTTGGGCTCCAAATTTTTGAATATCCGATGCCACTTTTAATAAATCGGGGGCATTTCCGCCACGGGCATTTCTTAAAGTGGCAATTTTATTGATGTTTACGCTTAATTTTGTCATTGACTTTATTATTATTGGAATTGATATTAATCCTTGACAAAAATACAAAGTAAAACAAGTTGATTAATACTAAATTTTGATTATTTTGCAGTCGATTAAACTGCTATTCCAAATGTTAGAAATTACAGATTACATAAATAACGATTTTAAGGCAATTGAAAGTGGTGATTCAATAGCATCGGTTAGAGATTTCTTTGAAGAAAACCATTTTTCCCATTTTCCAGTAATTGAAAACGGGGTTTATATCGGTTGTATTTCTTCAGAAGAGGTTGAAAATTTTGAATCCAATAAAAAAGTTTCAGATTACAGGTACTCTCTTGGCGGTTTTTTTGCTAGAACAAATATGTTTTGGATTGCTGTTCTAGAGGTTTTTTCAAGAAATAATACCACTTTAATTCCTGTTATAGACATGGAAAATAACTACGTAGGCTATTATGAAATTACCGAAGTGATTCAGAATTTCTATGAAACGCCTTTTATTAAAGATATGGGAGGAGTTATTATTGTTGAGAAATCGGTTCTAGATTTTACGATAAGTCAAGTAGCACAAATAGTGGAAAGCAACGATGGTAGGATTTTAGGATTGTATGTATCTAAAACTAATTCAGACAAAGTTCAGTTGACAATTAAAATTGCTATGGGTGCAATTAATGATATTTTACAAACTTTTAGAAGGTACGAATATGAAATAATTTCAGAGCACAAAGAGGACGTTTTTTTGAACGATTTAAAAGATCGATCGGACTATTTAGACAAATATTTGAGCATTTAAATACAATTTCTAGTTAATTATCCTAAAATGAAAGTAGCGATATACGGACAATATTATCAAAACAGTACGGAACCAATTATCCGTGATATTTTTGTTTTTTTTAATGAAAATAACGTCGAGATGGTTATTGAGGAAACTTTTTTGAATCTATTATACAAAAAAAAGCTGGTTAAAAAAGAGTACAAGACCTTTCAAACCTTTAAAGAATTGGATACTAGTTTTGACATCATGATAAGTATTGGTGGTGACGGAACTATTTTGAGAGCAGCTACTTTGGTTCGCGATTCTGGAATTCCAATTTTAGGAATTAATGCTGGAAGGTTGGGGTTTTTAGCAATGGTTCAAAAAGACGAAATTGCAGAATTTTTACAATTGATTATTGAAAAAAAATACACCATTTCAGAAAGAAGCTTAATCAGTTTAACGGGAACACCTGAAATACCTGAAATTTCAGACATTAATTTTGCAATGAATGAAATTTCGGTGAGTCGAAAAGACACCACTTCGATGATTACCATTGAAACCTATTTAAACGATGAATTTTTAAATTCCTATTGGGCGGATGGTTTGATTATTTCAACTCCAACGGGATCTACAGGATATTCATTAAGTTGTGGCGGGCCAATACTTACTCCAAGCGTTAGTAGTTTGGTAATCACACCAATTGCGCCACATAATTTAAATGCAAGACCTTTGGTAATTCCTGACGATACGATTATCAAACTAAAAATAACAGGGCGGGAAGAACATTATTTAGTTTCATTGGATTCAAGGATTGCGACGGTTAAAAACGAATCGATATTGACCATAAAAAAAACACCTTTTAAGATTAAAATGGTCGAAATTCATGAAGAAACTTTTTTAAAAACACTCCGCAAAAAATTACTTTGGGGAGAAGACAGAAGAAATTAACTACTATTTTTTATGTTCTGCATACTACATCCAATCTATTTTCGTTTTTCAATAATACAATTTTAAAATGCAACTGCTATTTGATTAATTGTGGATAGAAATCCAATTTGATAGTCCATTTAATCCTATAATTGTTATATTTGCAAGCTATTTTAAAAAAAAATGAATAGAATTTACACCTTATTTTTATTACTACTGGGTTTTACTACTGTAAATGCCCAAATTCATGAAATAGGAGTATTTCTTGGAGGCAGTAATTACATTGGAGACGTTGGACCAACAAACTATATTGCTCCAAATGAATTTGCGTATGGATTGCTATACAAATGGAATAAAAGTCCAAGACATTCTTGGAGAATTTCCTATAATCAAGCTAAAATCACTTCTTTAGATTCAAATTCTGATTCGCCAGGCAGAACACAAAGAGATTATAATTTTGAAAATAACATAAAAGAAGTATCTTTAGGGCTTGAATTCAATTTTTTTGACTTTAATTTGCACGATTTTGAACCAAAAATAACGCCGTATGTGTTCAGTGGAATAAGTTATTTTGGTTATAATGAATTGTTTTATATAAATGGGGAACAAAAAATAGATTATAAAAGTAGTGCATTGGCAATTCCAATGACAGTTGGAATAAAAACAAATCTATTGGGTCATTTTATTGTAGGGGTAGAAGTTGGTGCGAGATACACCTTTACGGACAATATAGATGGGAGTAATCCAAAAAATAAAAATTTATCTCCGTTAAAATTTGGAGACAGAAATAGTAATGATTGGTATGTTTTTTCAGGTTTTACCTTAACGTATACTTTTGGAAACAAACCATGTTATTGTGTAAATAAATGAGTAAAGAAATTTCTATAAATAAAGACAACCTTCCCAAACATTTGGCTATCATAATGGATGGCAATGGGCGTTGGGCGAAACAAAAAGGATTCTTAAGAGCATTCGGTCATGAAAATGGAACAAAATCGGTGCGCACAGTGGTAGAAACTTCAGCTAAATTAGGTATTGAACATTTAACCCTGTTTGCTTTTTCAACTGAAAACTGGAACAGACCTAAATTAGAGGTCGAATTATTAATGGAGTTATTAATTAATTCGTTGAAAAATGAATTAAAAACACTTCAACAAAACAACATTAGGCTAAATTCAATAGGAAATTTAGACTTATTGCCTAATTCAGCTCAAAAAAAATTAATGGAAGTTATTGAAACCACCAAAAATAATTCAAGAATGGTTTTAACATTGGCATTAAGTTATGGTTCTCGTGAAGAACTCATAAATGCTGTAAAAAATATTAGCAATAAAGTTAAAAATAATATAATTTCAATAGACAAGATAGATGAATCAATAATAAATGAGCATCTTTACACACGAGATTTGCCTGAAGTAGATCTATTAATTAGAACAAGTGGCGAGCATCGTATTAGTAATTTTTTGTTATGGCAAATAGCCTATTCCGAATTATATTTTACAGAGGTGCTTTGGCCAGACTTTAAAGAAGATGATTTATATGACGCGATTATTAGCTATCAAAAAAGAGAACGTAGGTTTGGAAAAACAAGTGAACAAATTAAATAATGTATTAGTGTTAAATAAAAGCTTAACCATATTGCTTACAATCCTATTTTTCGGAAGCAGTATAAAAATCGCAGCCCAAGACCGGATTCCTCTTGACCAAGGAAAAAAATACATCCTCGCAAATGTTGATGTAACTGGTAAAATTAGCTTCAATAAACAAACTGTAGTTACATTTGCAGGACTTGAAAAAGGGCAAAATATTACTGTTCCAGGGGAAGAAATTAGCAACGCAATTAAAAAATTAGGAAAACTTGGTTTGTTTAGCGAAATTGACTTTTTCGTAACAAAAATAAAAGACGATAGTATTTCCTTGGAATTAAATATTAATGAACTTCCTAAATTAACTAAGGTGAAATTCACCGGGATTAAGAAAAATAAAATAGAAGAGTTAATTAAAGATAATGGATTGACTCAAGGAAAAGTAGTCAATGAAAACCTCCTTACCACTTCAAAAAATTACATCGAAAACAAATACAAAAAAGAAGGATATTACAATGCGAAAGTGAAAATTAATGTAATTACAGATACAACAGAAAACAACAGAGTAAAACTTGTTGTTGGAATTGACAAAGGAGAAAAAATTAAAATTGGCAGCATTAATTTCATTGGGAACACTAAGTTTTCAGACAAAAAACTGAGAGGTGCAATGTCTGATACAAAACAAATAAATCCGATTAGAATTTTCAAAGCATCTAAATTTATTAAAGATAAATTCAAATCTGATTTAGCAAAAGTAATTGATGCTTATAAAGAAAAAGGGTACCGTGACGCTCGAATAATTTCTGATAGCGTATATTATAACAAAGAAAAAAAGAACCTTTCTATCACTGTAAAAGTTGAAGAAGGAAACAAATATTACTTTGGTAAAATTAAATTTTTGGGCAACACAGTTTATTCTGATCAAGGATTGAGAGGCATTCTTGGAATAAACAAGGGCGATGTTTATAACGGAGTATTACTTGAAAAAAGAATTGCTGACAAATCAAAACCAGACGGAGAAGACATCACCAATTTGTATCAAAACAATGGATACTTATTTTCAAATATCAATGCCGTAGAAGTAAAAACTGCAAATGATACTATCGATTTTGAAGTTAGAGTAGTAGAAGGACCAATCGCCTATTTTAATAAAATTACAGTTGTAGGAAACGACAAAACGCACGATGAAGTAATATATCGCGAATTGAGAACAAAACCTGGAGAAAAATACAGTAAAGACGACCTTGTTAGAACCATTAGAGAAATTGGACAACTAGGGTTTTTTGACCCTGAAGCAATAGATCCAAAATT
>Ga0114964_10002714_pt1 | contig 12240 bp, 12 predicted proteins | sample C_131016_MF_Meta_FD_92638 | JGI IMG/M metagenome (GOLD analysis project Ga0114964, IMG submission 92638) | Freshwater microbial communities from Lake Croche, Canada to study carbon cycling - C_131016_MF_MetaG | ecosystem: Environmental > Aquatic > Freshwater > Lake | place: Lake Croche, Canada... | reverse complement strand
AGACGGCACGATAGACGCGCTGGTGTCCGATCACATGCCGGTGGGTGCCGATGAAAAAGAATTGCCATTTGCCGAGGCTGAGCCTGGTGCGACCGGCCTCGAGTTATTACTGAGTCTGGCACTGAAGTGGGCGCGCGACAGCAAGCTCCCGCTGGTACAGGCCCTGGCCTGCGTGACGCATCGCAGTGCCGATGTGCTGGCAGCAGGCCAAGTCGCAAACCAAGGCGGCATGGGTCGGTTGGCCGTGGGCGCTAAGGCTGATATCTGCTTGTTCGATCCGCAAGCGGCGTGGACGGTGCAGGCATCCGCGCTGCGCAGCCAGAGCAAACACACGCCTTTTGGCGGCTATGAATTGCCCGGCCAAGTGCGCGCTACGCTGGTCGCCGGCCGTCTGGCCTACCAGGCGCCGGGCATGCGCCCGCACTAACCGGTAGGGCTCCGCGCTGTGCACATGCCCTCCAAGCTGCGCGGTGCCTGGCGTCTCTTGCGCCTGGTCCTGCATTTGTTGCGCGGCTGGCTGACGATTCGCTGGCGTTTTCCTGGGTGGTCGCAAGCGCGGCGCGACCGGGCGGTGCAGGACTGGTCGCAAACCATCCTGGCTATTTTGGGTTTGCAATTGCGCATCGAAGGGCAGCTGCTCCAGCGGGGGCCTTTGATGCTGGTCTGCAACCATATTTCCTGGTTGGATATTGTTGTTTTGCATGCTGCGGTGCATTGCCGCTTTATTTCCAAGGACGATATCCGCGGCTGGCCGGTGCTGGGCGCGCTGGCGAGCGGCGCCGGTACTTTGTATATCAGCCGTGCCTCGCGCCGCGACGCCTTGCGCGTGGTCCACCAAATGGCGCAGGCCATGCAGCAGGGGGATGTGTTGGCTTTTTTCCCCGAGGGCACTACCGGCGACGGCAGCACGGTTTTGCCCTTTCACGCTAATTTATTGCAGGCGGCGATTGCGGCCGATGCGCCGGTGCAGGCCCTGGGCCTGCGTTTTGAAGACGCCACCAGTGGGACGCCCAGTTTTGCGCCTTGCTATGTGGGGGATGAGACGCTACTGGACTCGGCCTGGCGCACGGTATGCGCGCCGCCGCTGCGCGCGGTGTTGTGCTGCGCCCCGGCGCAAAGCGCCCAGGGACGCCAGCGGCGCGAATTTGCCAGCGCCTTACGCGATGCCGTCATAGGACTGCGTGCTGGCAGCTAAGCTAGGCCCAGCTTAGGCGGCTGGGCGGGCACTGGCCGTACGGACCTTGAGGCGAATCGCGGTAATATCGTGGCCCTCGTGCGCAAGGCGCTCCAGCAGACTGGGCTGCAGTTGGCGTAATTTGGCGGCAATGGCTGTGGACTCCACCAGCAGGCACCACACCTGGCCTTCGATAGGCCCGGCTTGCACGCCAAGGCGCAATCCGGGGGGAAGTAAGGTGTTAATGCAGCGCAAGCAAGCGCTGGATTGGGCACTTAAGTCCACCAAGCGGGCCAATGTGGGCGAGTCCATGCTGGCTTGAAGCACCGAAAACGAGGTGTTGGAACGGCGCATCGAAACATTTCAGGGGTAGCGTATGCAATTGATTATCACGGATCCCAGACTCTCGCGCAGCTATGTTTTGCAGACCAGCCCTGCCGGCGTTGCGCTTGCGCTAGCCGGTTTTTTTATGGCGGTGACGCTGGTTTCTGCCGTTATTTACCATTGGATTTTGCTCAAAGGCGCGCGCGAAGGCTGGCCGGTTATCAGCCAGGTGATGCGCCTGGTGGTCAAGGACGAGTTTGACCAGCGCGACCGGTATGTGCGTGAAAACATAGAGGTACTGGCCAAGCGCATGGGCGAGATGCAGGCTAAATTGATGCAAATGGAGTCGTTGGCCGAGCGCGTCTCGGGCCTGGCGGGCATGGACCCGGCGCAAGTGCGCACCACGCCCGGGCGCGGCGGTACCCTGGTGGCCGGGCGCACCATGAACCTGCAAGAGTTGCAAACCATCATGGACCATATTGAGGTGGATACCAGTGCCCGCAACGACCTGATGACAGCGATTGAGTCGCGCCTGTTCGAGCAAAAAATCAAAAAATTGATGATTCCTACGCAAATTCCCGTCCCCGAGGTCAGCACCGGCTCGGGGTTTGGTTGGCGCATTGACCCGTTTACCGGGATGAGCGCCTTGCACCAGGGTCTGGACTTTCCGGCGCCAGTAGGCACCATGGTGCTCTCGGCAGCGGGCGGCGTGGTGGTCACGCAGGAGGTGCAGCCTAATTACGGTTATGTGATTGAAGTAGACCACGGCAACGAGGTGTTGACGCGCTATGCCCATCTTTCGCGTAGTTTTGTCAAAAAAGGTGATTTGATCAAGCGCGGCCAAAAAATGGCGGAGGTGGGTAACACGGGGCGCTCCACAGGGCCGCACTTGCATTTTGAGGTATTGGTGCGCGGCGTGGCGCAGGATCCGCAGAAATTCCTTGCCATGGGGCGCGGTGATACGGACAAAACCGCGAAACGCTAAAATCGTCGATTCAGCCGAGGCGGGTGTGCGGCGCATTTTGCGCAGCCTGAACGCTTTCAAATCATCCACAACGGACTACCACCGCGCTGTTCGGTGAGCACTTAGGGCTCACGGGGCGGACTATCTACCGATGCCACTCTCCTTTCTCACCAAGTTATTTGGAAGCCGTAATGACCGCCTGCTCAAGCAGTACCGCACTTCCGTCGCGCGTATCAACGCGCTGGAGTCGCAGTACGAGGGCTTGAGCGACGAAGCCTTGCGCGGCAAAACTACCGAATTCAAGGCCCGCGTGGCCGGCGGTGAGAGCTTGGAAGCCATCTTGCCCGAGGCCTTTGCCGTGGTGCGTGAAGGCGCCAAGCGCGTTATGAAAATGCGCCACTTTGACGTGCAGATGATGGGTGGCATGGCGCTGCACCATGGAAAAATAGCGGAAATGGGGACTGGCGAAGGCAAGACCTTGACAGCAACCCTGCCGGTCTACCTGAACGCCTTGACCGGTAAAGGCGTACATGTGGTGACGGTCAACGACTACCTGGCTGGACGCGATGCGCGCTGGATGGGGCAGCTCTACGGCTTTTTGGGCTTGAGCGTGGGGGTCAATACCCCGCAGGCACCGCGCGCCGACAAACAGGCCGCTTACGGTTCGGACATCACCTACGGCACCAACAACGAATACGGCTTTGACTACCTGCGCGACAACATGGTGTACGAGGTCACAGACCGGGTGCAGCGCGGACTGAACTTCGCCATCGTGGACGAGGTGGATTCGATTTTGATCGACGAGGCGCGCACGCCACTGATCATTAGCGGCCAGGCCGAAGACCACACCGCCATGTACGTGGCGATTAACACCGTGATTCCTGCGCTCAAGCGCCAGGAGGGTGAATTGGACCTACGCACCGGCGAAGGCGTGATTACCCCGGGCGATTTCACGCTGGATGAAAAATCCCAGCAGGTTTTCCTTACCGAACAAGGCCATGAAAGCGCCGAGCAGCTGCTGGCGGACCTGAACCTAATTCCCGCTGGTTCTTCCCTGTATGACCCAGCCAACATCAGCTTGATGCACCATGTGTATGCGGCCTTGCGCGCCAACCATTTGTACCACCGTGACCAGCACTATGTGGTGCAAGACGGCGAGATCGTGATCGTGGACGAATTTACCGGACGCTTGATGACCGGGCGGCGCTGGAGCGACGGCCTGCACCAGGCGGTGGAGGCCAAAGAGGGGGTGGCGATCCAGGCTGAAAACCAGACCCTGGCCTCGATTACCTTCCAGAATTATTTCCGCCTCTATGGCAAGCTCTCGGGTATGACGGGAACGGCCGATACCGAGGCCTATGAGTTCCAGGAAATTTACGGTCTGGAGACAATGGTGATTCCCCCGAATCGCCCCAGCCGCCGTGACGATCAGCTCGATAGGGTGTACAAAACCACTGCCGAAAAGTACAAGGCGGCGATTGACGACATTCGCGAATGCTATGGGCGCGGACAGCCGGTATTGGTGGGCACGACCTCGATCGAAAACTCCGAGATTATTTCGAATTTGCTCACGGCTGAGAAGCTGCCGCACCAGGTGTTAAACGCCAAGCAGCATGCCCGCGAGGCCGATATCGTGGCGCAGGCCGGCCGCGCCCAAATGATCACCATTGCCACCAATATGGCTGGACGTGGTACCGACATTGTGCTTGGTGGCAATGTGGAAAAAGCCATCGAGGGCATGCGCGCCGAGGAGTCATTGGATGATGCAATGCGGGTTGCGCGTGAAGCCGAGTTGCGCGCCCAGTGGGACATTGACCACAAGCACATCACCAGCTTGGGCGGCTTGCGCATCATCGCCACCGAGCGCCATGAGTCGCGCCGTATTGACAACCAGCTACGCGGCCGCTCCGGACGCCAGGGCGACCCGGGCTCCTCGCGTTTTTATCTGAGCCTGGATGATGCCTTGATGCGTATCTTTGCCGGCGAGCGTGTCAAAGCCATCATGGACCGGCTCAACATGCCCGAGGGCGAGGCTATCGAGGCGGGCATGGTTACGCGCAGCATTGAAAGCGCCCAGCGCAAGGTCGAGGCGCGCAATTTCGATATGCGCAAGCAATTGCTGGAGTACGACGATGTCTCCAATGACCAGCGTAAGGTGATTTACCAGCAGCGCAATGCGATTTTGGACGCGCAGGATTTGAGCGCCCAAATCGCATCCTTGCGGCGCGGCAGTTTTGACGATCTGGTGCGTTCTTTTGTACCAGCGGAGTCGGTGGAAGAGCAGTGGGATATTGCGGGACTGCAAAGGCAATTGGCAGATGATTGGGGCATTGCTTTGGGCTTGGTCGGTCGCGTGAGCGCGGCCAGCGCGATCGGCGACGAAGATATTGTCAACCTGGTGCTCGAGGCGGCAGATGCCGCTTTTGCTGCCAAGGTAGAGCATATAGGCGTGAGCGGTTTTACCCAGTTCGAGCGTATGGTTCTATTGCAAACCATTGATAGCCAATGGCGCGACCACTTAAGTTCGCTGGACTATTTGCGCCAGGGCATTCATTTGCGCGGTTATGCGCAAAAGCAGCCCAAGCAGGAATACAAGCGGGAAGCTTTCGAATTATTCGGCCAGATGCTCGACTCGGTCAAGAACGAAGTTACCAAGATTTTGATGACGGTGCGTATCCAGTCGGCCGAGCAATTGGACGAGGCCGCTCAGGCCTTGGAAGCCAAGGGCGAGACGCTGAGCAATGTCACCTACACAGCGCCCACCGATACCGGTGAGCCCGAAACCGTGTCTTTGGCCGATCTGGGTTTGCCGCAAGCCAGCGCAGCCATGCCGCGCGTTGGGCGCAACGAGCCTTGCCCCTGCGGCAGTGGCAAAAAATACAAGCAATGCCATGGCAAATTAGCCTGAGGTCGCACCATGCCTGTTAATTTAGCCCCCCCGGAACCGGCGCAGTTGTATCCCATCTCGGGCCTGCGCATTGGCGTGGTGGAAGCTGGCGTTCGCAAAGTGGGCCGAAAAGACCTGACGCTGTTGTTGCTCGATGCCGGCGCCAGTGTGGGTGCGGTGTTTACGTCCAACCGCTTTTGCGCCGCCCCGGTGCAAATCTGCCAAAGCCATTTGGCGTCGGGCGCTGCCATCCGCGCCTTGCTGATCAACACCGGAAATGCCAATGCCGGTACTGGCGCCGATGGCCTGGCGCGAGCGCGCAGCACCTGCGACGCATTGGCCCAACGCCTGGGCGTTGATGCCGCACAAGTACTGCCCTTTTCCACTGGCGTCATCATGGAGCCGCTGCCCGCAGAGCGCATCATTGCTGGTCTGGATGCGGCCATTGCTGCTGCCCAAGAGGACAACTGGCTGGCGGCCGCCCAGGGCATCATGACAACCGATACCGTGCCCAAGGCCTTTGGTACGCAAGTCATGGTCCAGGGGAAAACGATCAGCATGACTGGCATCAGCAAGGGTGCCGGCATGATCCGTCCCAATATGGCGACCATGCTGGGCTATATCGCCACCGACGCCTGCGTGGCGCCCAAGCTGTTGCAGCCGTTGGCCAAAGCACTGGCCCAGGCCAGCTTTAACCGCATTACGGTCGATGGCGATACCAGCACCAACGACTCCTTGGTGCTGGTAGCCACGCACAAGGCGGGGCATGCGCCCATAAGCTCCTTGGACAGCGCCGAAGGCCAGGCTTTGTACCAGGGATTGCTCAAGGTGGCTTTGCAGTTAGCGCAAGCCATTGTCCGCGATGGTGAAGGGGCGACCAAATTCATCACCGTGCAAGTGGACGGTGGCGCCACCGCCGAGGAATGCGCCCTGGTGGCCTATGCCATAGCGCATTCTCCTCTAGTGAAAACCGCATTTTTCGCCAGCGATCCCAACTTGGGCCGCATACTGGCAGCGGTCGGTTATGCCGGCATTAGGGATCTGGACACCGATGGTATCGAGCTGTTTTTGGACGATGTGCATGTGGCGACCCGTGGTGGGCGCAACCCGGCCTACCAAGAAGCCGACGGCCAGCGCGTGATGCAACAAAGTGAAATTCTGGTGCGCGTTACCTTGGGTCGCGGCCAGGCCAGCCACACGGTTTGGACCTGCGACCTGAGCCATGAATACGTCAGTATCAACGCGGATTACCGGTCTTAAGAAAGCCAGGTACATGCAAGATCAGCAGCTTTGGGCTCCGTTTTTGGCCCGTGCGGAACGCTTTATGGACCGGGTGGAAGCGGCGCTGCGCCTGGATATTGAGCAGCCCGATTGGGCTAGTGCAGTGGCCTTTCGCTACCGCAAGCGGGTCTCAGGCCAGGGCTATATCGGGGCGGTGCGCCAGGTCGGGGCGATGCGCCTGGACGACCTCAAGGAAATCGACATCCAGAAAGAAAAAATCCGCCGCAACACCGAACAGTTTGTGCAAGGCAAAACCGCTAACAACGTGCTGCTGACCGGCGCCCGGGGCACGGGCAAGTCCTCGCTGGTGCGCGCTTGCCTGAACACCTACAGCGCCCAGGGGCTGCGCCTGATAGAGGTGGATAAGGCGGATTTGATTGATTTGCCGGATATGGTGGATATCTTGGCGCGGCGTGCCGAAAAATTCATCGTGTTTTGTGACGATCTGAGTTTTGACCAGGGCGAGGCGGGTTACAAAGCGCTCAAGTCGGTGCTCGACGGATCGGTGTCAGAAACTTCGGCCAATGTCTTGATTTATGCCACCAGCAACCGGCGCCATCTGCTGCCCGAGTACATGGCCGAAAATCTGACGTATCAGCATACCGAAAGCGGCGAAGTGCACCCGGGCGAGGTGGTGGAAGAAAAGATATCTCTGTCCGAACGCTTTGGCCTGTGGGTTAGTTTTTACCCTTTCACGCAAGATGAATACCTCACTATCGCGGCCCAATGGCTGGATGTATTGGCCGTCGATACGGCGCGGCGCAGCCACTGGCGCGAAGAGGCCTTGATCTGGGCGCTGGAGCGCGCCTCGCGCAGCGGTCGCGTGGCCTGGCAATTTGCCAAAGACTTTGCCGGTCGGCAAGACCCGGGCGCAGCGCCATGAGCCAGGTGCCGGTGGACCGGGTGGCTGACGGCCATGTGGCCCGTAGCGGCGGCGCCGAACGGCCCTTGACGGAAGTGGCGGTAGGCGTGCTGTTGCAGGCGAAGGGCCGCTTTTTGATGACTTCGCGTCCTGCCGGAAAGGCCTACGCGGGTTTTTGGGAATTTCCGGGTGGCAAGGTGGAGCCACAGGAGTCGCTGGAGCAGGCCTTAACGCGAGAACTGTATGAAGAGTTAGGTATCCAGGTGCTGCACTGCCAGGCTTGGCAGGTCCAGGTAGTGGACTACCCGCATGCCTTGGTGCGACTGCATTTTTTCAAGGTGCTGGACTGGTCCGGGGAATTGGTAATGCGCGAGGGGCAGCATGCGCAATGGCAGGATTTGCCAGTCCAAGTAGAACCCGTGTTACCCGGTGCCTTACCGGTTTTGGCCTGGTTGGCCGATGAGCAAGGTGCCGGGCAAGGCCTGTGAAACAGACTGCCTTATTGCAGGTGCCGTGATGGGGTGTCGTCCTCAAATTGCTCTGGCGCAGGCACCCGAAAGGACTCGCTAGCCCAGGCGCCCAAGTCTAGGTTTTTGCAGCGCTCGCTGCAAAAAGGGCGGTAGGAATTGCGCGGCGCATACACGCTGTCGCCTTTGCACTGCGGGCAAGTAACGATTTTTTCCGGCACCGAAGGGCTGTCTGACATGGGCGGCTGCCTGCGCTCAGGCGCACAGGGTCAGGTCAAAGGGTGTATCGGCGCTATTGCTGTAGAGCTTGCCATCGGCTTCGTGGCGTACAAAGCGGATAGAGGCCACCAGGCGGTTGGCGCTGATTTCGGGAATGGCGCCCAGCTCAGGGTCCAGCGAGAGGCGCAGCAGCTGAAAGGTACGGCCTTGCGGCAGGTTTTGCTGGAACTGTCCGCCAAGTGCCACCATTTTTTGCGGGGCGCCCGAGTCACGCAGCAGGCCTAGTAGCAAGTGGATGCCGTTGAACAAAGGCACTAGGCTCGATACCCATTCGCGCAAGTCATACTGGCGGCGCTGGTCGCCCAGTTTTTGCCAGGCGTAATAGGCCGGCAAGTCAAATTCACAGGTGCCACCCGGGATGCTGGTTCGGCTGCGAAGGCTTTTGAGCCAGTCGTTTTCACCCAGTTCGTGGCCTAATTTGCCCGATGCATGGGTCAGGGCGACAAAACATTCTTCGAGCTGCGCCAGCAATCGCTCAAGCACGTCGGTGGCAATAGCCGGGTTTCCACGGTAGGCCAGCATGGCTTGGCGCTGGCGGTCTAGGTCTTTGAGGACGTCGGTTTTCAAGTCAGCGCGTGCGCCTACGTTGAGAATTTCGAAAAGCGTAATCAGCGCAAAGTGGTGGTCCAAAGCGTCAAGGCGCTCCTGGAGCGTAAAGAGCCGCGAAAACAGGTGTTCCAAACGCAAATAGGTGCGAATTTTTTCGTTAAACGGATATTCGTACAGGATCACGCGCTATTTTTCCAGTGGCGGGATCATATCTCCAAGAAGGGGAGCATTGCGCCCAATTGCCGGCCAATCTCATCGATTGTCACGGATTCATTGAATAAAACATAGTCGGCGCATTGCAGCCGGGCAGCCCTGCTGCTTTGTGCCGCCATGATTTTTTGCACGCTTTGCGGTGTCAAGCCGCTGCGCTGCATGACCCGGTCGATTTGCGTTTGCGCTAGGCAGTCAATGACAAGGACTCTGTCGAGTACCGGGCGCCAGCGCTTGGACTCCACCAAAAGCGGAATATCAAAAGCGATACATGGCGGCGACGCTGCGGCCGCCTGGGTCGCCTGACGTTCAATTTCGGCCGCAATCAGGGGGTGTAGCAGGGCTTGGAGTTGGCCACGCGCCTGCGCGTCGTCAAAAACCAGGGCACGCATGGCGTCGCGGTTCAGTATGCCCGGCGCTTCAAATACCGCCTTGCCAAAGGCCTTGGCAATGGCGGGCAGTGCGGCTCCGCCGGGTGCGGTGCAGTCGCGTGAGATCGCGTCCGCATCGATAAGGGGTACGCCTTTTTGCGCCAGCAGCGCGCACACCGTGCTTTTGCCGCTGCCTATGCCGCCGGTGATGCCCAAACGCATAGCGGCTTTCTTGGTCATGGCAGGCCAAGCGTGAAACCGAAGGGACGAGCGAACAGGCATGCCAAGCCCGCGCCCACCAAAAAGGGACCGAAGGGCATCAGACCGCCCTCGCGCAAACCTCCGTAGAGCTTGAGCACCATGCCCACGACGGCGCCTATGACGGAGGACATCAGGACGATGGGAACCAGGGCCTGCCAGCCAAACCAGGCGCCCAGACAGGCCAGCAGCTTGAAATCTCCGTAACCCATGCCTTCTTTTCCTGTCACGATTTTGAAAACCCAATAGACCGACCACAGACTGAGGTAGCCGGCGACTGCGCCCCATAGGGCGTGTTCCAAGCTGACGCCAGTCCATTGCAGGTTGGCGCCAATGAGACCGAGCCATAGTAAGGGAAGCACGATGGTATCGGGCAAGAGGGTGCTGTCCCAGTCAATGAGTGCCAGACTCAGCATGCCTGCCATCCAGGCGCACCAGGCCATCGCGGCGGCTCCCAGGCCATAGCGCCAGCCGCAAAATGCAAACAGCAGCGCGGTGAATAACTCCACCATCGGGTAGCGCAGACCGATGCTTGCTTGGCAATGTCGGCAACGGCCACGCAGCAAGCCATAGCTGATGAGTGGGATGTTGTCGTACCAGGCAACGCCCGCAGCGCAATGCGGGCAAGTGGAGCGCGGCACCACCAGGTTAAAAGGCGCAAGATCTGGCGCTGATTGACCCGCAGCGCGCGCGCACTCCGCCTCCCATTGGCGCTCCATCATCTTGGGCAATCGGTAGATCACTACGTTGAGAAAACTGCCTACCAGCAAGCCCAGTAAACCTAGCAAGACGACCGCCTGGTCTGCGAGGGCGGACTGCATCAAAGCGCCTGTCCGGTATTGAAAATCGGCAGGTATAAAGCTACGACCAAACCGCCAATGACGGTTCCGAGGAAGACCATGATGATGGGCTCGATCAAGCTGGCGATGCCCGCAAGCGCCGCGTCTACCTCGGATTCAAAGAAATCGGCCGCTTTAGCCAGCATGAAGTCAATGGAGCCGGACTCCTCGCCAATTGCGCACATTTGCAGCACCATGGGAGGAAACAAGTTGGATGGGGTCATGGCTGTGGACAGTGATACCCCCGAGGATACTTGCTTGCGAATCCGCGCGGTGGCGTTCAGGTAAACCACATTGCCGCAGGCGCCGCCTACGGATTGCAGCGCCTCGACTACGGGCACGCCCGCCGCGAACAAGGTCGCCAGCGTACGGGTCCAGCGTGCAATACAGGATTTTCGAATGACATTGCCAAACACAGGCAACTTGAGTAACAGCCGATCGCGCTGGGCCTGTAGTTTTTCACTGGAACGAATGGCGCGGGCAAGAAAAATACATCCGCCTAGCAAGCCGCCGAAAATCAAAAACCAGTAACGGACGAAAAACTCACTGAACGCAATGACCATCAGCGTAGGGCCCGGTAACTCGCTGTCCAGGGACGCGAAAACTTGCTTGAAAGCGGGCACGACAAAGAGCATGAATACCGCCACCACGGCAGCTGCGACCGCTAGCACGGCAATCGGGTAGGTGAGAGCGGACTTCATCTTGGCCTTGAGGATCTCTGTTTTTTCCATGTACAGCGCCAGGCGGTCGAGTAAGCTGTCCAAAATACCCGCGGATTCACCGGCAGCGACCAAATTGCAATAAAGCGCATCAAATTGCCGGGGGTGCTTGCGAAACGCCGCGCTCAGGGATGAGCCGGTCTCAACGTCGCTGCGTATGGCGTTCACCATGCGGCCCATGGACGGGTTGCTGCTGCTCTGAGCGACGATCTCAAAGGACTGCAGCAGGGGGATGCCTGATTGGATCATCGTGGAGAGTTGGCGCGTAAAGAGGGCTATCTCCTTCGCTTGGATGCGCTGTGCCCTATAAAAAAGCGGCTTGGATACGGCGCTGGGCCGAATGCCCTGCTTGCGCAATGCCGCCCGCGCGGCCGCTTTGCTGGCGGCGCGTAACTCGCCTTGAAGGTACTGACCCCTGCGGTCCACCCCTTTCCATTTGAATACCGTGTCTAGGGCAGCCGTCTTGCTCACAGCTGAGGTTCCTTGTGTTGGCATTTCTATGTCCCCCCTATTACGCATTGGTAAGCGCTAGCACTTCCTCCAAAGAGGTTAAACCCTGTTTCACTTTACCTAAACCGGATGCGCGCAGGGTTTTCACCCCCTCGCGCTCGGACTGTGCCGCAATTTCCATGGCCGATCCGTCACGCAAAATAATGGTTTGAATTGTGTCCGAGACGGGCATCACTTGGTAGATGCCCACGCGCCCTTTGTAGCCATGGTTGCAAGCACTGCAGCCCACCGGCCGGTAAGGTTTCCAGCTGCCGTCGATGTCTTCTAATTTGAATCCTGATTCCAGCAAGGTTTCATTTGGCAGATCGAAAGCCTCTTTGCATTTCACGCACAGGCGGCGGGCCAAGCGTTGCGCACTAATTAAAATCACGCTGGCGGCAATATTGAAGGCGGGCACGCCCATATTGCGCAAACGGGTGAGCGTGGTGGGCGCGTCGTTGGTGTGCAGCGTGGAGAGCACCAAGTGCCCGGTCTGGGCGGCTTTCATGGCAATGTCAGCGGTCACCAGATCACGGATCACGCCGACCATGATGACGTCCGGGTCTT